>Ga0302325_10006209_pt1 | contig 26933 bp, 29 predicted proteins | sample Palsa_T0_2_FD_201948 | JGI IMG/M metagenome (GOLD analysis project Ga0302325, IMG submission 201948) | Peat permafrost microbial communities from Stordalen Mire near Abisko, Sweden - Palsa_T0_2 | ecosystem: Environmental > Terrestrial > Soil > Palsa > Peat permafrost | place: Sweden: Abisko... | reverse complement strand
TCGAAAAACTCCAGTCCCCACTGCCTCCTTGGAACTGCAATTCAGTTGGCTCCCTCGCCGCATGAAATCTTCGGCCAACTGAATCGTTCCGGCTAAGCCGTAGGGCGTCTAAACGGACGCGTGTCGAGTTCTCGCAAAACACGGCGCAGATCGCGGCTGGACGACAGAGACAGATTCGATTTAACGAATGGTCCGCAGATACGCCGTCAAATCCGCGACGTCTGCTGCTCCGTGCTTTTTTGCAAACGACGGCATCTCCTCCGGAATGCCCGTGCTGATGACCGCGGCAATCCGCGCATTGCCGATGCGCAGCCCGAACAAATCCGGCCCGTCGCCATCTTCGCCGCTGCCGCGCGCATCGTCGCCATGACAATGCGCGCAGCTTTGCACGAAGAGCCGCCGGCCGTGTTCCGCGGACGGACCCGTTTGGGGCTCGGGGATGGGCACGGGACCGGTGGCCGCCATTCGGCACAGCCCGAAGGCGGCCCCCACGGAACACGCTGCGGCGAGCACCGCCGGGAGCAACCGCCGGCTTTGGATGGATGCATTCATGGCCATCAGCCGTGGTTGAGCAGTTCTCCGCCCCAGTAACCGGCGCCGCTCATCAGCGCGGCGGCGAAAACCATGAGGATGAGATAAGCGATCGGTGGTTTTCGCGACGGTGAAAAGCGCGCCGCCGCGCGCCACGTGGCCAGGCCCACCATGAGCGCGAAGGCCGGCCAGACGAATTGATGATGATGGAGCAGCGTCCCATGTCCCCAGAATTGCCATTTGGCCACGATCAATCCCGTGGCCACCGCGGCGTAACTGCCCAGGGCGCCGAGGACCACGGTCACGGTCGCCGTGGATCGAAGCGCGCGCTGCCAGTCCGCTTTTCCGCAAGCCAGGCTCGCGCCGTCGCAAAACGCCGAGACGAGCATGAGGGCAATGGGGAAGTGCGTAGTGGCGCCGTGCAGCTTCGACCAGGTGGTGGGATCGATCGTCATGGGAAACCTCAATGGGCGGAAGCCAGCGTCGGCTCGATGACCGCCAGCGAATGCCCGGTTTCGAGGTACGAAACCGAGGTCATTCCCAGGTAGCTGCGAAGCTGCTCCGCGGGCACGGCCATGGGGCCGGCCTTCGGCGCGGTGCCGGGCGCCGGCTGCGGAAAGGCCGTCGAGCGGGCGGTGTGAAAGGTGATATTGCCCTCGATCTTTTGCATGGACTGGTGGATGTGGCCGTTGAGCACCGTGACGGAGCCGAAAGGCCGGAGCATTTCCAGCGCGCGCGCCGAATCGTCCGTGCCCCAGCCCCATTGCGGGTAAATGGTCCACAGGGGAATGTGCGCGAAGACGACGATGGGTGTGCTCTTCGAGAGCGGCGCGAGGTCCTTTTGCAGCCATGCGAGTTGCTCGTCGCCGAGCACGCCGAGGCCGCCTTCTTTCACCGTGGCCACATTGACCAGGCCGACGAAGTGGACGCCCTTCTGGTCGAAGCTGAACCAGCCGGTGCCTTGCGTGCCTTTGCCGAAGCGCTCGAGATATTGCGCGCCGTTATCGCTCAAGATGTCGTGTTCACCGGGCACGAAGAAGACCTGCTTCGTCCGGCAGTCCTTGAGCATCTGCTGAAGATCGTCGAACTCTTTGGTCTCGGCGAGCTGCGTGAGGTCGCCGGTGTGCAGGATGAAGTCGGGCGCCTGCGGGAGGGCGTTGATCCGCGCGATGGTCTCGCGAAAGGTGGCGCCGACGTCGGGGTTCGCGGGTTTGTGAAAACCGATGTGGCTGTCGCTAATTTGCACGAAGCTGAACAACGCGCCCGGCGCTTGTTCCGCGGTGCGAGCGGCCGCGGCGTGGGCGGTCCCGCCGAGCATGCGCGAGCCCAGGATGCCGCCGGTGACGCCGAACACCACGCCCGTGCCCGCCCAGGCCATGCAGTGCAGGAAGCCGCGGCGGTCGAGGTGATCGTCAGAAGAGTTTTTGGTGATGAAGTCGGACATGGGATAAGATTTCAGGTTGATGTTGGCAAAGGAGCGGAGTGCTCCATTCGCCGAACAAGACCTCGGCGCCCCAGCAGATATTCCCGCCAATGCCCAAAAAAACCTTCCGGGAATAAAATCGCGGCTTTCCCGGTCTTGCTTAAACTGAACCCATCTTTTTTTGCCTTGGACAGCGCCGCCACCACCTTTGAACAAACCATCCTTCCGCATCTCGATGCGGCCTACAACCTCGCGCGCTGGCTCACCGGCAACGAGCGCGACGCCGAGGATGTGACCCAGGAGGCGTGCCTGCGCGCGTTCAAGTTCTTCGACGGATTCCGCGGCGGCGACGCCCGGGCGTGGCTGCTGACGATTGTCCGGCGCACCACGTGGAGCTGGCTGCAAAGCAACCGGCGGCACGAGGAAGCGGTCGAGTTCGATGAAGAATTGCACGGCGGCCAGGACTTTTCCGCCAACCCCGAGGAAACGCTGGCCCGCGCCGGCGATGCCGAGGCCGTGCGGCAGGCCATTGCCGCGCTGCCCGCGGTTTTCCGCGAAGTGCTGGTCCTGCGCGAACTCGAAGGCTGCTCCTACAAGGAGATCGCCGACATCGCCGGTGTGCCCATCGGCACGGTCATGTCGCGGATCACGCGCGCGCGCCGCCACTTGCAAACCGCCCTTTCCACCCCATCGCCCAGCGGAGGCCGACCATGAATTGCCTGCACATTCAAAAACTCATTCACCCCCACCACGACGGCGAACTCGACGCCGCGAATACCCTGCTCGTGGACGAGCATCTCGCCGATTGCCCGTCCTGCTTCGATCGATCGCGCCGGCTTTCCACCCTCCGCGGCGCGTTGCAAAACCAGGATCTCCGCTTCACCGCGCCCGCCGGCTTGCGCAGCAACATCGTCGCGGCGATCCACCGGAGCACGGAATCCGAGCGGGAAGCCGCGCCGCGCCGTCCCTGGTTTCAGTATGCCGGGTGGGCGGCCGCGGCGGTCGTGGTGGTGGCGTCGGTTCTCGCGCTCCATTTCACCTCCGCGCGCCGCGACGATGCCATGGTCGCCGAACTGGTCTCCAGCCATGTCCGCTCGCTGATGGCTGCGCACCTCATGGATGTCGCCTCAACCGACCAGCACACTGTGAAGCCGTGGTTCGACGGCAAACTCGACTTCGCGCCGCCGGTGAAGGACTTCCGCGACGCCGGATTCCCGCTTCTCGGCGGCCGGCTGGATTTCATCGACGGCCACTCCGCCGCCGCGCTGGTTTACGGCCGGCACAAACACTTTCTGAATCTTTTCATCTGGCCGGCCACTTCGCCGGAAAGTGCGGCCACCCGCGCGACGCAGCGCAACGGCTACAATGTCATCCAATGGTCGGATGGCGCGATGACGTATGCGGTGGTGAGTGACCTCAACGCCGCGGAGCTGCGGGAATTTGTCGGCGATTGGTCGGGGAAGTGACGGTTGGGGATTAAACGCAGAGACGCAGAGACGCAGAGAAAAGTGAGAGTTAGCGCGAGAGATCGAGGCGACAATAAAAGCCGCTATTCTCTTTGGTCTCTGCGACCTCTGCGCCTCTGCGTTTAGTCCTCTGCGGTGGCTAAGACCCTGAGTTCCCCCCACGGAATCTCCGCATGTCCTCCTCGTCCTCATCCATCCATGCCGCCAGTTGTTCATGCGAGAATAGACGGGGCTCGGGAAGCGCCGCACCTTCCTCGCGCAATCGGCCGGCCACGTACAAGAGCAATTCTACCTTTTCCCGGGAGGGCAGGTTTGCTGCGGCGGCTTCGATTTCGGCGAGCGTGGTCATTCGCGAAGGTTACGGAGCAACGGTGATCCATACAAGTACCGGGTGGCCGTGGTGGGGAGCAAGCGGTGGGGGGTTGCCACTGCCTCCGCCCGTGGAAGCGAGAGATTTGCCCCGCAGTCCCGTAGGCGTCCCGCTTCGGCTCGGCTCTCGACAGGCTCGGGATGACAGTTGTTTTTTCGATTCCGGCGCCGACCGCGATCTCTCTGACGAGCATCAACCCTCAACGACCTCGCATTCGCCGTCGATCTGAACTCGCACCCGCTCGCCCGCCGACAATGCCCGCTCGCGGACGGACACTCGAAGCAGGTTCCCGGCGACACGCACGACCGCGACGCGGCGGACTTCGCGCGTTTCGGAGGGGCGCAATTCCAATGAGACGACCTCGGCTTCGACGCCTTCCAGGCCTGAGATAATGCGCGGCTGTCCCGGACGGACCAGGAGCCGCAACCGGCCCGGCTTCGTTTCCGCCGGAATCTGGACTTTTCCAAAGGTCGTTTCCGCGGTCCCGGCGCTCTTCGATTCCCCTTCGATGATCTGCCCCAGGCCGAGCGCCCGCACGACGGCGACGTGCCGCGGGCGGACGAGCACCGTTTCCAGCGAATCGCAGGCGACCTGTTCACCGCGTTCGAGGACGACGACGCGGCGGGCGAGATCGAGCGCGTCGGCGCGCGAATGGGTGACGAGGATGAGCGTGGTTTCGTGCTTCTCCAGGAGCGAACGCAGGAGATCGCGCATCTCGGCGCGTTTCTCGTCGTCGAGGCTGGCGAAGGGTTCGTCCATGAGAAGCAGCCGGGGTTCCTGGGCGAGCGCGCGGGCGAGCGCGATGCGCTGGCGTTCGCCGCCGGAAAGTTGGTCAAGCGGGGCGCTGGCGCGATGCCCGAGGCCGATGCGTTCGAGGAGGGTTTTGGCTTGCGCGTTGCCGCCGCGGCCGCGCGCCGCGAAGGCGATCTGCTCGAGGGCGTTGAGGTGGGGAAAGAGGGCCAGTCCCTGGAAGACCAGCGCAACCTGCCGAAGTTCCGGGGCGAGCAGCACTTCGCCGGCGCGCGAAACTGCCTGGCCGGCGATGACGATGTCGCCGTGCCGGGGCGCTTCCAGCCCGGCAATCAAGCGCAGCAGCGTGGTCTTGCCGCTGCCCGATGGGCCGAGGACGGCGAGGCGTTCGCCCGGCTCGACGGAGAAACCGACATCGCGGAGTACGGGCGTGCCGTCGTAAGTCTGGCCGAGGCCGGCGATGCGGAGGACTTCGTTCATGAGATTGCTTTGCGGTGCCACCGTCGAAAATGGAGATGGCGCGCATCGGATGTTTTACCGCGAATGAGCGCGAATAAGCGCGAATGGAGACGGAGCCTCGTCGCTCTTGACATGCTGGTTCTCCCCGGCAATTCGCGTTTATTGGCGTGCATTCGCGGCCTCCTTTGGTTGCGGCATTGCCGGCCTGCGGGCCAGCCATTCGGTCGTGCGAGAGAGGCGGGCGGCGGCCAGTGGGATGAGAGGGAGAGCGATCACGGCCAGGAGCAGGACCTGGCAGGCCGCGATCTCCGGGTCCTGTCCGCGGCGCATGAGATTCACGACGGATGGCGCGAGGAGCGGACTGCCGGGCGGCGCGATGAGCAAAGTGGCGCTGAATTCGGTCGCCGAGAGCACATACATCGCCAGCCACGCCGCCACCAGTCCCGGCGCGGCGTTCGGCAGCACCACGGAAAGGAGCCGCTCGAAGGGGCGTCTCCCGGCCAGCGCGGCGGCGCTTTCCAATTCCCGCGGCACGCGGGCGAGCGCGCCCTGGGTGAGGAAGATGGCGACCGGCAGGAAGCGGGCGCACCACGCGAGAATGACGACGGCCAGCCCCTGGTAAATGGCGGCGCTCCAGCCGTGGTCCCAGAGGAGGATCAGCCCGAGTCCGATGAGCGGGGCGGGCACGGCCAGTCCGGCGCCGAGCACGCCCAGGATCGGCCGCCAGCGGAGACGGAACGTGACACGAATGAGCGCGATGGCGAAAGCGGTCGCGAGCGTGGCCACCAAGCCCGCGAGCAGGACGGTGCGGATGGCATCATCGTGGGCCAATTCCCAGGCGCCGCGCAGCGACGGCAGAAAGCCGGAGGCGCGAAGGACGCGGTGAGTCCCGATTGGAGGTGCCTGCGCTGTGGCCACGGAGAATGGCTGGGGCCAGCCGTCCCTGCCTGTCGAGGACGACGGTGGAAGTTTGGCAGTGATGACCAGCCAGGTGAGCGAGGTAACCGGCAGGACCAGCGCCGGAATGACGGCGAAGAGAGTCATGATGATTGCCGGAAGATTGGCCCGCGCGCCCGCGCGGCGATCGGTATATTTCGGCACCTCGCCCTCGAGGACGCTGAGGCTGGCGACACGCGCCCGCGCGAGAAGGTACGCGCCCAGCGCGCCCGCGGCGACGACGATGGGCAGCAGCGGCAGGCCGAGCGCGGCGGCCGTGGCCAGTTCGCCCTCCTGGATCTGTTCGTAGACCGCTTCGCCGATGGTTCGCACCCGGAGGAGCTGCGGCACGGCAAACTCGGTGAGGGTGACGGCGAAGACCAGCAGGGCGGCGCCGAGCGCGGGCGGAATGAGAACGTGCGCCGCGATGCGGAAGACGCCGCGCCGGCCTTGCGCGAGGCGCGCGGATTCGAAGATTCGCAGATCGGTCCGCCGAAAGGCGCTGGCGACGGCGAGCGCGACAATAGGGAAGAGACATCCGCCCATGACCATGCCCACAGCGGCGCGCGTGTAGACGAAGCCGGGGACGGCGAAGCGGGCGAGGTCGATCGGGTTGGTCGAATGCGGGCCGAAGCCGAGCAGCGTCGCCACCAGCCGCGAAATCCGGCCGGCCGGTCCGAGGAGCACGATCGACGATTCGGCGACGAGGTAAGGAGGGACCATGAGCACGGCCAGCGCGAGCGCCCAGCACACCCGGTTGACGCTTCGCCGCGAGCGCTCCACGAGAATCGCCAAGGGGACACCGAGGAGGAGCGCCACCAGCGCGCTCACGCCGGCGATGGCCGCCGAGCCGCCGAGAGTTCCGGCAAGGCCGTGGAAGGCTTCCGCAAGGGAGTGCAGGCGCGTGGCGGTCAAGGTGGCCACGAGCGGGGAGAAGACGATCGCGGCCGCGAGCAAAATGGCGGCGACCGCCAGGATTCCGGGACGGCGCTTCACTGGTTGAGGAGGATTTCCTTGATGGCTTGCACCGCCGCAGGGTGCGCGCTGACGGCGGCGTCCCAGTCCACGTCCATGAGCTTGAGGCCCTGCGGAATCCAGGCCGGGCGCACGTTCTCCGCGACGCTCTCCGGCAGGAGTCCGACATTCTGGCCGGGACCGGCGGCGAGGATTTTTTCCGTGCGCGTGGTGAGCAGGAAGCGCAGGAGTTTGTCCGCTTCCGCCGGGTGCGGCGCGCCGGCGACCAGCGCCACGGTGCCAAAGCCGCTGAGGCAGCCGATATCCCCGGGGCCTTGGTCGGGAAAGATGACGGTGACCGGTTTGCCGGCGTCGACGGCGACATGGGCGTCAATGGTGCTGGTGATGCCGAACCAAAGTTCGCCCGAGGCGACGCGGTTTTTCACGTCGGCCATGCCGGCGCAGAGCGCGCAGTCGTTTTGTTTCAAGTCCGTGAGCCATTGGCGTCCCTGGGCTTCGCCGAATTTGGCGAAGAGCGCGGAGACATGCGCGGCCATGCCGCCAAAAAGCGGATTGGCAATGCCGATGCGCCCCTTGAAGCGCGGGTCGGTGAGGTCGCGGTAGGAATGCGGGCGCGATTCCGGCGCGAGCACGTCGGTGTTGACGATGAGAACGCGGTACGAGGCAGCGAAGCCGAGCCAGCGCCCGAGCGAATCGTGCGGCGCCGCGCCCTCGGCCTGGATGAGGTCGTCCGGCGCGGACGCGAGGCAGCCGTCGTTGGCCAGGATGGTGCAGAAGTAGGCGCCGCCGCCCCAGAGGACGTCGCATTGCGGATGGGCTTTTTCCTGCCGGATGGCCTGGACGAGGCCGACGGCTTTGGCGGCCTCGGTGTCGAACTTGGCTTCGACGTGGATGCCGGTCTCCTGTTGGAATTGATCGATCAAGTCCTGGGCGATCTCGCGGTCCGTGGCGCAATAGAGGACCACGCTTGGTTTTGAGAAAGTCGAGGAATCGGAGGCGCTTCGGTGGCAGCCGGCAGTGGCGAGTACGACGATGGCGAGCAACAGAATGCCGATTCCACTACGACGCTCGATTCGAAACGGGATTCCCGGAGAAGGAGACGAATTCCGGATTTGCCCATCCCTCGCCTCGAAGCGGAGCTTCGCCCGCGCAAGGTGCGTTCCCAAGCCCCCAGCGTGGGGACGAGGGCGGGTGGCGCGTGGTTTGAGCGTGATGCCGGCTGCGAGGGAGGGGCGGTTTGCAACCGCCTGGGGCGCTGGCCAAACGCCCGCCGTCTCGTGCCCCTCGTTCCCAAGCTCCAGCTTGGGAACGCAAGTGTCTTGGAAGCTCTGCTTCCCAAGCCGCCCGGCGAAGCTGGAGCTCCGCAGGCAATGGCGTTCCCAAGCTGGAGCTTGGGCACGAGGGGGAACGCAAGCGTCCTGGAAGCTCTGCTTCTCAGGCTGCCCGGCGAAGCTGGAGCTTCGCAGACATTTGCGTTCCCAAGCTGGAGCTTGGGAACGAGGGCGCGAACGAGGGTGGGGAGGGTGGGAGGCTGCGTGCCGGCTGTTCATTTGCCGTCCACCGGCGGTGGCAGTTTGGCGAGCGCTTCGCCGGCTTGTTTTGCGTAAGCGGAATCCGGCGCTGCGGCGATCGCGGCTTCGAACTCTTCGCGGGCCAGCTTGAAGCGCTTCCCGTTGGTGTCCTGCGTGCCGAGCACGAGCTTTCCGCCGGCCAGCGCTTCCGGCACGGCCGGTCCGAGCGCGTCCATCAAATCCTTGGCTTCGTGCCGGGCTTTCTCCGGCTCGGCGATCCACAAATGCGCGCGGGCCAGATCCACCCAGGCCCGGACGCGCGGCGCGGTCTCACTCGATTCGGAATGCGCCACCGTCTCGAGATGCGGAATCGCCTCACGGGCGTTTTGTTGCGCCAGCAGGAAATCCGTGAGGGCCAGTTGCGCCGTGGCATCACCGGAGTTCGCGGCGACCGGCTTCTCCAGGGCGTCGAGCTGCGTATCGAGTTCGCGTGAGAGAGGTACAATTTCGCTCATTCGTTTGCGGACGAGTTCCTGCGTGATCGGTTTTTCGTCGCGACTCACGATCACGCCCTTCGAGGACAGGCAAAAGAGGACGGGTGTTTCCATGATGTGGAATCGCGTCGCTTCCGCGCGATTTCGCGATGCGCTGATATCGAGTAAAACGCGCACGACATCGTCGTTTTGCGCCTTCACCGCTTCGAAGGCGGTACGGGCTTCGCCGTCGGCTGGGGCCAGTCCCAGGTCCGCCACGAGAACCAGGATGGCCTGCCCCGACTTCGAAGTCCGGGGGATAAGCTCGTCGAGGTTCGGCGCGTTCGTCTCGAGCGGCAGATCGGCCAACATGATGACGCGCTCGCTCTTCTCGCGGTCGCTCTTCGAGGGGCAGCCGGTCAGCAACACCGCCAGCAGGGCCACCGATGGTACGCAGTTTCGCAGAGGAGTTTTGACCCAAATCCGGGAGCGAACCATTCCGCTCATTTCAATGGACCGGCTCGATCTTGAGGTTGGCAAAAGCCGAGACACTGTCGGCCTTGGTCCAGAGCCCGACTTTGCCGGGACCGGAAAACGTGGTGTCGTCTTTTTCGATGACGGTCTTTCCATCGAAAGCGATCTTCAGGTGCGGCCCCTTCGCCTCGAAGCGCAGGGTGTGCCATTCGCCCGCTGTGACCTTGACCGGCACCTCCTCGACCTTGGAGCGTTTGCCGCGCACGGTCATGAAGAGATTGACGTTGTCCTCGAGCGCGTTGGCCCGCGCGATGTAGTAGTTCTCCGGGTTGTAGCGCAGGACGATGCCGCCGGCTTGATCGACCTTCCCGGCGATCGCCTTGTAGCTCACCTCGACCGCGACATCGCGCGCGACGACCTTGTCGTAAAGGCAAAGTGGGAAGCGATAGCTGGTATCATCCGCGCTCTCCTGGACCAGCGTCCGGCCGGCGCCTGGCGCGCCCGGGTCGTCGCGCACCACCCATGAGATCGGACCGCCGCCGCCGGTCAATTCGGTGGAAAAATCCGGAGGCAATTTGCCGGCCTCGCTCGAAGCGAAGTTGATCGTCCGCGGCTCGAAGGTTTCTTCCGAGTTGGGCGATTTCGAGCAAGCCGCCACGAGCGCGCTGAGAAAAACCAGCGCGAGCCGGCGAAAGCGTCGCGTGGCGAAGCCGGGGGGAACGAAAACACGCCGCGACGGGTCGAAACAGCAAAGTGGGAGGGCCATCACGGGGCGGATTATGAGGAGAGCCCGTCAATCCGCAAGGCTGCCGCGCTTTGCCGGGGGCGGGATTTGATGCGGTAGCGCACCGCCGTCCGATGCAAGAATCTTTCGGCCTCGTTCCATTCGGGGTAACGTCCCGGTCATCAGACGTTTGGCTTCGGGAATTCGCGCAGCCATGCGCGCGGAGCCGGTCGTGATTTTGCCCGTGGCTCTCATTCTGCTTACGGTAGGTTCTCAAATGAATCTATTCTACCCGCTCTTCGTCGTGGCCTTTGCGACACTACTCCTTGGCGTGGTCGTGACGGGTCAGCGCAGCCCGCGCTGATCCTTCGAGCCGCCATCGAGTTGATCCTCGACGCCACGGCGTCGAGTCGCCCGACGTGCGGCTATGCGGAGGGAGCGAATGCCAGTGAGGGGAATGGCGGCTTCGCCGGCTGGCGGCGCATTGGCGCCAATGCGCCCTACCTGGTGGGTGGCCTGGCTCTGACTGAGAACTCAGAACTGAGGACTTCGCGCTCGCTCTTTTGCGGCGCCGCCAATGACTCATTGTCAGGCCGCGGCTGCGTGGAGACCGGCACCCCCTAGTCCCGCAACTCCCAGGACGGCGGCGACGCCATGCGACACTGCACCGATTCCGCGGCGCGAGTTGGTAAAAGTACCGGCGGCGGGACTCGAACCCGCACGGGGCTTTCGCCCCAAGGGATTTTAAGTCCCTTGTGTCTGCCATTTCACCACGCCGGCTTTACTGTGGATATGTCCGAGTCAAGGCTAGCCGCATTGACGCGCCGAGAGAAGACTGGATATACCGCTCCCGGCGCCAACCGGCGTGAGGGGCGTTGCGGGGAACCTTCCCCGCTCGAATGGGGAGCGGGAGAAATCGGGCGAAAGCGGGGCTCCCGCGTGGGAAAAGTCCTTTCCCCGCAAGCGCAGCCGTTGAAAACTTGAAATGAGTAGGAGTTAAGGTCTGGCGTCTTCAAGCCGCTTCTTCGCCTCGGTGACTAGCCGTTCGTTCAGCCTGAATTTGGCGGCTCTCAGATGTGCAATGGTCTGATCGAAGTCAATCCAGCCTTCGCGCGCGAAGCGCTCCAAGAGGGCAATGGTGCCAATGAGCAAGAGGCCACGTTGGGCGGCGACCAGCCTTCCTTTCCGTTCATCAATGAGTATGGAGTCAACGCCGAGTTCCAGAGCCAGGGAGATAGCTTCCGTTTCGCCGGCATCCAAATTGAGTGATCGATCGACAGCTTGCGGACGAACGATCTTGAGCCACGAAGGAGGCTGGCTGGTCCAGCGTGAAACGAGAGGAGGGGTGTTGGGACGAGTCAGCTCCGCGGCAACGGCCGACGGGATGATGACTTGCTCGAACAGCCGCGGCAAATAATCGACAGCACCGACCAGGATGAGATAGTGAAGCGGAGAGGCGTCCGAAACGACTATCCCGGTCATCGGGTGCGGAAGCGATCCAAATTGGCGAGGTCCCGGAGATGTTCCTCCGGGGTCACATTCGGGGGCGCTCCGTGGTCATGGAGGAATTGCTCGGTTTGGTAAAAGGAGAGGCCGAGGGCTTCTCCGACTTGACCGCTGGTCAATTCACCTTCGGCGTAGCGTTGGAGCAAAAACGCTTCGAGCAAGGCGCGGGATTGCGATGCTTGATCCAAGTGGAGCTCCTTGGCGATCTTATCGGGGATTTCGACGGTAACGATCATACGCTCATTTTATCAGAATCAGGACTGCGAGGCAATAGGATCGGTCAACCAGCGCTTCGGCAATAAGGCGAAGTGGCCACCGGTCCGCCAACCCTTGGAATCGGCCAGCGCGCGCGGAAGCGCCGCAAGGCGGGAATCGCGGCGTCGCAGGCCGTGGCCGCGGATTCGATCCCAACGGGTATCTTTGCGGTTTCACCGGCGATGGCCACGCTCTACTGAATTACGCTTCCGGTGGCATGATCACGGGAATGGCTTCCCGCCGATTCCGTCGGTAAACGCGAAAATCTCCATCCACCGTAATGATCGGATGCTTCGGATTCAATTCGCTCATGCGGATGAGGCAGAGATCCGCCAGATCCGGCCGTCGGTCGGCATAGCGTTGCGCCAGTTCGGCCAATTCCGCGCGATGGCTCTTCAGATCGAACGCCAGACGCACCAGCCCGGTGTCCAGCAGACGCAGCACCAGGGCGGCGCTCTGCAGTCGGAACGCAGCCTCCGCCAGCACCGCCTCGCACGTCAAAAGCGGATCGTGGACACCCTCGGCGATGGCGTGCGCCCAGGAAAAATAGGCGTCGCGCCGTGCGGAAAAGGCGACGAGAAACCCCGTATCGGCGATACCGATCACGGCTCGAACCCACGCTTCCTGCTCAAATCCGGTGTTCCCTCGATGCTCCCAGCCAGGTCGAGAAACGGCTGGCGCGCCTTCCGTGTGCGGGCAAACTCCAGATGGTCCCGAACAACCCGACCCTTGGGCAAACCTGTCTTGCGAGATTCCTCGGCCAGCCATTGATTGAGATTGTCTGGCAGTCGAACTGTGATTGTAGTACTCATCGATCCTGATGTAATACACTTCTTAGCTTTTGCAAGACATCTCGCCCTTTCGGATCGCTCTTTCCCGCGGCATTCTCAGATGTATGGGCAAGGCCATTCGCGAGCACCTGTCGCGACAAAGCTGCCCTCAATGGCGATCCAGGACGCACCTGAAACGCATGACTAGGGCGAAGGCCGGCGAATTCCGCGGGCGATGATGGGTCGCGGGGTATCTCTTATTTTCCGACGGAGATCAGGTGGGTAAACGTGCGCAGATACATTCGTCCACCGCTGATCGCGGGGGTCGCGTACGAACCTTCGCCCAGCGGGATGCGGGCGATTTGCTGGAACTGGCCGGCGGCGGCGACGACGAACAGGTCGCCCCGCGTGCTCATGTTGTAGAGGCGGTCGTTGACGCAGATGGGAGAGCCGTAAAAAGAGCCCGGCGCTCGTCCCGACCAAAGCTGCTCGTTGCTTTCCGCGCGCAAACAGGTGACGAAGCCATTTTCCTTCCAGAGAAAGAGCCGGCCATTGATGGCAATGGGCGTCGGCACGTGGCCGCCGACACGCAGCACCTCATAAGCCTTCGCGGCGGATTTCCCATCAGCCGCCGGTCGGGCCACCTCGACGAAGCTCGCCTCGGTGCCCTCACCGCACTGGGCGACGATCAGGCCGTCATCGGTCACCGTGGGCGAAGCGACGCAGCGCTCTTTCATGAGACCGGGAATCTGCCAGACCAGCCTGCCGCTATGCGCATCGACGGCGTTGAGGCCCAGCGTGCGCGTGGGAAGGATGACTTGCGGGGCGCCCTGCTTTGGAAAGAACACGCAAGGGGTCGCCGGGGTGTTGTTTTCGCCCTCGTGGTTCCAGCGCCAGCGCTGCCGGCCGGTCCGGGCGTCGAGGGCCAGGAGGAAACTCGTCGGGCGATCCTGATCGAAATTCAGGATCACCATGTCCTCGAAAACGATGGGCGAGGTCCCCGGCCCGTCCTCGGACACAAAAGGGCCGAGCGGCACGTGCCAGAGTTCGTGGCCGTCCTGCTGGTCGAGCGCCACCAATGCCGAGTCTTTCGGCGACGCCCAATGGAAGTAGACGCGCCCGGCATCGACGGCCAGGCTCGAGGCCGCGTAGCTATTGTCTTCATTGAGATCATCCGGCCCGGAATCGTACGTCTTCGTCCAAAGCGTGCGGCCGTCCTGGACGCGCACGCAGACGACCACGCGCTGGGTCGTGCCCTTCGGATTGGCCGTCACGAAGATGCGATCGGCCCAGACCACCGGCGACGAATATCCGGCGCCCGGCAGTTCCATGCGCCAATTGAAGTCGCTCGCGGAAAACTGCGCCGGCAGATTGGGCGCCTTTCCCAAGCCCGAGCCATTCGGACCGCGGAAGCGCGTCCATTCCGCCGTGGGCTCGCCGGCGTGCGACAAAGGGGCCTGCCGGTGGCACGCGCTGAGGAGGAAGAGCGCGGCGAGGGTCAATGGGGGCAAGGTCCGCAAGGCTTTCCGGGCCACCACGCTCGCGTTAATGGCGGCGGCTCGCATGAAGAGATTCACTGGGGGGCATTCGGATCGGCTTGGACGCCACGGGTATAAATGGACCGAGCATTCCGAAACGGTTCTATCAATACGTGGCCCGCTGGCGGCGCTTTTTATGCATTGGAAATCGCAGGTTTTCCTTTCGTCAACTTCCATTCGCCTTGCTTCCGCCCAAAATCATATTGCGGTGCGACCTCCAGCGCCGAACCTGCCTTGAGCAGTGACCTGGGCCACCAATTGGCTTGGACGCGCCCAGGGCGCTCCCGGAATTTCCCTCTGACCATCAAAAGGTCTTGCTCAAGCCCTCGGACGTCGCTGCGGCGTCGAGGTCCGCCTGCGTAAAGAAGAATTGTTTGTTTGGGTTCGAACCGGGGAAGTACCGAATCACGATGTCCATGTGATCCGACGAGCCGCTGATTCCGTTTTTGAAAGGGTAACCAAGGTTTTGCAAGAGGGCCAGTGACCCCTCCGCCCCGCTCCGGTTGCCGGAGTCGCCGACGATCCCGTAAACGCTCTTGTCGTGTTTCTTGCTGTGGACGGCGACAAAATTGCCCGGATGCACGCCGTGCTGCTGAGCAAAATCTCCACCCACGACGTAGTTGATCTTTGAGGCATCCACGTATTTGCGAGGATCCAGTTCGTTGGCGTTCTTCCTGTCCTGAAACGCGGTGATGGAAATAAAACAGGTGGGAAATGGGTCATCTTTGCTTTGCGGGATGCCCGTCCTGCCATCGTTATTCCTGGTCAAGTAGCCGACAATGCGGCCTTCAGGCTTGCCTCCCACGTGCGCGTTCAACTCCAGATCGAGTGCGGCGTTGCCGTCTGCGTCCTTGTCGTGTGGACAATACGCGTTGGGCGCGCCGTCCACATCGATTTTCATCGTCACAGTCAATTCCACGGGATTGCTCATAATGATCCTTGCTTGCGTGATACGTTTTGGTTTCGGAAAACCTGCATCTCGCGTTTGCGGAAAAGCACGGCAGAAATGAATCCGGTGATCAAGGGAAATTGGATGAGCGAGACGAGCTTGGCGAAAGACTACGACCATCATGCGCGAAGTCTGCTGTCTAACCTTGGTCAATGGACGGTCTTCGCCTGGCCGGGAGGCATCTGTCTCTGCGGTCCCAAACGGGAGTTGGGCGCTGCCGCGCGAGGTTTTTGCCATCGCGCTCGGAGCGCGCGATCCACCTAAGTGACTGTGCCAAGCACGCCTGGGGACCCCAACCGATTGCGGCTGTGCCGCCCTGCGCCACAGCCATCGATCCGTCCTTCGCCCGATGGGCGAGCCCCGCATCGGTGGTCCAGCGATGCGGAGAAAATCACTTCACAAAGCCCCCGTCATGCATTTCCCTACCCGGCCTATGCAGTTCAGACCCATCGGTTAATGGAGCCGTCTGTTTCCTCTTCCACGGCCGACGGAAGGCCGGAGGGCGTTGTCCCGGCGGATCCCGCCAAGCCCGCGGACGCGGTCCGGCGGACCGGGATGCGCAGGCTGCTGCGCTGGTGTCTGCCGGCGCTGCTCATCGGACTGGCCCTGCGGGCGGCGCTGATGTGGTCGATGCCCTACGGCTACGTCCAGTACGACAGTCCCGATTACCTCGTGACCACGCAGCGCCTCATCGAGGACCACCGCTTTTTCATCCACAACAAGCGCTCGTACCTGACGCCGATGCTCTTCAGCGCGGCGTTTTTGCTGCCGGCGCCGGCGCTGATCACGATCGCTGTGGCCCAGCATGTAATGGGGCTTGTGGCCACGGTGCTGGCCGGCGCTTTGGTGTGCTGGTGGTTCCGCTTTTGGCGGGTGCTGATCATTCCCGTGACGGTGCTCTTCGCGGCGAATCCGTTTATCATTTGGTACGAGCACACCATTATGGGTGAAGCGCAGTTTTTGTTCTTCACCCTGCTGACAGTCTTTGCGGGAACCTTATTCGCGCTGCGGCCGACCACGAAGCGTTTCGTCTGGTTCGTGGTCAGTCTGCTCGCGGCGTTTGGGACACGCCTTGAATCGAAAACTTTTCTGCTCTTCGCCGTCTTGCTGGTGGTGCTGACCTATGGCAGGCAATGGCGGCGCACGGCGATCGGCCTCGTGGTGGTGGTGGTGTCATTCGTGGTGGCGTTTCACGTGAGCGGGGACCGGGACGTCTCTTCGCTCGTTTACGCGTCATTGATCCGGTTCGCGCCCACGGAATCCCGTTCCACGCCGGACGTGATGTCGCGGATCCTGCCGATTCGCGAGGCGGCCCGTGAGCGGTCGATCGAATACCCGGCCAGCCTGGTCAGGCTGGCCAAGCAGATCAACAAGGCGGTGGACGAGTACGTCGAGGAACGTGTGCAGGGGAAGCGTCGCCAGGGCGAGGAAGAGGGCCGGATCCTGTGGAACCTGTGCCTGGAGACGCTGCTCGCCGAGCCGGTGAAGACGCTTCTGACGCCGTGGACGAAGTTTCATTTGGCGATCGATGCGTGGAGCAGCTACTGCTTTGACAAGCGTTCGCTTTGGGAACTGCAGAAAGAGGCGCTCACGATGCAAGACAAGGAATGGATGACCGAAGTGCTCGGACGCGGTCTGACCGGCCAGCCGCTGACGCTTGAGGGAGTGTCGGACTGGATCCGGGCCCATTACCGCGCCAGTCGCGTCCTTTGGTTCACCGGCTACCAGGAAACCTGGAATCAATGGCTCATCTTTTTCCGTCTGCCTGACCGCGAAATGGCCGAGGAACGCTGGGTACACGATTTTTACGGCGGTGTGCCCGACTGGAGCCATAAGGTGCCGGGTGTGCCCATCTTTTATATCATCGGATTTGTGGGAATGATCCTGTCGTTCGTGCGTCCGGGTGACCTGCGCGGCTTCCATTTTGCCTGGGTGGCGACGGTGCTCGGCGGGCTTTATGTGTGCTCGCTGGTCGGCGTCACCAATGGCCGGTTCCGCTTCGTCTATGAGCCGTTTTTCCTGCTCTACTTCTTCCTGTTTTTCGATGTGGTGGCGGGTTTCGTGAAGGATCGTCAGGATCGGGCCAAAAGGCCCAACGCCATCCCAGCCTGGGGCAATGCCCCAGGTTCGCGGGCCACGCGAGCATGAGGGCTGAAAGCCCGTCCCTCCGTCAAACTGAGAAAAATGTGATTATCTTAACGGCCGTTTTCGCCGCGCGCCGTGCCAGAAGCGCAGGATTCGCACTCTCTGAGTTGATGCATCGGCGCGGTAAATGATGAGGTAGGAGGCGAATGGAAAGAAGCGCGTGCCCGGTCTCTCTCGCATCGGTACGCCGATGTACGGCGCGCTGGCAAGGGCTTCGGCGTGTGCAATCAACTCCAGTCCGAATCGTTCCGCTGCCATGGGATCATCGTTCGCTATGTATTCGACAATCTTTCGCAAATCCTCGCGGCTGCGCGGCGAGAAAACTACCTGCCAGTCCATCCGCGCACGCTCCGGCGAAGATCATCGGCGGAAAGGCCGTGGCCATCGTCGATTTCGCGCTCCGCTTCGTCCAGCGAGGCGAGCAGCGCAGTGCGCTCCTCCACATCCAGCGCTTCCAGGCCGAATCGCCGCGAAAGCAAGCGGGCTTCCAGGGCGTCGCGCTCAGCTTCCGGCAGACGGGCAATGGCGCTTTCGATTTCGGGAACCGTGCTCATGCTGGGAGCATAGCAGCGGGGCATCGAGTAGTGCAAGTGTCCCCTTTGCATTGCGTCCTGCCAGGTCGTCATTGCGAGGGTCACCCTTGCCATCGGGCGGTATTTGGTTTCATCGTCAAACGATGAAGCACTCGCGCCAATCCCGGACCAACGCCCGCCCATGTTCTATGTAATCGGCTCCGGACCGGCGGCGATTTCCGCGGCGGTGGCACTGACTGAGCGGGGAATTCCGGTGACCATTCTCGACGCCGGCCGGACGCTGGAGAAGGAGAAGCGGGAAATTCTGGACCGGCTCGGGGCGCTGCCCCACGAGCAATGGCCCGCGGCCGACCTCGACGCCTTGCGCGGCGGAGACCAAAAGAAGCGGCAGGGCTCCATTCACGTGAAGCTGACGTATGGTTCGGATTATCCCTACGCGCCCGTGGGTGAGCCGCTGCTCGACAGCGACGCGGAGCCGCCATTCCACTATTCCGAAGCGCGTGGCGGCTTGAGCAACGTCTGGGGCGCTTCGCAATTGCCCGCGCGTGCCGAGGACATCGCGGACTGGCCGATTGGCATCAGCGATCTCGAACCGCACTACCGGGCGGTCTTCGACTTTATGCCGACGACCGCGCAGACCGATGGTCTGGCGTCGCTGCTGCCGACGTATGCGGATCGCGGCCAGGAATTGCGGCCCTCCCGGCAGGCGGGCGAGTTTCTCGGCGACCTCGAAGCCAGCCACCAACGTTTGCGCCGGGCGGGGCTGTACTTTGGACGTTCCCGGGTTGCGGTGGCGGGCTCGGCGAATGACGAAGGTCGAATGACGAATGACGAAGGTGGAACCCCGAATTCCGAATTCCGAACTCCGAACTCCGAATTCCGATCCTGTGTCTATTGCGGACTTTGTCTCTATGGGTGTCCGTACGGGCTGATCTATTCGACCGAAACCACGCTGCGCCGCCTGATCGAGGAGAAAAAAGTGACGTACCTCGGGCGGCATGTCGTCGAAAAGTTGGAGCCAGCCGGCGATGGCGTGACCATCTTTGCGCGCGACCTGGAGCGCGGGCAGGACGTGAGCTTCCCCGCGGCGCGCGTCTTTGTCGGCGCGGGCGTGCTGCCGACGGCGTGGCTCACCCTGCGCTCGCTCGGGGCGTACGATGAAGCCGTCGAGATGCTCGACAGCCAGTATTTTATCTATCCGTTTTTTCGCTTCCGACGGACGCCCGGGGTCCAGGCCGAGGCTTTGCACTCGCTGGTGCAGGCCTTTGTCGAGATCGATGATCCCGCGGTCAGCCGCCACCTCGTGCACCTCGAAATCTTCAGCTATAGCGATTTCCTCAAGCGCGCGCTCTTCGCCACGCCGTTGCGGTTCTTCCTGCGGTTTCCGTGGATCGCGGATCAATTGCTTGGCCGGCTGCTGGTCGTGCAGGGGTTTTTGCACTCGCGGGACTCGGGCCGTCTTCGCCTCCTTTTGCGACAGAACTCCGATGGCCGCCCGCGGTTGCAAGTCGAGGCGCAGCCGAGCGCGCGCGCCTGGTGGGCGAGCGTGAAGGCGGGACTGAAGCTGGCCGCGAATGCCGGGTCGCTGGGTGGCGCGCCGGTCGTCCCGGCGCTGCAATTTGCCGAGCCTGGCCGGAGCTATCATTCCGGCGGGACCTTTCCGATGCGCGCGAAGCCGGGGAAATTCGAGACCGACATCCTCGGGCAGCCGACCGGGCTGGAGCGCGTGCACCTGGTCGACGCCTCCGTCTTTCCGAGCATCCCGGCAACGACTATTACCCTCACCGTGATGGCCAACGCCCATCGCATCGCCTCGCAAGTGGCGGATCGGTGACGCCCTCTTAAATGGGCAGCGCAAAATAGAACGTCGCGCCTTGATCCACCGCGCCTTCGGCCCGGACGCGCGCTTCGTGCCGGAGAATAATGCGGTGGACGCTGGACAATCCGACACCGGTTCCTTCGACTTGAGGGTCGCGGTGCAGGCGGTGGAGCGCTCTGAATTATCGTTCGAGTTCCGCGCTCCGCACGACCGGAATGGCCTGCAGCAAGCCAATCGTCGCCCACGCGCTGCCCCAGTAGGTGTAGATGGCGGTGGCATCCTTGAGGACTTTGCTCATCGCCGGGGCACTCCGGTCGATCTTGCTGATGTGTGAGATGTCGATCGGCCAGCTTCCGTCGTCGCGTTGAGTCGCAAGGAGCCAGCGCTGCGCGCGGGCGATGGCCCTGGCCAGGTGCGGATCGGTGGAAGGTTGCAACGCGTAGAGCACTTCGCCGGTTGCCAGCGGGTCGCTTTGATTTTCGCCAATAATCCAGCTCCAACCGCCGTCGCCACGTTGTTTCTGCAGGATTTCCGTCCGCAGGGAATCCGCTTCTCCCGGCGCGCCGAAACGCTGCGCGTAGAGTGCCCGGTAAACGAGCGAGTGGAGGGATTTTGGCGGATCCTTTTGACCGAGAATGGCTGCAGATTTCATCCTCGCTGCTTCGGTTTCGGCAGAGGTGTTTCCTGGCGTAGCCAGCGCGAGCAGAAAGAGGCGGGCCGCATCCGCTTGTGCATCGCCAAAGCCGCCATTTTTCATATTGTTGTCCTGCGCGGGCAGGGGCCAGGAGCCGTCGGGCTGCTGGTTGGCCGCGATCAGCTTGACCAGTTCGGGCGCGGGCCGTTTCGGAAGGGCCAGGATCATTAGCGCGACTTCGGCGAGTTGCTGCGCCGGCTTGACGTCCGCCGCGCGATCCGTCGACCAGGTCAACCAGGACTCAAATTTCTGCTGATCCACGGGGAAACCGCGAAGTTGAGCTTCGCGGTGGCTCCAGAGCAGCCCCGGCATGTGGTGGCAGGCGTTGCAGTCTTTGTTCGCCACCCAGCGGTCGCCTTCGGTGGCAAGGAAACCAAGGCTTTTCGTGATCGTGGCGCGGAGCGCGGCCTCATCGGGCGCCGGGGCCTCGTCCGCGCTGGCCGGCGCAATCCACGCTCCGGCGAGGAGGGTGAGCAGTCGAAGAAGGCGGAAGTGCGTTTTCATGCTCGAGCGGTGTCGGGACGAGCCTCCTGGAGGGTGATGCAAAGTCAATCTTTTGCCTGGCCTTTGCTTGGCCAAAATCGCGAGACAATCTGGCGATAGGCCCGGATCGAGCCGGCCTTTCCGGATCACATCGCCGATGGTCTTTGAACTGGCCGGGTAGCCGGTCTTCTCTGTTAAATAGGGAGTGACGAGGCACCGAACCCTATGAAGTGTGACCCAGCAAAAAGGCACCGAATCCCTGAGGGTTCGTTGCCTATTTGTCATTTCGCTGAAAGAGGGGAGATGACAGAGGGTGAAGTTGATTTCGTCTGTGCCGATGTCGATGCTTTTGACGAGCATTTCGACGATTCGGCGCTTCTCCTCGGTGGACATGGTAGGCCAGCAAGCATGGAGGTCCTGGGCTTCTTCCATGATGTATTCACGGGAAAGGCCATCGACTTTGATGAGGGCAAGGTCGGCTTCGGCTTTGGGGATTTCCGCCTCGATCTGCTTCTTGCGGTCGTCGTGCGCAATCCAATCGTGCTCCGGCTTTAGCGCCCAACCATCCTTGGTCTTCTTCGAGTAGATTATCCGCCGCACCCCTTTGGCGATCGGGTCCTGGATGAGACGCTGACCGGTGGTGTCGCTCCACTCTGAGCCGTTGCGAATGCGGAGGCCGCGCTCGTTCAGAACGTCGGCGACGGCTTTATTCCGGCGATGCTCTGCGAATAGCTGCGAGTTTGAGTCAGCGTATCGCCTAAAGGCCCCCGAAAAGTAAGATTGCCAGCAAACCAACCGGCAGCGCGACTATGGCGGCGAGGAGCCAGAAGATGAACCTCGGCCATGGCGAGACTTCGGGCGAAGTCGAGCCGGCGACACTCTGATTGCTCGCATCAGACCGGCCACGGCGGCGATCATTGTCAACCCACACAGCACAATCAATCCGACAACGAATGCGGACTCTCCTGGGCTGATTCCCCTCCGCGCCAACTGGGCCACAAAAATCAAGATTGCCAGCAAACCAACCGGCAACGTGACAATGACGGTGAGGAGCCAGAAGATGAACCTCGGCCACGGCGAGACTCCAGGCGAAGCTGAAGCCGGCGACACTCTGATTGCTCGCATCAGACCGGCCACAGTGGCGATCATAATCAACCCACACAGCACGATCAATCCGACGACGAATGCGGACTCTCCCGGGCTGATTCTTCGCTGCGACAACACGGGGAGTAACAATGCAATTGCCACGAGACCAACGGGCAGCGTGACGATGACGGCGAGGAGCCAGAAGATGAACCTCGGCCATGGAGAGACTGCAGGCGAAGCCGAAGCCGGCGGTGCACTCTGGGACGACGTTGCCGCTGGCGACCCTTTGGCTGGCGCGCTGGAGGCAAATGTTTCCAGGTCGGTTTTGAATTCCGCTGCCGTGCGGTAGCGCAGCTCCGGATTCTCATTCAGCGCGCGCAGGACAATTTCGTCCAGCCGCACATCAATCTGCACTTTCATCGACGGCGCGCCCAGTTTGCCCACCGGCAGTTCGCCGGTGAGCATTTCGTAGAGCACCACGCCCAGCGAATAGATGTCGGCGCGATGATCCACGCGCTGCGCATCGCCGCGCTGTTCCGGCGCCATGTATTGCGGGGTGCCGGCGGGTTGCGATTCCGCGACGGTGGCGCCCGGCGCCTCCATCCCCAGCATTTTCGCGACGCCAAAATCGGCGATCTTCGCGCGCCCCTCCTTGTCCAGCAGCAGATTCTCCGGCTTGATGTCGCGATGCACGATGCCATGCTCGTGCGCATATTGCAGCGCCTCGCAAACCGGCGGCACGACCGCCAGCGCCTGCTCCGGAGTGAACCGACGCGCTTTCATCGCCATGCGCAGGTTCGCTCCGTCCACAAATTCCATGAGCAGAAAGTAAATCCGGGAATGGGCGGCAGGGACGCTGCTGGATGCATCTCTTTGCGGCAAGGACAACGCATCCACGGCGCCGAAATCGTACACGGTGACGATGTGTGGATGATTCAGCGCGGCCAGCGCGTGGGCCTCCTTTTGAAACCGTTCCGCGAAGCCCGCATCATCCACGCGCTCCGGCGCGAGCAGCTTCAATGCAACCAGCCGGTTGAGGGACTTCTGCCGTGCCTTATAAACCACGCCCATGCCGCCGCGCCCAAGGCACTCGATGATTTCCAACTGCGGGAAGTGCGGCGCGAGTTCCTCCGGCGTAAGCGGCGGAATCGGCGCGGCTTGATCTGCAGTGCGCGTGGGCTGCATCGCCTCCGCCATAAGGCAGACAGGGCACAGAGTATCCGTCGCATCGGCAGTCAACGACGCCCCGCACTTGGGACATTTTCGGATGGATGAAAATGATTCGCTCATGCCAGAACCCTGACGCGTTTCGGAACAACGGTTGCAAAATGCATCAATGCCCTCGCAAGGCGGCGAAAAGCGCATTCATTTCGTCATCTACCGAAGCCCCATCCTCGAGAGTAGAACCGATTTCGGTTTTCACCAGCGCGCGAAAGCGTTGCTTGAGACGACGGACGGTGGACTTGAGCGAGTTCATGTTCATTCCCAGCGTCGCGGCAAGCGCCATCTGATCGCCATGCCCGGCCTCACCCGTGAGCCACGGTTGCAGTCGATTAAAGAGCTCCGCGCAACCCGCTGTCTCGCACTCCTGCCGTAGCAAACGCAGCGAGCGAGTGAGAACGGTGAGCGCCCATTGGCGATCAAACGCCGCGTCCGGCGGAAGATTTCCCTCATCCGCAATGGCGAGAACCGGCGAACCTTCCGTTTCCATTTCGATCGAAAGCGGCTTCACGCCCGCGCCTCTCCTCAAGCGCTGCTCCGCTTCCCGCCGATGCCCGAGGAAATGCTTGACCGCGCCGAGCAGATACGAGCGGAATCGCCCCTGCATTCGATCCGCGCCAGCAATGGCGTCTCCCTCCAAAATGCGCTCAAAGAACTCATGCGCCAACTCACGCGCGGCATCCGGTTCCCGCCCTTCTTGCCGGAGAAATACAAGCACTGGCGGGTAATAGGCGGCGCACAGCGCCCGCAACGCATCGCGACCTTCGTCCGACGGTTGCTTGGCCCGCGTCACCTGCGTCCACCGGGTCGTATGAAAGCCGCCTGTCGCAAGCGCGCGGTCGGACGCTGGCGAAAAGAATGATGAGCCAGAGGTGGATGCCATTATTTCGAAGAGTGTATGCCCTGCATGACGCGCTTGAGAGGAAAAGTTGCTCCGAATCGCCTCCCGCCATCCATTGAGTACGACTCACGCGCTCACGCGTTCCGGACTCCCGAGAAGGCGATGGTCGCTCGAACTTGATTAAGAAACTTTCCCTTTGGCGCCCCCCCGCCGCGCTCCCATTTGGCGAGCGTGCTTGGATCGACCCCTACTTGGCGGGCAAATTCCTTTTGGGTGAGACCCTGCGCCTTGCGGCGATTCACCAAGCGCTGTGCCATTGTGTAGCCTTCAGGTAGCGGATTGAATCCCAGAAACCGGACCACCCCGGCCATGTGGTTTATTTGCGGGAAAGCGGTATGCCCCTTCTCCCAATTGACCACCGTTATCTTGTCGCAGCCGACGATTTCCGCCACCTGGGATTGTGCAACCCAAGATCGAGCCGACGCTTCCTGATAATCTCACCGATGGACTTTGGGTTGGCTGGGTAGCCCGTCTTCTCTGTAAAGTAGGGGCCGATGAGGCAATGAACCAGATGAAGCGTCACCTTGCAGAAGGCCATGAACCCCGGACGACGCGTTGGCGATGGCCCGCGCCAGGTCCACTGCTGCTCCGACCGGTTGGCAAGGTCGGAAAAAATTGCTTAGTCCATGGCACTAGCTAATTTGCCCGCATGTCTGAAACCATCGTCAATATTCACGCGGCGAAGACACAACTTTCTCAACTCGTCGCGCTCGCGGAAAAAGGCCAGCGCATCACCATCGCTCGAGCCGGAAAACCGGTCGCACAGCTTGGTCCCATGCCGCGCGCACGCGGGGCCAAGGGCCTGCCGCCGGACGACCCGCTCTTGAACCTGGCGAAATTCGGATTCGACGGGCCGGGGACCATGCTCACCAACGAGGAAATCGACCGCATCGTCTATGGCCCGTGAGGTCTTTTATCGTGATGCGTGAGCTGGGCATTCGCGACGTTCTCACCACGGACCGGCATTTTTCCGAGGCCGGCTTCCGAGCTCTGCTGCCGGTTTCATGAAGCGTCACCTTAATAGGCCATAAGCCGCTGAACATGCGTTGCGCCATTACCGGTGCGGCTGGACACGTCGGCTCGGCCATGGCGCGATGCTTCCAACGACGCGGCTGGGAGGTCCTGGCCTTTGGCCGGCGCGGTCTGGAAAATGCGCGGCACGTTTCCTATGCGCTCGGCGACGATCCGCGGCGCCTGCCCTGGGCGGAAGTCGATGCGCTGGTCCACTGCGCTTACGATTTCGGCCCGAAAGACTGGGCGAAGATTCATGAAGTGAATGTCGCGGCCAGCATCGCGCTGTTGCGTGCGGCGCGGGAGCAGGGCGTCCAGCGCGTCGTCTTCATTTCCTCGCTGAGCGCGTTTCCGGGATGTCGTTCGCTCTACGGAAGAGCGAAGCTGGAAATCGAGACGGCGGCGCTGGAGAGGGGATGCGCGGTCGTGCGGCCCGGCCTGGTCTGGTCGGAAAACCCCGGCTCCATGCTTGCCGCGCTGGAGCGGGCGGTTCGCTCCCGCGCGGTGCCATTGATCGGCGACGGTTCCTATCCGCAGTACCTGGTGTTTGACGAAGATCTCGCGGAACTGGTCTTCGTGCTCTGCCAGGACGATGCGCCGGCGGTCGCGCGCGCCATTTCCGCGGCCCATCCGCAAGGCCATTCGCTGCGCCGCCTTTTGGAAGGCTTCGCCCGCAAACAGGATCGGCGTCCGCTCTTTGTCCCGATTCCCTGGCCGCTCGTTTACGCCGGCCTGAAGACCCTGGAAGCGCTGGGCCTGCCGGTTCCTTTTCGCAGCGACAGTCTCATTGGGATTGTCTTTCAAAACCCCGCGCCGCAATTTGCCCTGCCGGAAATTCCCCGGATCACTTTCCGGCCATATCCAGTGTGAAGACGTTTCTGTTCAGCATCGACCTGGAGGAGTTCTACGCCGAACGCGCCGAATTCCGCCGCACGCCGCTGCCGGAGCTCGTCGAACGCTACCTCGCCCTCCTGCGCCGCCGAAAGATGACGGCGACCTTCTTTGTCGTCGGCGAAATTGCCAAAAGATTTCCGTCGGTGATCCGGTCGATCGCCGCCGAAGGTCACGAACTGGCGTGCCACACCTACGATCATCTTCCGCTCACGGAGCAGGATGCCGGGACGCTCCGCGACGATCTGCGGCGCAATCTCGATGCCCTGGCGGGGTTTGCCAGTGCGCCGGTCCAGGGCTTTCGCGCGCCGATTCTTTCCCTGGGCGAAAAGCAGCAGTGGGCCTACGAGGTGCTGGCCGGCCTCGGCTTCGCGTATTCCAGCAGCGTGCTTCCGGCCCGCAATCCCTTGCACGGCTGGCCGGGATTCGGGCTCGCCCCGCGTCGCATCGGCGGCGTGCTGGAAGTGCCGGTGACCCTCAGCCGATTTTTCGGCCTCGAGGTGCCCGTCGGCGCGGGCACGTATTTCCGCTGCCTGCCCTTCGGCGCCATCGAGCGGCGTTTTGCCGGGTTCGCCGCGCACGAGACCGCCGTCGTCGGCTACTTCCATCCGTACGACCTCGATACCGCGCAGGAGCGGGTGATGTCGCGCGGGGTCGGCGGCAGCCACTTGCTCAATGCGCTGCTCTATATCAACCGCTCCCGGACGCTCGCCCGCCTCGAATCCATCCTCGACGCCGGTTTCCACATCATGCCATATCGCGAGTTCATCCCCACGCTCGCCCATGTCTGATCGTCCGAAGATCGCCGTCGTCATCCCTTGCTATCGCGTGCGCGACAAGATCATTGATGTCGTCGACTCGGTGCTGGCCACGGCGGACCTGGTCATCGCGGTGGACGATTGCTGCCCGGAAAAATCCGGCGAATTCCTTCGCGGGGCCCGCACCGAGCCCAAGCTGACGGTGCTGTTTCACGAGACGAACCAGGGGGTCGGCGGCGCGATGATCACGGGCTTTCAAGCGGCGCTCGAGGCCGGCGCGG
>Ga0302325_10006208_pt1 | contig 26934 bp, 24 predicted proteins | sample Palsa_T0_2_FD_201948 | JGI IMG/M metagenome (GOLD analysis project Ga0302325, IMG submission 201948) | Peat permafrost microbial communities from Stordalen Mire near Abisko, Sweden - Palsa_T0_2 | ecosystem: Environmental > Terrestrial > Soil > Palsa > Peat permafrost | place: Sweden: Abisko... | reverse complement strand
ATCGGCTGCTGGAATATTCCGGGGCGACGGCCGCCACTCCGAACGAGCCCGAAGTGGAAGCGGCGCTGGGCATGCGCGTTGGGCAGGAGTGGGAGAAGCTGGTTCAAGCGGGACGGCAGATTATGGAGCGGATGAACCTGCAGTCGCTGCTCATTACGCGTGGGCGCGATGGCATGGTGGCTTTCGATCAAGGGCGGGCGCCGGTGGACATTCCGATTTTCGGTTCCGACGAAGTCGCCGATGTAACCGGCGCGGGCGATACCGTGATTGCGGCGTTCAGCGCCGCCCTCGCCGCCGGGGCCAGCACCGAAGAAGCGGCGCAGTTGGCCAACTATGCGGGCGGAATTGTAGTGATGAAGCGCGGCACTGCAACTGTTTCTCGAGAGGAGCTATTGCGCGCGCTTGAACAGGCTCCGCCATCAACCAGACCTCATTGATTGGAAACCGCGACTGGACAGGGCGAGGATGAGCAAGGAAAAGATTCTGGGACGCCAAGAACTCCGCGTGCGCGTGGAGCAGTGGCGGCGCGCCGGTGAGCGCATCGTTCTGGCAAACGGGAATTTCGATCTGCTGCATGTGGGGCACGTGCGATATTTGCGGGGCGGGAAAGAGTTGGGCGGCAAGCTCGTCGTGGCTATCAATTCCGACGAATCGGTGCGCGCGCTTAAGGGCGAGGGGCGTCCGATCATGCCGGCGGAGGAACGCGCCGAGATTGTTGCTGCGCTCGCCGACGTGGATGCCGTCGTTATTTTTCCCGAGCTTGATGTCCGGGCGGTGATTCGTGAGATTCGTCCGGATATTCAGGTCAAGGGCACCGACTATACGGTTGAGTCGGTCCCCGAGCGTGATGCGGTTGCGGAATACGGCGGACGAGTCGCGATTGTTGGAGACGCGAAGGACCATTCCACGAGCGAGATCATTCGCTCGCGTATGGCGCCGAGGAAGCCGTGAGTTCATCACGGCCGGAGAAAAAGATCGAACGGCTGCTGGTGGTGCGCCTCAGCGCCATGGGGGACGTGATTCACACGCTGCCCGCGGTTCATGCCTTGCGAACAGCATTTCCGCAGGCGCATATCGGATGGCTGATTGAAGAACGTTGGGCCGAACTGCTCAGTGCGCCGGGTTCTCCGCGGCGCGGGGCGCGCTCGTCGCTGCGGCCGCTGGTGGATGAAGTTCACACGGTGAACCTGAAGGCTTGGAGGAAATCTCTGTTTTCGGTTTTGACCGTGCAGCGGGTCGCTACGGTTTGGAACGACGTGCGTGACGCGCGCTACGACGCCGCGGTGGATCTGCAGGGCGCGATGCGATCGGCGGTGCTGGCACGGTTGTCGGGCGCGCGCGCGGTGTATGGCGCGGCGGAACCGCGCGAATCGCCGGCAAGCCTGTGGTACACGCGGAAAGCGATTGCGCACGGCAGGCACGTGATCGAACAGAATCTTTCTGTTGCCGAAGCGCTTGTGGGGCGCGAGGCGAAACTGCTACGAGCGGATCATTCCCGCGTTCTTTCTCGCGAGATCCCTTGCGATCTTCCTTGCGATCCCAAGGCTGAGGCGCGGATTGAGCAGCGGCTTGCGGAGCATGGCATCGGCGACTTTGCGATTCTGAATCCGGGAGCGGGGTGGGGTGCGAAGCGATGGCCCGCGGAGCGATATGGTGAGGTCGCCCGCGGGCTGGCGAATCAGGGCCTGCGTTCGATTCTCAACTATGGTCCGGGTGAAGAGGAGTTGGTGCGCGTGGCCGAGGTTGCCAGCGGAGGGACGGCTCGGGTGATGAGTTGTACGATCACGGAGTTGATCGCGTTGACGCGGCGGGCGCGGCTGTTTATTGGCGGCGACACTGGGCCGCTGCATCTGGCGGCGGCGTTGCGCGTTCCGGTGGTGGCGATCTATGGACCCACGGACCCGGCTCGCAACGGGCCTTATGGGACGCGCAATATCGTGCTGCGAAGTGCGGAGAGCGTCACTTCGCACGCGCGGCGGGCTGCCGTGGATGAGGGATTGTTGGCGATTGGGAGTGATGCGGTGGTGATGGCAGCGAACAGGTTGCGGGGCAGCGGCGACCTCAGGGGCTAAAGCCCGCGATTGATTCCGGATGCCTTTCGCGGCGCTGAAGCGCCGCTCTTCCACATGGCTGAGTGGTCACAAATCGCGCGGAGAATTCGAGTGCCGCTGGGATTTCTTTTCGCGGTTGTTTATTTCTGGCTGGCGCGGCCTACTTGGCGCTCGATTGCGGTCGGTGCGATTGTGGTTGTGCCGGGGCTGTTGATTCGTGCGCTAGCTTCGGGGCATGTGCGCAAGAATGAAGCGCTCGCGACTTCCGGGCCTTATGCTTATACGCGCAATCCGCTCTATCTGGGATCGCTGCTGATGGGGTTGGGATTCTGCGTCGCCGCGCGCAGTTGGTGGGTGGGTGTGGCTCTCGTCGTGATGTTTCTTGCAATTTATCTGCCTGTGATCCGAGATGAGGAGACGTTTTTGCGGAGGACGTTTTCCGAGTTTGAGGAATATGCACGGCGGGTGCCGAGGATGTTGCCACGGCTTAATCGAGCTTCGGGAACTGCCGGCGAAGCTGCGGCGGGATTTTCTTTGGATTTGTATTTGAAACATCGCGAGTACAATGCGCTACTGGGAGCGCTGGCCATGTTAGCCGCGCTGATCGTCAAGATGACGCTCTTTCGGAGTTAGGGAGGATCTGATGCGTGGCAGATCAGTGCGCACTCGGGGTCCACCCCTTTAGCACGAGTGGATGATGAGTACGCACCCATTCGACTGCTTTGGCCTGTCCTTTTTTCAATTCTTTGGGGTTCAATTCCTTTTCTAATCGTTCCTTTTCCCGCTTGGCGTCCGGGAGGTCGGCCGTGGAGGCTATGGCTATAAATTCGTAGGCGGAGATCTTGTCCTGCTTAACTCCCTCTCCCTTCCAGTACATTTCTCCTAGCCGTAACATGGCAACTGCGTGGCCCATATTTGCAGCTTCATCGAACCATTTTGCTGCCTGTGTGGGATCTTGGGCCACGCCCAACCCCTGCTGGTATAAAAGGCCGACGCAGTAGGCGCCCGGGGAGTACTGCTGCTGTGCAGCTTTCTCACAGAAACGGTGCGCTTCTTCATAGTTTGAGGATCCGCCCTTGCCTTGAAGAAGCAGACTTGCAAACTTCATTTGAACCGATGCCGCGCCGTTTTCCGCTGCCTTCCGATACCAGTTGACTGCATCGCCGTAGCTTTGCGGCAGATCATCCCCCTTTTGGTACATGTCACCGATCTTTGCGAACGCCTCCGCCTGGAGGCTTCCTGCTTCTTTCTCCATACGCTTCACGGCGTCACCGGCAGGCTGGCTGCCGAAATCCTTAGCCAGCAGGAACCACGCGCATGCTGCAACATCATCGATGCCGACCCCGTCTCCGTTGTAGTAGGCCGTCCCGAGGTTGAACATCGCTGCCGAGTAATTCTTTCGCGCCGCTTTCTTGTACCACTTCACGGCCTCCGCCTTGTCTTCTTCCACCCCGCGCCCGGATCTGAACATTAGTCCGAGACTGTTCTGTGCTTTCGCATCTCCCTGTTCAGCCGCCGTCCTGTACCACTTCACCGCCTGCTGATCGCTCTGCAGGACTCCATTGCCATCTTCGTAGGCTCTTCCAAGGCTGGCCTGTGCATCAGCGTTCCCTCCTTCGGCTTTGGCTTGAAGTTGGGCTATTTCGTCCGCCGATAATAGAACTGTGGGAGAGGACTTCCGTTGCGTCGCGGCTTGTTGAACGAAGGAGATGACCACCAAGAGAGAGAAAGTGCCAGACAAAACAGAAAGTGGTCTATCCATACCGACCTCCCGAAGCACAAAGTTTGTGGCGCTAGATTACTTTTGCGCCACCAATTTCCTTGCCTGGCTCAACTCTGGGCGCGTGGAACTTGATCCGTCGCAGATTTTCAACAACATCGCGTAGTATTCCGAGGCGTCGGTTTGTTTGCCGGCGGCTTCGGCGGCGCGGGCTGCGCCGTAGAGGCCGTTGAAGCGGTTGGGATTCAGCTTGAGGTCGGTTTGATACTCGGCCAGAGCTTGCTGCGGACGCTTTGCTTCCAGCAGCAGGTCGGCCAGCATTTCGCGAGCTGGGATGGTTTCGGGTTCATCGCCCAGCTTGTCGTTCTTATCGGCAAGCGTGCGGAGCATGGCGGCGGCCTTGTCGTCTTCGCCCTCCGCGTGCAGGATCCAGGCCTCAGCTTCCTGATAATCCTCTCCCACCGACTCGGCGTATTCCGTTTTCTTTTCGGCGACGAATTCTTTGCGAATTACTTCTATCTGTTCCAGATCTTTGTGGGCCTGGGTGAGATTGCCACTGCGGGCCGCGCCGATGGCGCGCGCCCAATAGGTTACGGATTGATCTCCGCGCAGTGCGCCGGGTACAACCTGCAGCTGCGCCGCATCGGTCCAGTGGCGGAGTTCCAGATCGTAGATCGCGGGGAACACGGTGAGGGCGTTGGTTTGGGGATCGAAGTCGTCGCCATACATCGACTTCATCTTCGGCATGGTTTTGATTTCGTCGATTACCTTGGCGGTATCGGCCTCGCGTCCACTTTGCAGGTAGGCGTAGATGAGGAAATTCATGGCGTGGAACTGGTGGCCTTCGCCGCCCATGTGCATGGCGGCGGTCTTACGCGTGGCGGCGATGGAGGCGAGGTTGGAGTCGATGTCGTCCTGCCAGAGGCCGACGCGGGCGAAGATGTGCGAAGGCATGTGCAGGGCGTGCGGAGCGGCGGGCGCGATCTGGGCATAACGGCGGGCGGCGGGCAGGCCGAGTTGAGCCAGTTGTGGCTTGTCGTAGCTGTGGATCAAATAGTGCGCCACGCCGGGATGGTCGGGCTCGGTGGCGAATAGTTTTTCCAGGATGGCGGCGGCCTGCTTGCGGTTGGCGAAGGTCGTGTCGTCATGCGGTTCGGAGGCGAGCAGGGAGAGCGCATAGAAGGCTGCGGCTTCGTGATCGTCAGGATAGGATTCGTAAACCTTCTTCATCGCGTCCGAATAGGCTTTGGCGCGGGCTTCGTGATTCAGTTTCTTGGAGTCGCCGTAGAAAGCTGCGATGGCCGCAATGTATGCCTTCTCGCGTGGAGTGGTGGGTCCGTCCGTGGTTTTCGCCTCGTGAACTTCGTCCAGCCCGCGGATGATCACCTTAGGGTCGGGATGGTCCCAGAGCTGGTGCCACAGACTCATGGCCACGCCCCAATGCGCCATTACGCAGTGAGGATCGTCCCCGGCAATCTGCATGAATTCCTTTTCCGCTTCTTCGTACCAGAAGGAGTGCAGCAGAGCTAGACCGCGCTCGAACGGTTTCCGCACATCCGGTGCGCAGGATACCGGGAAGGTGACCGTTCCCAGTTGCCCGGAGGTCAGGTCTTCGTGGTGATGGTGGATTTGATCGTCATCGGCCACGGCAGTGCCGGCGAAAGCAACAAATGCGAAAAGAGAGGAGAAGAGCAGCAGCCGTGCAATACGTTTCATAGAAACCCCGCTGAGAAGCGAGTCTAGCTTGCACGGCAAGCAGTGGTCAAACGCGGCTCGGGAGCGTCGCGCTAGTTGGGAATTGCGTTCTCGGAGCGGGACAACTCGGCCATAGTCGCCCGGTCGGTTGCCCCGACCTTGCGCAACATGCGATGCACATGGTTCTTCACCGTCTGTTCCGAAAGATTCAGCTGCGCGGCCACTTCCTTGTTCGAAAGGCCCTGGCGAATCAGCTGCGCCAGTTGCTGCTGCCGTGGACTGAAGTCCGGCATTCTCTTCACTCGCACGCTGGGCAGAACCGTCTGCGAACGGGCGGCGAAACGGAATAGCGAGACCGACAACGAGGGAGGGCAAACGGCTTGACCCGCCGCCACGTCTCGAATAGCGCGCCAGACTTCGAGAGCGGAAGCATTGGTTAGGACGTATCCCAGCACGCCTTCCCGCACGAGCCGAAGAAAGACGCCTTCGTCCTCCTCCATGCCGACCATGACCACTCCAATGCCCGGTCTAGCCTCATGCAGGCGACCGATAACCCGATCCTGCGACAAGGCCTTCGAAACCGAATCGAGCACGACGATAGCAGGTTCCGCGGCGAGAATTTGATCGAGGACGTGCGGAGAATAAGGGCCGCTGCCGACGATACGGATATCGTCCTTCTTCGATAGCAGCCGGATAAGCGCTTCGCGCAGGAGGCGGTTTTCAGCCAGCAAGAAAACGGCAACAGAACTGTTAAGAGGGCTACTTTGCAAAAATCCCATAGCTAATATTCCTAAGGCACGCTGCAGCACCATGACAGCAATGCCTAGGATGCACCCTTTCGAACGTCCCGGCTTAAACGCTGAGACGTTCCACTTGCCCCCTCAAACAAGCGTCCCAATTGTGTCACATTGTCCGTGACGATATCCAACGAATAATCGAAACCGGCGAATCAGATTTTCCACGATGGCACTGGGCAGTTTTCCGCAGCCAACCACCTTCGAGTGCACTCATTCCGTGCCAACCCGTGAAAAAGGATAAAGTTTCGTATTCTGGAAAATAAACGCGAGAGAAGGGTTAAACCCCTACGTTTGCGAACCCGCTTCGGCTGGGAGACCCGCCGAGAGCCGAATCGATTCGGTAAACGTTTGCTACGAGTGTGGTGCAATTCCGGCGAACTTCTGCTACACTTCGCCGCAATCGGACTTGGGTCGCGTCACGGGCCACTTGGGCGTGCCTTCCATCCTTCTGGCAAAACAGCGCCAGACGTAGAATCCACGCAAACAAGTCACTGAAAACCAGACCGCTAGGGAGTAGCCATGGATCTGCACCCTGGGCCAGAGAAACGTCGCCTTCCGGAAGTAAAGCCCGAACTGGATCCCATCCAGCGGGCGCTCCGCGATAACGAAGACTGGTATCAAGATCTGGTCGAGCACAGTGAGGACCTGCTGTGCACCCACGATTTGCAGGGCCGGCTGTTGGATATCAATCCCGCGCCGGCACGCCTTCTAGGCTATAGCGTGGAAGAACTCCGGCAGATTCCCATGCGAGAGATTGTCGCTCCCGAATTTCGCCCTCAGTTTGATGCCTACTTGAGCCAGATCGAGAACACGGGCGAGTCGCGCGGCTTCATGGCGGTGATGACGCGGTCGGGAGAGAGGCGCATCTGGGAATATCACAACACGCTGCGGACGGAAGGCGTAGCGTCTCCGATTGTGCGGGGCACGGCTCATGATGTGACCGAGCAAAAACGCGCGGAAAAGCTGGCGCGGGAGGCCACAGAAGATCTGCTTCGCAAAGTGCGCGAGAGCGAGAGCACGATCCGGGAGCTGAAGCTTTTCCGAACCCTGTTGGACCAAAGCAACGACGCTATTGAAGTGGTGGATCCGGAAACGCTTCATTTTCTCGATGTCAATGAGAAGGCCTGCTCAGACCTGGGCTACAGCCACGAAGAACTTCTGTCGATGGGGGTGTTCGACATTAACCCCATGGTGACCGAATCTTCGGCGGCGAAGATTAACGAGGAGTTGCGGAAATCGGGATCCGTGGTGATGGAAAGCCTGCACCGGCGAAAGGACGGATCAACTTTCCCCGTGGAAGTCAGCATGCGACGGGTTCGGCTTGACAGGGATTACACGGTTGCCATCTCCCGCGACCTCACGGAACGCAAGCAAACGGAGAAAAGGCTTGGGGAATACGAGAGAGTCGTCGAAGGTTTAGAGGAAATGATCGTGGTATTGGACCGGGATTACCGCTTCGTGATCGCCAATCGCGCGTACATCACCTACCGGGCCTTGCAGGGGGAGCAAGTCGCAGGGCGTCTGGTCGCGGAGGTTGTTGGCAAAAGCGTCTTTGAGACGACGATGAAGGAAAAGATGGATGAGTGTTTTCAAGGCAAAGTCGTGCGATACGAGATGAGGTTCAAGTATCCCAAGCTCGGCGAGAGAGATTTATTCCTGTCGTACTTCCCCATCGAGGGTGCCGGGGGCATCGATCGAATCGGAGTTGTGCTGCAGGACATCACCGAACGCAAGCGCGCCGAGGAAGCTTTGAAGAAGTCAGAAGAGAAGTTCTCGAAAGCGTTCCGGCAAAGCCCAATGGCGCTGACGTTAACGAGTATCAACAACAATCGCTACGTAGAGGTTAACGAAACTTTCGAACATGCGACCGGCTGGCGCCGCGAAGAGATCCTGGGACGGACGCCTCTCGACATTGAGCTCTGGGTGAATCCGGCGGAAAGAATGGCGCTGGCAGCGCGGCTTCTGAGAGACGGTTCTCTCCGGAACGTGGAAACCAGCTTTCGTATGAGAGACGGCAGTCTCCGCGCCGTGTTAATCACTGCGGAAATGATCGAGGTGAATGGCGAGCCGTGCGCGATCGGTGCGGCTGTTGACATCACGGAGCGCAAACAGGCGGAGGAGGCGCTGCGGCGCAGTGAAGAGAATTACCGCCTGTTTGTTTCGCAGAGTTCGGAGGGCATTTTCCGGCAGGATCTGGACACACCTGTCTCCATTGATCTGCCCGAGGAGGAACTGATTCATCGCATCCTCCACGATTCCTACATGGCAGAGTGTAACGACGCCATGGCCCGGATGTACGGTTTGACGTCTGGCCGGGAGTTCGTCGGAAAGCGCTTGAAGGAAATGCTACCGCCTGAGGATCCGCACAACATCGAACTGACCCGGCACTTTATCCGCTCCAGCTTTCGCGTGTTTGAGCGGGAATCTCACGAAGTCGATGTTCACGGCAATCCCAAAGTCATCCTGAATAGCATGATCGGAACCGTGGAGAATGGAATGCTGGTGCGCACCTGGGGCATCCAGCGGGACGTCACCGAGAAGGTAAAGCTGGAGGAGTCTCGCCGGAAGGCGGAGGAAGCATTGCGCCAGAGCGAAGAGCGCTTTCGCATCGCGCTAAACGGTTCTCCGATTTCGGTTTTCAACCAGGACCTCGATTTGCGCTACACATGGGCATACAGTCCGCACAAAGGTGGGACCGACTCGAACTATCTGGGCAAGACCGACGAGGAGATCTTTGGGCCGGACGCTGCCGCCCGCATTACTGCGTTGAAGCGGCGTGTACTGGAAGCCGGGCGGGGCGCACGCGAAGAAATCACCATCCCAGCGCGCGGGAAAACATACTACAGCGACCTGACGGTCGAGCCGCTGAGGGATGAAGCGGGCACAGTTATCGGCGTGACCAGCGCCTGCGTAAATGTGACTCACCTGCGCGAAGTTACCGAGGAGCTTCGCGTGGCCAAGGCGAAGTTAACCGAAGAGAAGCTCTACCTGGAACAGACCATCGACACCGAACTGGGGTTCGGGGAAATCATCGGGAGCAGCGGCGCCTTGAAAGAGGTCATGGCGAAGGTGTCCAAAGTCGCTCCCAGCGGAGCCACCGTGCTACTGCTGGGCGAAACCGGCACTGGCAAGGAGTTGGTGGCGCGCGCCATCCACCGCATGAGCAAGCGCAAGGACAGCAGCTTTATCAAGCTGAATTGCGCTGCCATCCCGTCCGGCCTGCTGGAAAGCGAGTTGTTCGGCCACGAGAAAGGAGCCTTCACCGGCGCGGTCGCCAGGAAACTTGGCCGCTTGGAACTGGCGGACCACGGCACGTTGTTTCTGGATGAGATCGGGGAGATTCCGCTGGGGTTGCAGCCCAAGCTGCTGCGGGTTCTGCAGGACCAGGAGTTCGAACGGCTCGGCGGAACGCAGACCTTGAGGGTCGATTTTCGTCTGGTGGCCGCGACCAACCGGGACTTGCAGCAGAGCATGAATCAGCGGGAATTTCGCAGCGACTTGTACTATCGCCTGAACGTGTTCCCCATCCACCTCCCGCCTTTGCGCGAGCGGCGTGAGGACATTCCCTTGCTCGTCAAGTACTTCGTTGGAAAGTATGCCGATCGCATGAACAAACCCATCAGCAGTATTCCGTCAAAAACCATGGAGGCGCTGATGCGATGGGACTGGCCGGGCAACATTCGCGAGCTGGAGAACCTGATGGAGCGTTCGGTGATTCTCACTCCCGGATCGGTTTTGCAGGCGCCGGAGTTGCGGCCCGCCATGATCGAAGGCAAGCGCGTCACGCCGCGCGACAAAGAACGTGAGCGAGTTGTTCGCGCTCTCCGGGATTGCCACGGTCAAATCGGCGGACCCAAAGGCGCAGCCGCGCGCCTAGGTTTGAAACGCACCACTCTTCAGTCCAAGATTGACCGGTTCGGCATCAAGCCCGCCGAATATCGAGAAGCTCCATGATTCGTGCGTCTGTGGCACGGGATGCGGAGTGAGCGTATTCTTTTCCGATGACGCCACGATTCAAGCGAATAGTGGAAGCGGCCGCCTGGTTTGTTGCGGGCTTTGTGACGCACATGCTGCTGCTTCACTTCCACCACCATCCAGGCTAGCCCGCGTTGGCCGCAGCCGCCTTCGGGCGCCGGGTCCAGCGACCCCGCTCGGATTCCATTCAAACGCGAAAAAGCCCCTCGCTTGCGCGAGGGGCTTTTTCGGGGCCAAGCGACATTCGCCCTCAGCAGCCTTGATTCCTTGCAGAAATCAATTCTGGCTACTTCGGCTGCTGCTGTTGGTCTGCGCTCGTCACCGGCGCCGGAGCATTGCTGGAGAGCTGCTCCAGATCATTCTTCAGCAGGCTGATTTCCACGCGGCCGCCGATGATGTGCTTCGTCTTTGCATCCTCGCTGGCAACAGGGGCATTGCCCATGCCCACGAGGTAGATGCGGTAGACCGGAATCTCGTGGTTGAGCACCATGTAGCGCACCACGGACTCGGCCATCTTCTGCGAGTTCTGGATTGCGATCTGGCCCTTGCCGGAAGAGAAGCCCTGCACTTCGATGATGTAGCCACGCTGACCGCTGACGGTGTTCGCCATCTCATCGAGAGCGTCCTTGGCGTTCTTGCTAAGCACGGTCTGGCCGGGCCTGAAGCGGATTTCAGTCTGGTTCGACGCCTTATACTGATCGATGTTGCCGACCACCGTCTCGACCGTCTGGATGCGGGTAGTGACCTGCTGAGCGCTCTGCTGCGCCATGGTGGCCCTGTTGCCGGCGTCGATGGCGTGCTGATCGGCCACATCAGCTTTGTCCGAGGCCAGTTTGATGCCAGCCTGGGTGCGCGCATCGGTGTCTTTGATCGACTTGCTGTTGGTTGCAGTCAGATCATCCAGCTCGTTAACGCGGTCGCGAATCGGATCCGTCTGGCGCTTCACATAATTCTTACGGGCGAATGGGTTCACGCGGCCCCAGAAGCCTTCCCGGCTGGGTGGCTGCAGAGGCTGCTTGCCGGTTGCGGTATCGGTGGACTGAGCCGTGGCCGGCGCGGTGGCTGGAGTGTCAGAAGACGGAGTCTGGGCGAAGGCCGGAAATGCGAGCACTGCGGCCAGGGGCAATGTAATCAGAATGCGGGTGTTCATAAGAAACTTCCTCCAAGTTGGGGGAGCGTTTTGGGGCTCCACACGCCAAAACGGGCGTGTTGCGTGATTTTTAATTGCGTCCCCTAAAACTACCGGCATGCGCTGACGCAACGCAGGCCCGCAAATCTCAAAACTGAGACATCATAATACGGCGGTGCCGGTTATTTCTATTACAGGTCTGATGCCAAAATGAGCTTTCAGGCCAAGGAGCTAAACCATTGATATCTATAGAGATTGTACCCGTGACACGCCGGAAAGGGTAGGCCGGCGGTTCCGGGCAGGGTAATTTTGGCAAACCAGATATAAAAACTGCGTGGATTGAAGACCCGGGAAGGATAACTTTGGGATCAACGCGCGAGCCCGCCGACGCCTTCATTCTTATGAGGTTGGGGGTCCCACTGGGCGAGCAGATTGTTTCCCGCCACAATGCTTTTCGTACTGTTCAATGATGAAATGATCGGTCATGCCTGCGATGTAATCGCAGACCACGCGCGGCAAATATTCTTGTTCCGCTTTTTCCCGGTAATAGTGTGGCAGGGCTGAAGGGTTGTTCATCCAGAATGCGAACAGTTCGCTGACGATCCGTTCGGCATCGTCTTTTTCTCCTGCAAGAGACGCGCTGTAGTAAAGAGTCTCGTAGAGGAAGTCTTTGATCTGCTTGCGCTCCGTTTCCACTTCGGGGCTGAATGCGGCCACACGCTCCTTGTGCAGACGGACATCGGCCAGGGTTTCGATGCTGGCTTGCTTCCGCCGTGCCTGCATGTTGGTGATGAGATCGCCGGCCAGACGGTTGAACACACGCTTGAGGGCTTCGTTGAATTGCAGCTTGTCGGGAACATTGGGATAAGTCCGCTCGACTTCGCGGAAGAAACGTTCAAAGACGGGCACGCCGGCGCGGATTTGCTCAAGCGTTAGCAGATGGGCTTCGTAACCGTCGTCCAGATCGGCGGTGTTGTAGCCGATTTCGTCGGTCAAGTCGATGAGTTGGGCTTCGAGCGGAGGCCGCTGGTCGAGCAGATATTCCGCCAGTTCCGGATGTTTCGCCGCGTCGTAGTCGCGCGAGTGTTTGATGATCCCTTCGCGCACTTCGAAAGTCAGGTTCAGGCCACGAAAGGCGGCGTAGCGTTGCTCGAAGTCCTCCACGATGCGCAGGGCGTGCAGGTTGTGGTCGAAGGAGAGGTCGTGCGCGCGCATGGCGGCATCGAGCGCCTTTTCGCCGGCGTGGCCGAACGGGGGATGGCCGAGGTCATGCACCAGCGCGAGCGCTTCCGCCAGATCCACATTGAGAGCGAGCGCGCCCGCGACGGTGCGCGTGATCTGGGCCACCTCGATGGTGTGAGTGAGCCGGTTGCGGAAGTGGTCGGAATAGCGGCGGGTGAAGACCTGGGTCTTATCTTCCAGGCGGCGGAAGGCGCGGGCGTGGATGACGCGGTCGCGGTCGCGCTGGAAGGCGTTACGATAGGGATGCGGCGGCTCCGGGAAGCGGCGTCCGCGGGAATGCTCCACATGAACGGCATAGGCGGCCAGCATGGGGCGAGTCTAGCAGAGAGTTGCGAGTACCGAGTACCGAGTTGCGAGCAAAAAAGGGCTGGCGCCTATCGCCGCAGATCGGAGTCGTTTTAGCTCTGGACCGGGTACTCGGGACTCGGTCCTGATTATTGCTTTCCCGACTCTTCCTTTGCTAATCGAACTTTGGCGGCGTCGAGTTTTTTCTGCGTGGCCGCGAATAGATCTGTGTCCACGTCCGCAGGCACGGTCTTATTCCACTCCTCGACTGCGCGCTCCCAGTGAGCGGCGGCAAGCTTCAGGCGACCCGTTTTCTGGTAGAGATCGGCCAGGTGATCCTGCACCGTGGGGTCCGAGCCCATGCGCAGAGACGCCTTGGTCAAGGTTTCTTCGGCCAGGTCGTACTTGCCGAGTTTGAAGTAGGCCCATCCCAGCGAATCCAGATAAGCGCCGTTGGTGGGATCGAAGTTTACCGCCTGCTTGATGTAGTTCAGCGACTCTTCGAGTTGCACGCCGCGATCGGCATTCATGTAGCCGAGATAGTTGAGGGTTACGGCACTCTGCGGATCGGCGAGCAGCACTTTCTTGAATTCCGCTTCGGCTTCGTCGTATTTTTTTTGACGTTCGTAGGCGGTGCCTCTCAGGAAGTAGATGTACTCTTTGTCTTCGGACTTGGTGGAGAGCTGCTCGGCTTTGTTGAGCGCCTCCTGGGCGTCGCTCCAGCGCTGCAGGCGCGTATCCATGATGGCCAGCCGGACATAGACCTCGCGATCTTCCGGCTTGCCTTTCAGCATGGAGCGCACGTCGGCTAGCGGCTTGTCCGGATCGCCAGTGTCGGCAAGTTGCGCATCGAGCACCATACGCAACTCGCGGTCCTCCGGCAACTTCTGCACAGCCTCCTTGGCGGCGGCGGTAGCCTGCGGCCACTGCTTGGCTTCGCGGTAGGTATCGATGATGTCCTGATAACCGGTCTTGGCATTGTCATCGCCGAGGGGGATCATTTTGCGGAAAGCGTCGACGGCGGCCTGATAGTTTTCCTGGTCACGATAGACCATTCCGAGACGCTCGATGAAGATTCCGCGATTATTGCGGTCGGATTGGGAGTAGCTGGTGTCAGGCTTTTCCGTTTTCTTGAGCAGATCCTGCAGAATCTTTATCGCTTCGTCGTAGCGCGCCTGGGCTTCGTAAACTACCGCGACGTTGTAGGGAACCTCGAGAGCATCCGGGACCATCGTTTCGGCTTTCTTGAGGCTTTCGAGCGCCTGATCGTACTTGCCCTGACGGCGGTAAATCTCGGAGATGCGGAGGTAGGTCTGCGCGTCTTCGGGATTGGCGTCGGCGATGACTTTGTATTGATCGAGGGCGGCGTCGATTTGGCCGTCGTTCAAAAGATTTTCCGCCAGGCCGCGAATGGCATCGAGATTGTCGCGATCCAACTGGATGGCATGTTTGTAGGCGTCGATTGCGCTCTTGTAATCCTTGCGCTGCTCGTAGGTTGCGCCGAGGGCGGCATACAGTTTGGCGGAGCGCCCAGTGTCGGGCACGGAGCTGAGCACCTGCAGGGCGTGAGCGGTGTCGCCTTCGTCGCTGTAGAGCAGGGCGAGAGTGGTGACGGATTCTTCGGAGTCGGGATCGAGCTTGACCGCGATCTTGAGTTCGTTTTCGGCCTTCTGCAAGTCGTTGTTGAGGCGATAGAGGCGGCCCAGCAGAAGGTGGTCGTCAACGTTGCCGGGCTCGATTTTGACGATCTCTTCGTATTGCTCGATGGCCAGTTTGAGCACGTTATCGCTGCCGTTGCCGCCGGGCATATCGCCGAGCGAGCGCAGGTAAATGCGGCCGAGCAGCTTGTGGGCTTCCAGATTATTGGGATCGCGCTTGAGGATGTCCTGCGCTTGGAGCACGGCATCGCGAATGCGTCCGGTCTTCACATAGAGTTCGGCGAGGCCGGAGGTTAGGAATTCGGAAGACGGGTCGGCTTCGATGGCGAGGCGGTACTCTTCCATGGCTTTATTCGCCAGTTCGCTGCGGCCGTAGGCCGTCACTTGCTCTTCGTACAAATGCGCCAGCGTGTAGTGGTAGTACGCAGCGGCGCGGTCCACTTTGCGCGGCGAAGAAGAAGCTGGCTTGGACTGGGCTGGCTTGGAATCCTCAGTCGCCGATGGGCTGGTCTGCGCGGCGGCGGCCGCGGCGAGAATCGACATCACGAAAACAGCGCGAAAAAATCTATTCATTGCTTAAACCTGACAAAGCTGGACTTGATTTTGCCGGAATTGACTGCAATAAGCATGCGCACTTCCTGGCGCTTCCCCGAAGCCATAGCGATTTGGATGCAAAACCGCCGAGGATGGGGTGCTTTTATTCTACCCCGCCAGGCGAGATGAGTGGGGAAACAACTTGAGGCTTCGTGGGGCAGCGGCGGAACCGGAAGTACAGGGACCGCTAGCGCCGATTGTCAAGTTTGGTAAAAGGGCAAGGCTCTGAACCGCATCCCCTGCGAGGCGACGACGCTATCGCTAATGGCGGAAGTGGCGCACTCCGGTGAACAGCATCGCGAGCCCCAAGCGGTCAGCGGTGGCGATGACTTCGGGATCGCGCTGCGAACCTCCGGGTTGAATGATCGCGGTTGCACCGGCTCTCGCGATTTCCTCGACGCCGTCGGGAAAGGGAAAAAATGCATCGGAAGCGGCGACCGTTCCTTTCAGCGGGAGTTGGGCTTTCATGGCACCAATTTTGGCGGAATCGACTCGGCTCATCTGGCCGGCGCCGACGCCGACCGTCTGTCCATCGCGGGAGTAGACAATGGCGTTCGACTTGACGTGCTTGCAGACCTTCCAGGCGAACAGAAGCGCGCGGGTTTCTTCGGGCGTGGGAGCGCGCTGGGTTACTACTTTGAGATCGATGTCCTGCAGAGGGCGTGAATCGTTGTCTTGCAGGAGGATTCCGCCGGAGATGTTTTTCAGAATCCATTTCTGGGGCGCGGCTTTCACTTCGACGAGGCGGAGATTTTTCTTGGTGGCAAACCGGGCTTTGGCGGCTTCATCGAATGCGGGGGCGGCGATTACTTCCAGGAAGAGCTTGTGCATCTCTTCGGCGGCTTCGCCGTCGATGGGACGGTTCACGCCGATCACTCCGCCGAACGCAGAGACGGGATCGCATTCCAAGGCTCGTTTATACGCCTCGGCGAGAGTTTTTCCGGTCGCAGTGCCGGCGGGATTGGTGTGCTTGATGATGGCGCATACGGGCTCGTCGAATTCCTGAGCGAGATCCCAGGCGGCTTGCAGGTCGACGATGTTGTTGTAGGAAAGCTCTTTGCCCTGAAGCTGGCGAGCGTTGGCTACGCCCACGCCGGAGCCGTCCGAATACATGGCGGCCTTCTGGTGCGGGTTCTCGCCATAGCGTAGGTCGAGGGTTTTCTGGAATGACAGGCGGAGGGTGGGCGGGAAGGCTTCGTTTGCGGGCGGAAGATGAAAGTTTGTGGGGATGCGTTCCAGCGTTGAGGCGATGGCGGAATCGTAGGCGGCGGTTGTCGCGAACGCTTTCTGCGCCAGGTGCCACTTGGTTTCGAGCGAGAGTGCGCCGCCGGAGCGGGCGAGTTCTTCGGCGATGGCCGGGTAGTCGGCCGGAGAAGTGACGACGGCGACATCGTGAAAATTCTTGGCGGCGGAGCGGATCATGGATGGTCCGCCGATGTCGATGTTCTCGATCAACTCCTCGAACGCCACGCCCGGCTTGGCGGCGGTTTTTTCGAAGGCGTAGAGATTGACCACGACCATGTCGATCGGCTGGATGCCGTGCTCGGCGACCGCTGCGGTGTGCGTGAGATTCTCGCGACGATGCAGAATTCCTCCATGCACCTTGGGATGCAGCGTCTTGACGCGGCCATCGAGCATTTCAGGAAAGCCGGTGAGCTCCGAGATGTCTTCGACCTGAATGCCTGCTTCGCGCAGAAGCTTGGCCGTGCCCCCGGTTGAGATAAGCTCAATGCCGAGCCCGGAAAGCTGACGTGCGAAGTCGACGAGGCCGGTCTTGTCAGTGACGCTAAGGATGGCACGCTGGATGCGGAAAGTGCTGCGGGACATGATCGGCCTCGGATATGAATGATTGCGGAGCGACCGAAGATTCTATCAGCAAACCAGGTCGCTAGCGTTGACCGGCGATTCAATCCAAAGGCCAGAATCGCCCCAAAAGGCATTCCCGCCTATAAGCTTCAGAGACACTTCTCCATCCGAGAAGGCATCTGGTAGAAATTCAACGTGGACAAGGTTCACGCCACCCACCAAGTTTACCGTTGGCTACCGGTCGTAGTCTTGCCCTCGACTGCGGTGACGTGCCGCAATCTGATGGCGCCTTGGATATTCATGTGGATTCTTTCGTTCGCGATCTATCTGGGCCTCAAATGGCTGACGTGGTGCAGTGCGCGATCACGAGTCGCCCATCCGGCGTGGCGTTCCGTCGCCTATCTTCTTGCCTGGCCGGGAATGGATGCAGACACGTTCCTGGATGTGAGACAACATGTACCGCGGCCCTCGCCCTCAACATGGTTTTGGGCGATGTTCAAAGCAATTCTCGGTATAACCTTACTTTGGCTTGTGGCGCGATCGATTCCTTCGGGGCAATCCCTTCTGCGCGGTTGGGTGGGGATGGTGGGGCTGATCCTGCTTCTTCACTTCGGTACTTTCCAGATAGCCGCACTCATGTGGCAGAGCATTGGCGTTAAAGCCGAACCCATCATGTCCGCACCCCTTAGCTCCACATCACTTGGAGAGTTCTGGGGAAAACGGTGGAACCTTGGCTTCCGTCAGTTCGCCCATGAGTTAATCTTTCGGCCCTTGTATCGAAGCGTGGGGACAGGTACCGCTGGTTTCTTGGTCTTCGTGGTGTCTGGGATCATCCACGACCTTGTGATTTCGCTACCAGCTGGCGGCGGCTATGGCCTCCCCACGATCTATTTCGCACTGCAAGGCACAGGAGTTGCTGTCGAGCGTTCGCGGCTCGGCAAACGCTTCGGGCTGGGACGGGGAATCCGCGGCTGGTGTTTCATGGTGGTGTTTCTTACAGTGCCGGTCTTTTGGCTCTTTCACCCGTGGTTTGTGATGCGTGTGATACTGCCATTCATGCACGCGATTCACGCGCTATGACGAATTCACTCCCGCATCGGCTGTTTGACATCGACCTCTGGCTGGTCGGGGCAGCGCATTTTGTGATCCTGTTTGCCAGCTTTCAAGTGCCATATCGGCTGGACTGGAAGCGGGATCTACGGCAATTGATACCGTTCAACAGGAAGCTGCTTTGGGTGCAAGGCGGATTCACTGTGTTGACGATCATTGCCTTTGGCACGCTGACATTGGCGCTCCATACGGAACTTCTACGAGGTGACCGCTCTGCCCTGGGACTTGCCTGCTTTATCGGCATTTACTGGACCACGAGGATTCTCGTGGATGCGATCTACTTTTCCCATGCCGACTGGCCCAGGGGAACGATTTTTATTGTGGGGCACGCGCTTCTGACCCTTCTGTTTTCCTTCCTCGCAGCGAGCTATATCGGTCTTTTTGTCTGGCACGTTTCGCAGAGGGCGATAGATTGATCGAGCACGACAACGGACGGCTAATCGTCACTTCTGAGAGTGGCTGGGGGAATGGGGCGTGGTAGTTGCGGAATGGGTTATCGCACTCCTCGCAATCCTATTAGCTCATATCCTTCTAGTACGTTTCCGCAAGCGGCAAGTGGCGGCCTTCCACCGAGCTATTACGAATCGCATAGCAACCCGATTCGCCTCCCGATTGCCCGGTTTTGGCATTGTGACAAACGTCGGTCGAAGGTCAGGCACCATCTACCGGACTCCAGTGAACGTTTTTAGAGAGCCTGGCGGATTTCGGATTGCGCTGACTTATGGGAGCGATAGCGGTTGGGTGAAGAATGTATTGGCCGCTGGAGGCTGCCAGCTTGAGACTCGCCGCGTGATGCATCAACTTTCCGCGCCGGTTATTGTGCATGACCCGTCCCGGCGTCGTTTCCCACTCATAGTGCGTATAATTCTCGGCCTCATTGATGCGAATGATTTCCTAATGCTTCGTGAGCCCTGAGATTTCTACGCCTTTGCCTTGGCCTTCAGCTTGACCTGCCCGCCAGCGAGTTCCACGGAGAATTCCACGTCCTGGCACCCGTACTGTTTACGAATCTCCGCGGTCTTTTTCTGCACGAAAACAGAAAAAGAATCCAGGCTGCCGGAGACATTTTCTCCTGCTTTCTTTTTGGCCGCGACCAGCGTGTTGTAAAGACGCTCGACCTGTTCGCGCCCTGCTTCGCTTTCGTGCATGGTGAAGGGCTGCGATGTGGCCGGCGCGGGAGCTGCAGCTGTGGCGGCGTGGCTCAAGCCGTAAACTGGATTGTGGTGGGGCTTGTGCTCCTCAACTTCGGGGCGAACTCCCTGCACGGCGAGTAGCGCGTCCTGCGGGCGGCGGTAGCCTTCTTCGCGGATGCGGGACTTCTTGCGCCACAGGTCGCTGTAGATGGCGTAGCGCTGGGCCATTTCGTTGTAGCGGAAGCGCTGGGAGAAGCTCATGCGTCCGCCGTCGGAAAACTTGCGCAGCAGGGAGAGCACCTTCCACTCGATGTCGGTGGGAGGGCGTTTGGTCGGGTTGCTGAAAAAAACCTCATACTCGATCTTCAGCCGGCGCAGTTGGGTCTCGAGCACGTTCAGTTCTTCGTCGGTGGTCACGCAGGGGTCTCCAAGTCAACAGTGTATGGAGAATCCGGGGCGGCGGCGAGGTACCCGGCGGTCACCGAGGGGCATGGTACGAAAGTAAGCTGACAGCTACTTCGCGGAATTCGCGGCCATCTTCTTCACCATGGCCAGGACCAGCTTGCGGTCGCTGTCATTCAGGTTGGTGGCGTAGCGGCGGACCTGGCTGAGGAAGCGGACTTCGTCATCGGAAAGTTGCGGCAGGCCCTTGGCGCCGTTGTTGTGGCCAGATTCGGAAAAGAACTGCGAGAGCGCAATTTCCATGGCCCCGGCAATCTTCGACAGCGTGTCGAGCGAAGGGATGGTATGGCCGTTCTCTACGCGCGACAGGTAGCAGCGCAGCAGGCCGGTGCGTTTTTCGATGTCTCCCTGAGACATACCTTTCTGCAGCCGGTAGTTTCTTATGGTTTCGCCGATGTTGATCTGGGGGAGCATTGCAGGATGCGACATATTAACCAGATCGGCATTTTCTGGCAAGTGGAAATTCGTGCCATAGGCAAGACCACTTTCTTCCTAGGACTTGACAAAGCCGGAGCGGCGGTCTCCTTGGACAGCGTGCAAGCAATAACCATCGGCGACCCGGCGTTCGGTGGCAGCGGTTCGGGGCTACTTTTTCAAGGTTTCCGCGAGAAAGCTGACGGTGCGTTTCCATGCGTCAGCCGCATCGTCGGCGCGGTAACCGCCTTTGTTGTTCGGGTTTTCGAAGGCATGGCCGGCGTCGTCGTAGATCTTGATGTCGATCTTCTTGCCCAGCTTCTCCAGCGTCTCCCCAAACTTCTTAACGTCGCCGGGTGGAATGCCCTGATCCAGAGCGCCAAACAGTCCGAGAATGGGAGCGTTGATTTTTTTAAGAGCCTCGGGGTCGGTGGCCAAGTGGCCGTAGTTGATGACATCGGCAGCGAGGGTGGGCTCCTGTAGCGCTACGTCCAGAGAATACCCGCCACCCATACACCAGCCGATGGAGCCGATGCGGTCTTTCCTGACGTTGGGTTGAGACTGTAGAAATTCAAAAGCTGCGTGCAGATCGCGCTTGGCTCGGTCCTCCGGCACTCCGCGCATGATTTCGTGCGCCAAGTCAGGCGTAGTTGCGATTTTGCCGCGATATAAATCAATCGCGAGCGCCACATAGCCCTGGTCGGCCAGCTTCCCAGCTTGATCCTTGACCCAGTCGTTTAGCCCCCACCACTCATGGATGACGATCATCGCGGGGAACGGTCCTTTGCCGGCAGGAGTGTAGACCACGGCCTGGACGGTCTCGTCGCCGCTCTTGTAGGAGACCGACTTGCCGTCGGCGGCAAAGGCTGTAGAGGCGAACAGGACGGCGAATAGAGTGGCGAGCAGAAAGACGGTGATTCTCTTCATGGCTTTCTCCTGTCGAGCCGAAACTGCTGCAAAGAGCGCGAAAAACGCCCGGTCACAATTCCAACTCCATGTACACTGCGCCCGCAATCGGGTTCGCGCGGTACGGAGCGACCTCTTTGAACCCCAGCTTGCGATACATGGCGACCGCATGTTTCATCAGCGGCTCGACGGTGTCAAGGCGCATGCGCCGATAGCCGATCACGCGCGCCTCGGCGATGATGCGCTCAGCCAGGGCGCGCCCGACTCCCCTGCCCCGAAACTGTGGACGCAGGTAGAGCCGCTTCATCTCGCAGATACCAGGCTCCAGCTTGTGGAGCGCGACGCATCCCGCGAGTTGAGCGCTGTCTTCTGCAAGCAACAGGCGGCCTTCCGGCGGAGCGTAGTCGCCCGGAAGTCCGGCAAGTTCTCTGTCGAAGTTCTGAAAGCAGAGGCTGAAGCCGAGGGATTGCGCATACTCCATGAATAGTTCGCCGGCTTGCGCGATCTGGGCCGATGTCTCCGCTTGGAAAATCGAAAAGCCTTTTACCGCCGAGGACGCAGAGGACACCGAGTGAATTAGGGACTTCGGCTCTCCGTGCGATTCGGTCTTCATTTTCTCAGCGCGCTCGGCGCGCTCGGCGGTGCATTCTTTGTTATCCCATCAGCATCCCGCCATTCACATTCAGCACGTGGCCGGTGATGTAGGACGCTTCATCCGAAGCGAGAAAGGCTACGGCACTGGCCACGTCGGCGGGCGAACCTACACGGCCGAGCGGAATCTGTTTGGCGGCAGTCTGCTTGAACTCGTCGCCGAGCACGTCTGTCATGGCGGTTTCGATGAATCCGGGAGCCACGGCGTTGCAAGTAATGTTGCGCGATCCCAGTTCGCGCGCAATCGCCATGGTGAGGCCGATCAGGCCGGCTTTTGAGGCGGAGTAGTTCGCCTGGCCCGCCTGCCCCATCTGGCCGAAGACGCTCGCGATGTTGATGATGCGTCCCCAGCGTTGCTTGAGCATGGAGCTGGTGACCTGCTGGATGCAGAGATAAGCGGAGGTGAGATTGGTTTGCAGAACGGCGTCCCAGTCGGCGCGTTTCATGCGCAGGACGAGCTGGTCGCGGGTAATGCCGGCATTGTTGACCAGGATGTCGATTTTGCCGAACTGGGCGATAGCGGCCTTGATCGCGGACTTGACCTGCTCTTCATCGGTGACGTCGAGAGCGAAGGCCGCAGCCTTGCCACTCGCGGCGATGATTTCATCGACCAGTTCGTTTAGCTTGTCCTGATTGCGCGCGGCGACGGCAACGGCCGCGCCCGCTGTGGCTAGCTTCAGCGCGCAGGCACGGCCTATGCCTTGCGACGCGCCTGTAACGAACGCCACCCGTCCTGAAAGGGACATGAGATTCTCCAGAGTCTGCCTCGAGTCTCGGTTAAGAACTTTACGTCAGAACGTGGAATTATACCCGCCGCTGCGACTCGAGCAGAAAATACACCGCAGGGTTAGGGGGCGAGCGCCAGCCCAACGATGCCAAGCAGGACGGCAATCATGAAGGTATGGCAGCCGTGCTGGTGCGGATCGAGCACGACCAGACAGCGGGGATCGGCTGCGAGACGCGTGATGACAGGGATTAACAGCATGGCTAGCAGCGTCCACAGGGCCCAGCGTTCGCCGCGCCTAAGGGGAACGAGCGCAAGCATGGTTCCGGCGACCGCGACCGTACAGGTGTACAGGCCAGCGCTACTGGCCAGGGTGCCGCATACTCCGCGAGCATCGCCAGGCTGAGATACCGATGCGCCCGGGCATATCCCGGCGCTGCTAACGACGTGTACAGGAGCAGCGCGGACAACTCCCGTGCAATATGAGTTGTCACGTCTCTGTCGGATTGCGCATTGCACATTGTTTGTCCGCCGATTAACATTCGAACACTCCCATGACTCAAACTGTGACGAATGATGTGATGACCATGTCCGAGCCTTCCAACCAGAAATCATCCATAGCAGATTCGGCTTCGTCCGGCACCGGACATCGCTCGACGCAGAGGGCTTCCTCTACCGAGCAGCCCACGATTCCTGAACCGTTGCCCTCCGAAGCGCCTTCCACCGAAGTCTTCGCGGTTTATGGCGTTGAGCCCGAGATTCAGGCCTATGCCATGGCCAAGTATTCGCGCTCGTCTCTCTCGATGAAGGAGTCGTTGCGCGAGATCAACTCGCAGAAGGCGGAGAAATTCCTCAACACGTTCTATTTCCAGTACGGTCACCGCTCGATCGCTGACCTGGCGCACATCGCGCTGGCCGTCGAGCGGCTTTCGATTCTGGCGGCGATTGAACTGGCCGACGAGCCGCGTTGGGATGGTCAGGAACGCTCGACCCGCTATCAGGACTTCAAGAAAAGTGGCTACTACATCCCCGATTTTGGCTCGGACGGCGAAGCCCGCAAGCTTTATTGCGAGACGCTGGATTTTCTCTGTGCCGAGTATGAAGTGCTTTCGGCGCACATGACGCAACACCTGATCAGCATCACTCCCAAGCCTGCCGACATGAAGCAGGAAACGTACGAGCGCACGCTGAAGGCGCGGGCGTTTGATATCACGCGCTATTTGCTGCCGCTGGCTACGAATACATCGCTGGGTGAGATCGTCAACGCGCGGACATTAGAAACCCAGGTTGCGCACCTGCTCTCGCACACGCACAAGGAAGTGCGGATTCTGGGCGAGTCGCTGAAAAAGGCGGCGACTTCGGCGGCTTACAACGTGAATGCTGAGTCGTTGAAGAAATTAGTAGAGGACATTCGCGCGGCGAATCCCGAGCTGGGCGCGCGGGCCGAGCAGGAATTGCTGCACGAGGTCCGGGTTGCTCCGACGTTGGTGAAGTATGCCGACCCAAATCCGTATGAAATGGAAACGCGGCGCGAGCTGCGGCAGGCGGCGCGCGAACTCATGAAAAGTGAGTCGGTTGCGCCGTCGAAGGCGATTGTCGATCTGCTCGACGAAGAGCCGCTCGAAGTCGAGATTGCGACCACTTTGCTCTACGAGCACTGCCACCATTCATACCGGCAGGTGCGGCAGGCTTTGCAGGTTTCTGGAGAAAGATACCGGCGCGAGATTATCGATCTTGGCTTGCGGCATCGCGGCAAGCACGACGAAATGCTGCGCGCCTTCCGCGCTGGGCAGCAGTTCCGCTTCGATATCCTCATGGATACGGGCGGCTTCCGCGACATGCACCGTCACCGGCGCTGCATTCAGGTAATGCAAGGGTTCACTACGCAGCACGGTTACGAAATGCTGCTCGATGTGGAAGACGCCGGCATGCGGGTGCAATTCGAAGCGGCCATGCGGCGGGTGCAATCGGCGGTGGAGAAGCTGGCGGCGCGCAACGCGCCTGAAGCGGAAGAGAATTCGCAATACGCGATTCCGCTGGCCTATCGCAAGCGCGCCCTGTTCAAGATGGACTTCGCCGAGGCCGTCTACATCTCCGAACTGCGCACCACGCCGGCCGGCCATGTTTCCTACCGCAATGTCGCGTATGCGATGTATGAAGCCGTGGCGCGGAAGTATCCGGCGCTGGCTAAGTATTTTCGCGTGCACGATGTGACGGCGCCGGTGGATTTGCTGCAGAGGTAGGTGGTTACATTTGCCTATACATTTGAGCACCTAGTCCGTTATCATGGTCTTGCAATTCGATGGCTTTGATTGGGATCGAGGTAACCGAGCCAAGTGCCAGAGGCACGGGCTTTCCATTGCACTCATTGAAAGCTTGTTCGCCCGGCCTCTTGCCATCATTCCCGGCGCGGCGGATTCGCGAGAGGAAAGCCGATTTTGTGCTGTGGGACAAACTGGCGATGGCCGCAGAGTATTTCTTGTTTTCACGCTGCGGCGCAAGGGCGATAAGCACGGGGGTGATATGCAATTGATCAGGCCGATCAGCGCCCGTTACATGCACAAGAAGGAGATCGAATCCTATGAAAAAGAAAATTCCGGCGTTTAAGAGCACCCGCGCGGCGGCGGCCTTTGTCGACAAGGCCGACTTGTCACAATATGACCTCTCGGGCGCACAAACGGTACGCTTCGAGATGAAGCGCAAGGACAAATCCATTAATTTGCGCCTCCCCGAAGAACTTTATGATGCTGTGCGGCAGCGCGCCACCCATGCAGGATTGCCGTATCAGCGATTCATCCGCCTGGCGCTGGAAAATGCGATTGCGCCGCGGAAGTAGACTAGGTGGCCCGCTGAAGTCAGTCACCCTCCTCGTTTTGGGCATGAGCCTTATACTGACAGTAGGTCCTTCGGTCCGCAAAAGGCGCGGCCCTCAGGATGACAAAGCGGAAGTTGCTGCCGCTTGGTTGCCCATTTCGGAACGTTATTCACAACAATTTGCAAGATTCGCCTTTTATTCGCTTCGATCTGTATGTATAATCCGGCCAGATCAGTTCTGCACTCTTAAAGGAGCCACACTCCCATGGCGGATGAACGGGGCAAGGCAATTGAGTTGGCGGTTTCGCAGATTGAAAAGCAGTTTGGCAAAGGTTCGATCATGCGGTTGGGGTCGAAGGAAGCGATTGTCCCCATCTCGGTGATCTCGACCGGCGCGATCTCGTTTGACGCGGCGCTTGGCGTGGGCGGCTTTCCGCGGGGGCGCGTGGTGGAAGTCTTTGGGCCGGAGTCTTCCGGCAAGACCACCATCACGCTGCAGGTAATTGCCGAGGCGCAGAAGACCGGAGGCATGGCTGCGTTTGTGGATGCCGAGCACGCGCTCGATCCCGGCTACGCGAAGAAGCTGGGCGTCGACGTGGACAACCTGCTGGTCTCGCAACCGGACTACGGCGAGCAGGCGCTCGAGATAACGGAAGCGCTGGTGCGCTCGAACGCCATCGACGTGCTGGTCGTCGACTCCGTGGCGGCGCTGGTGCCGAAGGCTGAACTCGACGGCGAAATGGGCGACAGCCACATGGGGCTGCAGGCGCGGCTGATGTCGCAAGCTCTGCGCAAGCTGACGGGGACGGTCTCCAAGTCGCGCACCTGCCTGATTTTTATCAACCAGATCCGCGAAAAAATCGGCGTGATGTTTGGGAATCCCGAAACCACCACCGGCGGCCGTGCGCTGAAATTTTATTCGTCGGTGCGCATCGACATCCGGCGCATCGCAGCCATCAAGGAAGGCGACTTAGTCACAGGCTCGCGCACCCGGGTAAAAATTGTGAAAAACAAAGTGGCTGCGCCGTTTCGCGAGGCCGAGTTCGACATTCTCTACGGCGAAGGCATTTCACGCGAAGGCGACCTGCTCGATCTCGCGGTGAACAATAACATTCTCGAAAAGTCCGGATCGTGGTTCAGCTACAAGGGCGAGCGCATTGGCCAGGGCCGCGAAAACGCCCGCCAGTTCCTCAAAGACAACAAAGACACCATGGCCAAGCTCGACACCGAAGTGCGCAAGGCGCTGGGTTTGATTCCAACTCCCGCGCAGGCGCAGCCGACAACCGCGGCGGCACAGACTCTGCCCCAGGGTGCCCGCGTCACCACGATGCCGAGCGCCCCGCCTGAAGCGGCCAAGGTTCCCATGGCGGCGAAGCGCTAGGGTTCGCCGGGTGGCGCGAGCGCTCTGCCCAGCGGCCTTTTCGGCGCTGCAGCAGGCATGCCCGCGCTATCCGGTCACCGCGCCGGGACGACAGTCCTGCAAACGTTCGTTCCTCAATTGCCATCCTCACTCCCACCCGCATAGAATCTTGTATTCAGCCCGGCAGCTTTCTGCGAGGACCATTGAGCAAAGTCAGCGCCCTTTATCCCGGTTCGTTCGATCCGCCCACCAACGGGCACCTCGATCTGATTGAGCGGGGTGCCAAGCTTTTTGAAGAACTGGTGGTGGGAATTCTCAGGAATTCGGAAAAGAGCCCCATGTTCAGCCTGCCGGAGCGGCTGGAGATGCTGAAAACGCTCACCGCGCATTTGAAAAATGTGCGCATCG
>Ga0302325_10006207_pt1 | contig 26936 bp, 20 predicted proteins | sample Palsa_T0_2_FD_201948 | JGI IMG/M metagenome (GOLD analysis project Ga0302325, IMG submission 201948) | Peat permafrost microbial communities from Stordalen Mire near Abisko, Sweden - Palsa_T0_2 | ecosystem: Environmental > Terrestrial > Soil > Palsa > Peat permafrost | place: Sweden: Abisko... | reverse complement strand
CCCGTGCTCCACGACGGGGTGCCCGTTGACAACGACCCAATCAACGGCGCGTGCGCCCTTGGTCATCCGGGTCCCGCCTCCAGGGATGTCGTCGAGCGTCTGCAGCGCCAAAGGCCCGACCGTCTCGGGATCGAAGATCACCAGGTCGGCTGCCTTCCCGGTTTCGAGCGTGCCGCGATCCGTGAGGCCGAGGAACTCGGCAACCCGCGAGGTCAAGGCAGCGATCCCCTCTTCGAGGGAGAAGGCGCCCTTCTCCCGCACCCAATGCTCGAGGAAGTAACTGGTGTAGTCGCCGCCGGCAAAGGTCTGAAGGTGCGCTCCTCCGTCCGAGATCCCCACCAAGGTGGCCGGGCTCTTCAGGATCCTTTCGAGATTGGACTCGTCGACGTTCACCGGCCCTGAGATGCGGAAGAACGTCTGCAGTTCGTCGTCGGCGGCCACGTCGAACATCACGTCGGCCGGGGCGACGCCGCGTTCCGCAGCGATATCGACCAACAGCCGGCCCTCAAGCGCCTCGGTCGCCGGACTAGCTCCCTTTTCCACCGAGACCATTGCCATGTAACGAGCCGTTTCCCAGAACGCCGCGAGGCGGGCGCGCCATCCGGGGTCGCGTAGCGCCGCGATCTTGTCGCGTGGGTCGAGCCGCGAATAGTCGAGCCAATCCGCCGATGAGGCGAAGATCGCCGAGATCTTCTTAAGCGTGAAGCGCGTTTCAGGCCGCTGGCAGCGCGCGATGGCATAGATCTGGTTCCCTCGGCGGAGCTCGGACTCCATGTACTCGAGCGAACCCTCCCACCCAGGAGAGCCCATGCCAAAGTCGTTCCACGACACGACCGCCCCCGAGATCTCCGCGAGCGTGACCAGGAGGGCGCGGTCCTCCTCGGAGAGCCCGTCGCGCTTGGAGCGTGGATTGATTGAAATCAGCCGCTTTCCCTTTCGCCGCACTGCGGCCGCTAGGGCCTCGTTCTCATTGCCAGCGGCAAAAAACGACGGGATGTGCTCGCCAAACTCACCGACCTGGTGCGGAGCCTGGCTCGAGCTCAGCCCGGCCGCACCCGCGCCCAGCGCCTCCTCGACGATGCGCACGATGGACGCGATCTCGTCGTCGGTGGCGGCGCGCTCGAGCGCCTCTTCGCCCATGACGTAGCGGCGCACCGCGCTGTGGCCAACCTGCGTGAGAACGTTCAACCCGAGCGGGCTTCTCTGCAGCCATGCCAAGTACTCGGGGAACGTCTCCCACCCGAACGGGGCGAATCTCTGCAGTGCCCCCTTAGGCACTTCTTCGGCCGCGCTGAACAATCCCATCAGGTAGTCCTGGTCCTCACCCCGGACCGGCGCGAGGGTGTACCCGCAGTTGCCCAACAGTACCGACGTAACCCCGTGCGCGGTCGAGGGGTTCGCGGATGGATCCCAGAGAAGTTGGGCGTCGTAATGCGTGTGGGGGTCGATGAACCCCGGCGCCACAACCAGTCCGTCGGCCTGGATCGTGCGTTCCGCTCCTCCGTCCACCTTGCCCACGGCGACGATGCTGCCGTTCTCGACGGCGACGTCTCCGGCGTACGCCTTCTCGCCCGTCCCGTCGACGATCAGGGCATCCTTGACGACCAGGTCGTAGACCATGCACTGGCTCCTGTCACTCGCGGTTCTTCAGATCCTTCAATCAGAACGTAGCCGACCACATCGACCACACGGCCCAGCCCGACATTGCCGCGCTCGCTCACTTCGACGTGGCCGATCCAACGGCCTTGCCAAGTTGCGCTCGTGAGAGAGTCGAGGCCGTAGCAGCGTTCGATGATGGCCCGAGGCTCTTACTTCCCCGCCAGATGCGGGGCGAGCCACTCCAGCGTGCGCCGCCATCCGTCCTTCGCCGACTCCTCGTGGTACGAGCTCCGGGCGTCGCAATGGAACCCATGATCGGCGCCTGGGTAGCGGACGATCTCCGTCGGGACCGGTGCCGCCTCAACGGCAGCGCGTAGCGCCTCGACGTCATCGACGGGAATCGTCTGGTCACTGTCCCCGTACAGACCGAGCCAGGGCGTCTTGAGTTCGGCCGCCAATTCGACCAACGGAGGCATCCCGAAACGGCCTTGGGAGACACCCCCACCGTAGAAGGTGACCCCCGCGCCAAGCGACCGGCGAGCGGCAGCGAGGAAGACGACGCTTCCACCCATGCAGAAGCCGACGATGCCTATCCGCGCCGGATCGAACCCGGCTTGCCCCAGGTAGGCGATCGTCGCATCGAGGTCCGCCAACAGATCGTCGGCCTTCAGTTCCATGATGTGCGGAATCACCTTCTCCATCTCGTCGTAGCCGATCACCGGGTCCCCGCTGCGATGGAAGACGTGTGGAGCCACGGCCCGGTAGCCGGCGATCGCGAAGCGCTGCGTGACGTCCTTGATGTGATCAGTGACGCCGAAGGCTTCCTGGACTACGATCACCGCACCCTTAGCGGTTCCCTCCGGTTCGACCTCGTAGAGATCCATCGGACTTCCGGCGACGTCAATGCTGACCGTTCGTTCCATTCGTATTCCCTTCTGGCGCCGTCCGTCGCGACACCGGTTTCTTTGTCGAATTCTTCCTTATCCCGGCGTTTCCACAGCTTGTATCGCGTGCCTCTTGCCGCGAAACGGCGTTGCCGACCGCTTGTGCGCTCGTCAGTATCGCCCGGCCAGATCCGGAAACATCGCAACGAACGCGAGATTCTGCTCCGACGCGTCCAGCGCGAAGCCATTGACGTCAGCGGCGGACAGCTCCGCCGACGCTGTCACCGACGCCACGGCTTTGCCGGCTTCACCGCATCCCGATCGACCTGCTCGGTCCCGATGGGGTTCCCAATTTGGGTGTACATGAGCGCCGTGGCTAGAGCCTGACCTCGCGCCATGTCGAGCGACTGCCACAGGGCCTTCACCGTGCCCTGCACGGCGGCCGGGGGTTGTCCGGCGATCACCTTGGCAAGTTCGCCGGCGCGTCCGAGCAGGGCGTCGCGCTCGACGATCTCGGTGACGAGTCCAGCGGCCAATGCCCGTTCCGCTGTCATGCGTTCGTGCAGGCCCAACAGCGCCATCCGCATCACATCGGAAAATGGCATGCGATAGCGCAGCGCTATCGGCTCCAAGGCGGCAACGAACCCGTACGTCACATGCGGGTCGAAGAAGGTCGCCTCTGGGGAGCACACCACGATGTCGCAATCAGCGATCCAGTAAAACGCGCCCCCGGCGCACATGCCGTGCACGGCGGCGATCACCGGCTTCCAGACCTCGTTCCGACGCGGGCTCAAGTCCCGGCCCGGGTCCTCGTGTTCCGCCCACGGCTGGGCACGGTCAAGAAAAGGGCTGTCTGAATCGAGACGTTCGCTGACGTCGACACCGGTACAGAAGGCGCGTTCCCCGGCAGCCGCCAGGACGACGGCGCGGATTGCGTCATCTGAGCGCACCTGTGACCACAGCTGCTTGAACTCAGCGCACATGGCGTTGTTGAAAGCGTTGAGCACTTCTGGCCGGTTGAGCGTCACGGTTGCGACACCGTCCGGCGACACGTCCACAATGATGGTTTGAAAGGTCATGCCTGCCTTTACATGTCGCGGCGACGAGAGCCTTTCGGATCTCTTCAGGGGAAACACACTACCGTCGGTGCGGGAACCGCGCCGCTGCCGTCGGAGGATTGTTACATGACTGAGCAGACGCTGCTGCGTGTCCAAGACGGCCCGATCGATGCCCACGTCGGTCGACCCGATCCGACTCTCGAGGTGATCCGTCGTCGTCTCCCTGGCCCGCCGCCGTGACCTCCGAGTGCTGGAGGACGGACGCGAGCGCAAGATGGATCAACCTCAGACGCTCACCTGCATACCCGTCTCGCCCAATGTCCGAAACTGCATGGGAAATCCTTGTCAGGCGGCCGAGGTCGATGCGACCGAGGTTCGATCACCGGCCGGGAGGAGGCCACGGAAGAGGCTCCCGCTTGAGATCAGGCCCCAGCTCCTTGGGCACTCGATCAATCAGCTCGTCAATCTCCCAGGTGGTCTGGTTCGACATGGTGCGGTCGTAGGTGAGGGCGCCCATCCGATCGATCTGGTAGCCGATGGCGCGGAACACCTGACCATTTACATCGGCCGCGGCGTCACTCAGAAGGTATCCGACTACGGGCGCGATGTTGACCGGGTCACGATAGGACCCACCGGCCCGTTCGCTTCTGACCGTCTCTCCCACCGCGTCGCTGAGCGGCACGTAATCGCTGAAGGTCTTATCGGACATACGCGTGGCCGCGCTGGGCACGACGCAGTTCGTCGTGATCCCATAGGGGAACAATGCGCTGGAACAGCTCCACGTGAAGCCCAAAATCCCGGCTTTGGCCGTGGAATAACTGGGCTGACTTGCAATGCCGGCGAGCGCCCCGCTCGAGATAAAGACGAGACGACCCGACCCCTGCGGCATCATGATCCGCGCCGCGGCCTGCGCGCAACTGAAGTGACCCTTCAAGTGGACTGCGATGACGTCGTCCCAGTCGCGTTCCTCCATCTCCCAGAGAAACTTCTGCACCATGATCCCGGCACAGCACGTGACGCCGTCCAGCCGGCCGAAGTTGTCAACGGCCGCTTGCATGATGTGCTGGCCGCCCTGAAGTGTCGACACATCCTCGACGCACGCGACCGCTTCTCCCCCGTTCGCCTTGATCTCGGCCACCACTTCGTCCGCTGGTCCACTCGACGTGCCTTCGCGAGCATCGACTGCGCCGCCGTAGTCAGCTACCACCACGCGCGCACCCTGCGACGCGAGACTCAGGGCGATTGCCCGCCCGATGCCCCGTCCGGCACCGGTTACGACCTCGACTTTGCCTTCGAGGTGTCTTTCCATCGTCTACACCCTCCTCGACTTCGTGCGTGCGATCAGCCGCGCAGCGCAGGCGATCGCTCGAGCGCTTCGCGCCAACCTTAGGCTCCATTATTCGAACATGCACCCGGACACGCCGAACTCGAATGGCGGACCGACCAGCACGCCCGTCATGTAATTACGCGGCTTCCCGGACGTGCATCAGGCCGGCCAGATTGCCACCCATGACCTTGCGGATCGCGCTCTCGTCAAGAGCTTGGAGCTCGTCGACGAAGGAGAGCGGGTCGGACATGCCCTCGGGATGGGGATAGTCAGACCCGAAGAGCACCCGATCCGCACCGAGGAGTTCCACCAAACCGATCGGATCCTCTTCATGGAAGGGGTGGATGTAGATATTGCGCTTGAACACCTTGATCGGGTCTTCGTCGAACTCGTGCGGCGCCATTTCGTAGGCGTAGGCCAACTCTTCTAGCAGGTGGCGCACCCAGCTGCTCCCGGTCTCGACTGGGGCGATCCGCAGATCGGGAAATCGGCTGCACAGGCCGTGCCCGATGAGCGACGTAACGGTGTCCACGATCGGGCGGTGCATACGGAAGAGAACCTTCGAGAACGCAGACGTTCTCTGAAACGGCAGCATCTCCCCGTCGCGCACCCCCTCCCATTCGTTCTGGTATCGCTGGTAGCCGCTATCCGATCCGTGCATTCCTACGAGAATGCCGGATTCGGCCACACGCGACCAGAATCGGTCGAACTCCGGAAGAGCCATTGAACGGCGGCCCGAGAAGCCGGGAACGGGCGCCGGTCGGATCAGGATCACGCGCGCACCGCGCTCGAGGAGCCATCCCAATTCCTCGATGGCGCGGTCGACGATGCACAGCGTAACGACAGGAGCGGGGAAGATACGTTCTTGGTAGTTGAACGTCCAGTGCTCGTGCATCCACTGGTTGAGCGCGTGAATCACGGTGTGCGTCCCCAGCGGGTCATCACTTAGGCGTTCCTCCAGCAAGCTGGCCAGAGTTGGCCACATGAGGGCGCGGTCGATCCCGAGCTCGTCCATCAGCTCCAGCCGAGGCTCCGGGTCGCGAAAGGCCGGAATGGACCGAATCGCTTTGCCCATGATCTCCCGGGGCGACTTGCCTTCCGGGTTCCCATCCTTGAAGTAAAGCTCCTGAGCCCCGGGCGCGGCGACCACTTCGAAGGTCGGGTTCGGGATGTAGTCGCTGATGACATTGCGAATAGCGATCTTCGTCCGCCCATGCACGTTGACGTACCTGATGTAGTCCTCGTATTCACGCGGCAGGAACTTCGTGAAGGCGTCGGTGGTCTCGTACATGTGGTTGTCGACGTCGAAGACTGGGAAATCGAGAACTCGTGATGGCATCGGGTGGCTCCTTGCGCTCGGGCGGGCAGGTATCCGACCCGGTTATGGCTCCTTTGAGCGATGATACCGACTCAACCAGGCGTCCAACTTTGTAGAGAGATCGAGCTCCGCGTCAGCCCGCCGAGAAGATAGCTCCGCTCTCCTCCAAAGACATGAGCTCATCGTCTTGCGCGTCGAGCCAACGCCGCAGAACGTCCCTCGTGTGTTCTCCGAGGCGGGCCGGCGGCACCGGAACTCGCCCCGGCGACTTGGTCCAACGCTGGGCGGAGCCCGCGTACGTCACGTATCCGAGATCCTGCTGCCCTACCAGGTCCATGAGTCCTCGAGCCCCGAGCTGCGAGTCTCGCCAGAGGTCCTCCATGGTCTGCACAACCCCAGCAGCGAGCCCGGCCCTCTGCAGATGGTGCATTGCGGTATGTGCGCCGCTTCGCGACACCCATTCGGCGAGCGCTTCCGACAACTGGGGCTCGAGCGCAGAAACTCGATCAGGCTCCGACGCCTGCAGGTCTGGGCGTTCCAGAACACCGCAGAGGGTTTCCCAATCCGGGCCGTCCTCGATGTCGACGGCCAACCATTCGTCATATCCTCTGCTGGGAAACACGCCGGACAGCCATGACCCTTGCGAACGGTTGTGCGCTCTAACGGGATCCACGCCCGTGTTGAGCGGCGAGGCATAGAGCTCCGCCAGTAGTGGCGGCACCGCATCGACTTGCGCAAGGTCCAAGTAGGCGGGTGTACCGTGCCTTCGCGCCGTGCCCAGCGCGGCAACGGTGGCTAACGCTCCGGTGGCGCCAGCGATGTAGTCGCTTAGCGTGCCGTGCGCGTAACCCCACGCGGAAGCTAAACCGAGATAAGAGGCGACGGTCACCCCATAGGCGAGATAGTTCGCACGGGGGCCATCTCTTCCGTAACCCGACAGTGACAACATGACGAGATCGGGCTTGCTGGACAACAGGTCGCCGTACCCGCAGCCCCAACGCTCGAGAACAGCGGACCCGAAATTCTCAATCACTACGTCCGAGACCGCCACCATTCGGTGGAACATCGTACGGGCGTCCTCCTCGGCCAAGTCCAGCGACACGTTGAGGAGGCCACGCGTCAGGGATCCCGCCATAACAGTGTTGGGGACGCCGGATGGCTCGGTCACCGCTTCGCCGATGGCGTAGGCGGGCATACGAAGCACCTCGGGACGGCTCCTCGCTTCGATCTTGACCACTTCGGCTCCGAGATCGGCCATGAGGGTAGCAGCGGTGTTGCCCGCTATGAACGTGCCTAGGCTCAGGACACGGACCCCACTGAGTAGGCCGAAACGGTCAGACAAGTCCGCTCTCCTTCCACGATTCCAGCTGTTCGTCCGTGAACCCGAGCCCGTCGACATAGACCTCGCGATTGTGCTCGCCCAATCTCGGGGCAGGCCGGCGAAGGCGCACCATCGGCGGGTTCGAGTGACACCATCGCCAGGGAATTCTCACCGGCTTCTCGCCTGTCTCGCCCACGTTGACAAAGAGCTCCCGGGCAAGCGGTTGCTCGTCGCGGACGAAGTCACCGGGATCGTTCACCGGGGCACAAGGAAGCCCTGCCGCCTGCCCCTTCTTGACGAGTTCGTCGCGGCTTCGGTCCTTCACCAGGCGTGCGATCACCTCCTGCAGACCGTCGAAGATCTCCCGGCGAATCTGCGGATCGGCCAATGAGGGTTCCGACAATTCGTCGGGATGGTCCATCATGGTGAGGAACGCCTTCCAATGATGACCCTGATGAGCAGAAATCCGTAGGAGGCCGTCGCGACATTCCCACCGGCCCGATGGGGGAATCCCGACCTCGACCGAACGGCCCCATTCGTTGATCGCCCCCACGTCGAAGCGCTCGATGAGGAAATCCTTGCTCGCAGCGAGGTCGTGAACTGCGAAGTCCAGCGTCTGGCCGCCAAAGCGGCCATGCCCGAAGAGCGCCGACACGATGCCGAAGGCGACGTGGATCCCTGCCTCGTCCCATGCCAACTGGCCCGGAGCCGCCAGGGGAGGTCCGTCCCGATCCCCCGTCCAGTGCATCCCGCCACCCATCGCGAACGAAACGAACGGAGTGGCCCGAAGGTCGCGCATAGGCCCGACGAGCCCGAACGGCGTGATGGAGGCCACGATGGCCTCGGGCGCAGTCCACTGCACATTTCCCGTGTCCCGGTCGAAACCCGCGACAGGTGTCCGCAGTGTCGGTGAGGCCACGATGATGTCCGCGGCCGCGCCCAAAGCCTCGAGCACCCTCAGGGAGTCGCCACGCGAGACCTCCAGTGTGACGCCGCGCTTGTTTGCGTGGTACGAGGCGAACACGGCGCTCGTTGCCATCTCGCCGTTACGGCCGATATGTGGCGGCAGCCGCCTCATCGGATCGGCCCCGGGTGGTTCGACCTTGATCACGTCTGCACCCAGATCCGCCAGGAGCTTCGTGCAGTAAGCACCTATCGCCCCGGCGACGTCGAGCACCCGGATCCCGTCGAGGGGGCAGGATTCGCCGGCGTCGGGACCAATCGGAGCGTCAGCGTTCATCGCCGGATTTCCCCGCTGGTCGCACGGTCAGTGACGCCGACATCACGACGGGCATGGTCGGCCGCGGCTCAGTTGTGGGGGACCTGGTCGAAGGGGACGTCACGGTCGATCGCTGGCTCCCGAGGCAGCCCGAGCACACGCTCACTGACGTTGTTCCGCTGAATCTCATCGGTCCCGCCGGCTATCGACACCCGCCGGGAGTTGAGGAGTTGATGCGACCAGGCGCCCCCGCCTTTTGTTCCCTCGGACCAGGTGACCCCGTCCGCTCCGGAAAGGGAGAGTGCCATCTCCGCTCGGCGCTGTGTCACGATGTCGTCGCCGAGCTTGAGGAGGCCGCCGTAACCATGCGGGAGCCTTCCATCAGCCATCGCGTCCGAGATCCGTGTGGAAACCAGCTTCTGTGCCGTGGAGGCGACATGCATAGCGACGACTTGACGCCGTACACCCGGATCCTCATTGAGACCCTTCTCTTTGACCAGGGAGACCAATCCCGCTGCCTGCTCGTCGAATGTGGTGCTGGCCCCTCCTCGTCCTACCCAGGCGTGCTCGATCTCGAGAAGCCCGCGTGCGACACGCCACCCCTCGTTCTCTTCGCCGAGAAGATTGGCCGCCGGAACGACGACGTCCGTGAAGAACTCCTCGCTGAATTCGGCTCCCCCGTCGATTTGCGTGATCCGACGAAAATCGATGCCAGGAGCCTTCAGGTCGAAGATAAAAACCGATATGCCCTTGTGCTTCGGGACATCCCATCGGGTGCGCACCGGGCACAGCGCAAAGTCTGAGAGGTGGGCGCTGCTGCTCCATGTCTTCTGGCCGTTCACTATGAACGAATCACCGTCACGTGTCGCGCTGGTCAAGAGGCCAGCCAAGTCCGAACCACCGCTGGGCTCAGAGAAGAACTGCAGCCACAGCTCCTTGCCGGCCAGGATATTGGGGACATGCCTGAACTTCTGCTGGTGGTTGCCGAATTCCACGAGTGTGGCGCCGAGGATGTTGATCGACACACCGAAGTTCGTCGGAGGCATGTCGTACCCTGCGGCCTCCTCGTTGAACACGCGCTCGCTCTCGAGCGCGAGGCCCTGGCCTCCGTATTCGACCGGGAAGGTAATTCCGGCGTAGCCAGCATCGAAGATCTTCTGCTGGAGTGCCTTGAACTCTTGGAGACGCTCGGTCCTCTCGTCAGCGAACGGCTTTACGTCGATTGCGTCGCGGCGTTTTACGTTCTCGGCCAGCCATGCCCGTGCCTTCAGGCGGTACTCCCGGAGCTCGGGGGTCTCAGTGTGATCTTTCGTCACGTCGCCACGCGCCGCCTTCCGCATCTGGACCGTAGAGGTATTCCCCGCAATCGTATCGATCTCGGCATCGCGCAAAGTGTTCGCAACGGCCGGCGCCCGGTGTCTTGGTGACGTTCAGACGGAGGCCGCCGCGGAGTGAGGCTTGGCCTCGTAACGAGTCCGCCACTCCTCTCGGGACACGACGCCGGTTTCGACGTCTTGCGCCTCGGCTCGCAAGGCGCCGACTGTGGCCTTCGAGCGGGAGATCGCAGCAAATGGATCCCAGCGGCAGAACCGTGCAGCATTCTGCCAGCTGATCTTGTTGATGTCCTCGTCGGAGCAGCCTGCGCCATCGCACTGCGCGAGTAGGGCCTCGGGCGCGTCCGGCCACAGGCAGTCGGAGTGCGGGTAATCGGTCTCGAAGGCGATCATGTCGATCCCGATGTCCTTGTACAACTTGAGGGAGGTTGGATCCGCGATGAAACAGGCGAGCGAGTGCTCCCGGAGGACGTCCGAAGGGCGCTTCGATCCGAAATCCTGTCCGGTCCACCGCTGGTTCTCGTAGTGGCGGTCGACGCGGTCCATCAGGAACGGCAGCCAGCCGATGCCGCCCTCGGAGAACGCTATTTTGAGGCCCGGGAACTGCCGGAGCGCATGGCCCCACAGAAGATCCTGGACGGCGAGAACCGTGACCTGGGTTGAGAGGACCATGTACTCGTCGAAGTTGATGTCGGGCAGGTTGATCGCATTCAGGCCCTGTCCGATGTGCAGGCACATCACGACGTCTTGGTCAGACATTGCGGAGAAGAAGGGATCCCATGAATCGGAGTGGTAACTAGGGAAGCCCTGGATATGAGGCAACTCGGGCATGCTGACGGCACGAGCCCCTTTCTCGGCGACCCGCCGGAGCTCTATCAGCGTCGCGTCCATGTCCCAGAGCGGGAGGATGGCTTGCGGAATGAACCTTCCTGGATAGGCTCCGCACCACTCATCGATGTGCCAATCGTTGTAGGCCTTCAGCATGACGAGGGCCAGATCCTTGTCCTTAGCCTCCTGGAACGTGCGACCGCTAAAGCCGGCCATGCTGGGGAAACACATGGACGCCAGCACGCCGTTCCGATTCATGTCACGCACCCGCTCGTGGATGTTGTAGGCACCGGGACGCATCTCGGCGTGAGCGGTCGGGTTGAATCCCCACTCCTCCTTCGGCCAAGAAACCACGGCATTGAGCCCCACCATCGCCATCTCTTGGTCCTCGTAGACCCATTGGTCCATGCCCTCGTCGTTGTGCACGATGTGGGGGGCTTTGTCGATGTAGCGGGCGGGAACGTGTTCCCTGAACATGTCCGGGGGCTCAACGACGTGATCGTCGATGCTGATCAGAATCATGTCATCCGTCTTCATGGCGTCCTCCTCACCCGGCTGTCCCGTGTGCCCTGTCGTCGACGGGTCCAACCACCACCTTGTAATGCCATGGCACCCTTAGACTACGGCCGAATCGGGTCCCCCAGGGTGGTCACCTAACCACCCTTTCCCCTGAAGCCCAGATCGAACGGGCCTCGGCCCGAAAGGCAGACTCAACTTTGGGGAGCCGGGTCCGTTCCGTGCCCGATGCGGGCGATGAACCTCCCGTCGTTCGCCACTGTGTAGAACTCTGCGGTGTTGAAGCCGAGGATCTGGTTCGTACGACGGTCGCTGACCGCGAAGCGAGCTTCCGCGAAGACGTACCAATCCTCTGCGACTAGAGACAGCACGTCGACTGACAGGACTTCGTACTTCTCGAAAAAAGCCTGATAATGCGCGCGATGAGCGTCAGTTCCCTCCAAGGTGGTTAGCGTGCCCGTTTCGTTGACGTAGTCACGCTGAGCGGAAGCCGCTTTATCGTGCAGCGTCGAGAGGACACCTTCGACATTTGATCCACGGACGGCATCGACATACTGGCAGTGGCGCTGATACACCTTCTCGCGCTCCAATGCCACGTTCAACGTATCGCCGTCCGCCTCGGCGTCCGCCGCTCCTATGTCGCCGCCCAACCGGCTCTTGGGCACCCGGACCCATACAAGTTCCCCGGTGATCCCCGTTCCCGCACCCGACGGGAACAAGGCCAGAGTCTCGCGCGGCGGGCCCTCATAGCCGCTCTCCTTCAAGCGCCCGCGGGAGAGGTTGTCCTGAAACGTGTACCACGAACCGCGGATTTCCGTAAGCGGCGTGACACTGAGCAGCTGGCTCAAGCCCCGTACGAATTGGTAGGCCTCCTTGATTCCTTCGCGGGTTGTGATGATGGGCAGCCCGACGCTTCCATCGGCGCGGACCTCCGGCAAGATGGTGTAGCCGTACGGGCCCTCGGACGCGAGGGTCTCCATCAGTTCGGGAATGACCCCTTTGATCTCGGCCTCGACGTGGATGATCGACTGTTCATAGGCATGCCCGGACACGGCGGCTGCCTGACGCAGAAAGTTGGGGTCGGTGTCGATCACCTTCATCGCGTCATCCCTCTCATGTTTGCTTCTTCCGAGCGAGCGCAAGGCTAGCCTGCTGGCTAGCGAAAAACGCCGCCTGCTCCGGCTCGCCCTTCTCGTGGATCGCCGGGCTCGGGTGTCTCGGTGGCAGCCGGTCTCATGAAGGGCTCCGGGCGCCGAAGAACATTTGGAGCGCACGACATGGAAACCCTCGAACTCGAAAAGAAGGACGGCGTTGCCGTCGTGCACTTGGATCGGCCCCCGGTCAATGCGGTCAACCACGCCATGATGCGTGAGCTCCGCACCTGCTTCGACGAATTGTCCCAGGATCGTGACGTCGCCGCGGTGGTGTTCGCCGCCAGGGGGGAACGCGCCTTCTGCGGCGGGATCGACCTGAAGGAGCTGTCTTCTCGCGATCCGTCGGTCACGCCCGACCTCCGGGCCTTGCTCGATCCCGCTTGGGAATGGCGACAGGCCCAGTACGCCATCCGCGAATGCCTCGTGCCGGTGCTCGGGGCCGTAGAATTCGCTGCGATAGGCGCCGGCTTCGGGCTTGTTGGCGTCTGCGACCTCGTAATTGCCGGTGAGAGGGCGACGTTCGGACTCACCGAGATCAACGTGGGCGTTCTCGGCGGGGCCAGCAAGGCACTCCGGCTCCTTGGACCTTCGAAAGCCCGCCGGATGATGTTCACGGGAGAGATGCTTCCCGCCAGCGAGCTCTATCGATTGGGCGCGATAGAAGAGGTGGTCCCGGCGGGAACAGCGGAGGATCGGGCCCTCGAATTAGCAGCCGAGATGACCACGAAGAGCCCGCTGGCGCTGCGATTGGCCAAGGAATCGATCCTACGGATCGAGGCCGACGAGATGATGCAGCAATACCGGACGGAGAACGACTACACCAACAGGCTCCGGACGTTCAAGGACTCCGACGAGGCCGTACAGGCATTCCTCGAGAAGCGGCCCCCGCGCTGGACGTGGACATGAACGTTCCGTCCCTCTTCGAGCGTGCTCGTCTCCAGCCGGACGAACCCGGACTGGTGGATCGATCGCAAACGCTCTCGTGGCGCGACGTCGAAGACCGAGTCGTCCGGCTGTCGAACGCGTTGCTCGAGCTCGGTATTCCCTACGGGAAAAGACTGGCCGTACTCGGCGAGAACTCGAACGAGACGGTTCTTATCTACGCTGCGGCTGCGCTCGCTGGGCTCGGTACGATCCTCGTCAACTACCACCTCACTACGGACGAAGTGCAATACCTCCTCGACGATGGCGCGGCGTGGGCGATCTGGTCGTCCACCGAATCTCTCCCCAAGGCGACCGCCGCGGCGAGCAGCCTCGGGCTCCTTGTGCTGGCGGACGTGGAAAACACAGGTGATTGGCGTACGCGCGCCGGAGCAGGATCCAACAGGCGCCAGCCGGGCAATCTGCCCACGACAACAGACCTGATCTACACCTCGGGAACAACCGGCAGTCCCAAGGCGGTCGAGTTCCCCAGCCAGATCACTCCGACGGTGGACGATCGGCTGCAGTCGATGGCACGACATCACATGGCGGGTCTGGGCCCCCACCTCGTCGTCGGGCCCCTCTATCACGCAGGACCACATGGTGCAGTCGGGCTTCTCCTGACGGGGAGTCCCGTGGTTGTGCCTGGGCGATTCGACGCCGACTTCGTCCTCGACGCCATCGCCAGCCATCACATCGCCACGTCTGTCATGGTCCCAACCCACCTCATTCGCTTGCTCGGACTCCCCGAGCAACGTCGGCAAGAGGCAGACGCCTCATCACTCAAGATGATCTCGGTGACCGGTAGCGCGTGTCCGATCACGGTCAAGCAGGCGATGATCGACTGGTTCGGGCCGGTTTTTGTCGAGACCTACGGCGCGAGCGAGAGCGGCATCATCACCCGCATCACCTCCGACGAATGGTTGGCACACCCGGGTTCCGTTGGCCGCGCCCTCCCTCGGTTCCATCCGCTCGTCCTGGGTAGGAACGGTTCACCGCGGCCCGCTGGAACTGGCGGCGTCTTGTACTTCGTGGATGACTCGGGACGGGGCATTCGGTATCACAAGGACCCCGAAAAGACGGCCGCAGCGCATCTCGTGCCGGGCACGTTCACCTTGGGCGACATCGGCCACGTTGACGAGGACGGGTACCTCTACATCACAGGGCGCGTGACGGACATGGTGATCTCGGGCGGTGTGAACATCTATCCGGCCGAATGCGAGAAGATCCTGGCCGACCATCCCGCCGTTACGGATGTGGCGCTGTTCGGAATCCCCGACGACGAGATGGGTGAGCAACTCGTCGGCTTGGTATCGCTCAAGGATGCAACGACCACCCCCGACGAGCTCGTCACGTTCTGCCGCGGCTCGCTAGCCGGTTATAAGATCCCCCGTCACCTCGTTGTCGTCCCAGAAGTGCCCCGGTCACCGATGGGGAAGATCGACAAGCGATCAGCGCGCGACGCATACCTCGCTACGACCCAGATTTGATCGCCTGCCGCTCCGTCTAACTGCGCCAGTTCCTCAGATGGACGCCCTCGCTCCTCGTCGTGAGCAATCCGTGATGACCCGGAAACGGCACCATACCGACCCAGATCTGCATCTGAGGCTGAGGAGCCGGCCCAAATTTCGCCCCGGCAAATTGTACACTGTCCAGCCAATGCCGGGAGGCCGCTATGGCTCCACGTCAGAGCCGGCTCTCGGATTTTGAGTCAACGACGCTGAAACCATTTCAACAAGCCCCTCGATTGTTTCAGGCGCTACATCGATCCGACGAACGCCGCTCTTGCCACGGGAAAACTGGTCCCCCCAAGGGCCTCGGCCGCCGGCCATCGGAGATGTTCCAAGAGCACTCTGACGTGACCCCTACTCCGCGCGGCATACTCCGTGAGCGCGCCTTACGTGATCTCCACCAAGTCGATGAATCCTCACCACGTTTGTGCGTCGTCGCCGCCACGCCGCACTCGGTCTGTTCACTGGGTATATACCCGAGCCGTGACAAATCGACGAGAATCAAGTCCATGAGCGTAGTGGTCGACCAACTCCTCGAGCGTGCCCGAAATGGAACTGGGTTGTCTGATTTCGGGCCGGGTGACTGGCAGGACGGCTTGCGCCGGCTGGTCGAGGCGGTCCAAGCGGATGTCGATCGGGACAGCGGATTCATCGACCGGATCGAAGCAATTCAGGTCGCCCGACTCTGCAGGCGTCTCCGCGTTGAAGAGTGGTACGCCCGTCACGCGGCCGAGGCGCAGGAGGCGGTCGAGGGCCCCTTCGTGATATTTGGCCTGCCCCGTACAGGCACGACGGCATTGCACTACCTGCTCTCACTCGACTCCCGCTTTCGCTACCTCCGCAAGTGGGAGGTGGAAGAGCCGATCCCCCCGCCCGATGTCGCAACGGAAGGCTCCGACGTCCGTCGCCAGCAAGAATCGAGCCAGTCCGATTCCCAACACATACGGCGCATCGACGGCCCGGTTGAGGACAGCGCGATCTTTGAAATGTGCTTCCACCAGAGTGAGTTGGTGCTTCCCGTTCCCTCCTACACCGCGTGGTGGCGATCGGCCGATCACCGAGATGCCTTCGCCTATCACGAGCGCATCCTTCGCCTTCTCCACTCTCACAGGCCGCCCCACCGTTGGCTGTTGAAGTTCCCGAACTACATCTTCTTGCTGCCGGAGCTCGCCGCGAAGTACCCCGAAGCCCGGTTCGTCATGACCCATCGCGATCCCGTGACCTCGGTGTCATCCACCTGCAGCGTGGTTCTGGCATCGCGTAAGCGGAGGCTCCCCGATGCGACGTTCGACCCGCACAGCATCGGGCCCGAGATCCTTGAACACTTTGTCGACGGCATACATCGGACCCTCGTAGCTCGAACGGCGCTGGGCGAGCACCGATTCGTCGATGTGAGACAACGAGAGCTAGAGGCAGATCCCGTCGGAATCGCCGAGCGTGTGTACGACCACGCCGGACTGGACCTCGACGAGCCCGCACGAAAGACTCTCAGCCAGTGGGCTGCAGCGAACCAGTCGGGCTCGCGAGGTGAACATTCCTACCAGCCGGAGGATTTCGGACTTACGGCCCACCAAATCCGTCAGGCGTTCGCAGAGTACCTCGACGCCTTTCCCTCCTTGGCGCGATAACGACCACGCCTGACGGCAACTTGTTTTTCTGCCTACCGCGGCTTCCTTAAGCCCCCGTAGGGGATGCGCGGAAGACTGAGCAGCTCGTCTGGTCAGGGTACTTCGGTCGGGACTCAGGCAATAGGGGGGAGTCGAGCTGTTCGATGGTGGGGCCAATCTCGTCGGCAACGGGACGGAGTAGGTCGAGATCGAATTGATACACCTGGGCGGCTCGCTCGGCCAAGAGCTCGTTCCGTTCGGGATGTGGAATGTCGCACAGGGTGGCGCGAAGGCATTCGATCGTAAACGGGCCTGTACCCTCCGCATGAGGGATGTCTGCTCCCCACATCAAGTTGGGGATTCCGGCGTCCCGGGCGGGACGGAGATCGTGGGGCCCCGCTACGTAACAATTCGTAGCGAAATACTCGCTCGGCGTTCGCTGGAGGTAAGCCAGCGCGTCCTTCACATGCGGATAGAAAGGCGTACCCGTGCCCATGTCGCGCATGTTGTACATCATGTCCATCCTGATCAAATCGCGGGCGAGTTCCGTAGCGCTCGCGATTTCAGTAGTGACGAAGCGCAGATCTGGATGGCGTTCGAATACGCCGGCAAAAATGAGGTGGCTCAGGGCTCGGGACGTATAGAACTGGATCTCCACGAAATGGACAAGCTGAGAGGCCCCGCCACCTTCGTACACGGACTCGGTGGGCGCGACTGCATGGCGGTGGACAGGTAGCTCCAGGTCCGCGCATGCAGCCCAAAGTGGGTCGTAGTGCGGGTAATAGAGGTTCACCATCTTGAGCACGTGATCCCCGGGGAGCAAGACGCCCCGAAGTCCATTCTCTTTCGCCCAGCGGACCTCGGCCACTGCATCGTCGACGTCGTCGAGAAAGATCTGCGCAAAACCGGCGCGGCGCTCGGGTGCTTCGTTGCAGAAATCAGCGAGCCACCGATTGTGGGCGCGCAGCCCGGCGAACCGGAGCTCGTACTCTTCGCGACTCCGCGGAGCGGGTGAAGTGAAGACACCCGAAGGGTAGAAGGGCGGTGGAGTATTGGGAAAGAGGACTTCGGCCGCGATCCCCTGACTATCGATGTAGTCGAGACGTAGCTGGCTGTCCCAGTTCAACGGTGTAGCGGCGGACGCGACGCCTGAGCGGTTATCGACCGGCCGGTCCTGGTCAAGCTCCTCCGCCCAGGCGTCGTGGAAGTTCTCGGCCCACGGGTCGAACGCCTCGTGGTAGCGCTGCTCCAAGTAAGGCTTGTAGTCCCATAGATCGGCGCCACAGTGGCCGTCGGTCGATATGACGATCTGATGTGGCATGGCCAGGACCGACACTTTCTGTTCATTCGGCAATCGGGGACCTGCAGGCGAATGCGCGCATGCTAATCCTCGGGTTGCTGTGCTCGCCGATCCCCAACTCTCATCACCGGGCTCCCGCCTATGCCCGGCGCAGTCTCTACAGCTTCCTGAAATGGGTTTGGGCCTCTACGTTGAGCTGTGCCCGTTGTTCGAGTCCGCTGAAGAGTCGACCTGCTGTCCAACTGAAAAACTTCCCCCAGGCTCACCGAAAGGTAGCTAAGCGACATCGCCTTGTGAGGCTGCCTTCGTCCCCGCAATGTCCGTTCCGCAAATGGGCGAGCTCTACCGTCAGTTCGAGTCGACGATCGCTTTGCCGGCTCGTATGACTGGCCAGTCTCCTTCATCGGACAAGCCATCTGAACGCAGCTTGGCGCGCCGAAGCGAGGCGGCTCACCAACACAGAGGCACCGCCAGTGGACTGCGCAGGAACGTTGACGGCGACCACATGACCTGGTCTGCCGGCACCGCCAGCTCGAGCGTGGGAAAGCGGCGGAGTAAGGCCTCGAGGGTGACCTCAATTTCGAGACCCGCCAAGTGCATGCCCAGACACCGATGGGCCCCGACCGCAAGGGAGAGATGCGGCGAGGGTTCGATCCGGTGGAAATCGATCTCCCACGCCCGAGGGAACACCGCCTCGTCCCGGTTGGCGACCTGGTGCTCGGGGAGAACTGGATCGCCGGCACGGATGACGACGCCGCCACTCAACTCCACATCTTCCTTCGCCCAGCGAACGTTGGGCATGCCGAATCTGAAGCTCGGAATCCACCGCCACATCTCCTCAATGGCAGCCGGCAACAGTTCTGGGGTATCGACGAGCTCTTGCCAGAGCCTGCGCTGCGACGTAAGCACGTAGACGGTGGAGCCAAGCTGTGCGGCCGTCGTCTCAAAGCCCGCGAGGAACAGAGCGAGTGACAGGCTGATCAGCTCCGCTTCGCTCAACTGATCTTCGTTATCGCGTGCATTTACCATGATGCTCAGCAAATCATCGGTGGGCTTCACGCGACGTTCGGCAATGAGCGCGCCGATGAATTCGAGAAGCAGTACAAGCGCCTCCGATTTGGCCGACCGCTCCTGGTCAATGGCCATGAGCGTGTCGACCCAACCGCGGAACAGCGGAATATCCGATTCCTTCACACCCAGGATCCCCGTCAGCAGTCGCAGCGGAAGATTCCAGGCCACCACCTCGACGTAGTCGGCCCCGGCGCCAGCCTCCTCGAGCTCCGACAAGAGTTCCTCGACGATGTCCTCGACCCAGCCCCGCAATTTCCGTATTTGGGAGGCTGAGAACGCTGTCAGTGTCAAGCGTCGTAAGCGAGTGTGCTGGGGAGGATCCATGTTCGCGATAATCGCAGGGTCGTCAGCGAAACTCTCTGGTGTCATACGGGGTGTGTCGCGACCGGCGCCGAGCTCTCGGCCGAAGCGCCGATCGCTGTAGACGGTTCTCACATCCTCATAACTCGTCGCCAGCCAGCACGGCTCACCGAAGGGAAGTTGCACACGCGCCGGTCCTTTCGCCTGCAGGTCCCGGTAGAAGTCGTCGATCACGAGATCGTCGCGCCGAACAACTGGATATCCGATCTCGATTGCGTCGGTCACGTCAGCCGCTCCTTTGCTCGACCGTCATGAGGACTGGCCCGCGGTAAGCCTCGAGCTGCGACGCCGACGATGTCTTTCTCCGCGAGCGGCCTGATCGCCGCAAGTCATTCGTCGCCCACGGGAGGCTTCAGATACTTCACCCATACGTCCTCCTTGCCGATTCTGGTGAAAATTTGGCTTCCAGCTCAGGTCTCAATTGAAGTTTGAAAACTTCATAAGGTGCCGGGGGACGCGCCGGTCCCCTCAAGTACTAGTGGGAGCGTGCGATGGTTCCACCATCGACCGGGATCATCACTCCGGTGATGTAGTGCCCTTCCGGGCTCACAAGGAACAGAGCGGTCTGCGCGATGTCCCACGCGTCTCCTTCGCTGGGCAGGGAGATCTTATACGTGAGATCGAGCTGGGCTGGGTCCAATCCAGCTTGCGTGATCGCGTTATTGCGCATCGGCGTGTCAATAATTCCCGGTGCGACGCAGTTGATGCGGATTCCGTCCTTACCGAAGGCGTCGGCGACGTCATACATGAGACCTTCCAACCCGGCCTTCGCCGATGCATACGCGGTCTGTCCCTGCCCACCCTGCCCGCGAAGGGCAGCGATCGACGAAATATTCACGATGGAACCGCCACCACCACGCTGCATAACCGGGACCACCGCCTTTATGAGCATGAACGGCGCTGCGAGGTTGACCGTCAAGATCCTCTGCAGCAATTCGATCGAAGTGTCGAGCAAATTGGTAGAAGATGAGATCGCCGCGTTGTTCACGAGTATGTCGACCCCGTCGTAACGGGTGACTGCGTCGTCAACGATTCGCTGAGCCTGACTCAAATCGCTCAGATCCGCGACGACGATCGTCGCTTCTCCGCCCTCCTTCTCGATCATGTCCAGGGTCTCCTGGGCCCGATCTTGGAACATGTCGACCAGCACCACCCGGGCGCCCTCGCGGGCGAAGAGCACCGCCATGGCTCTACCCGTGCCGAGGCCCGGACCACTGGACCCAGCTCCGGTCACGATTGCCGCCTTGCCTGCAAGCCTGCCCGATACTGGCAACGATCCCCTCCACGTACTTTTGCTCCCGGGCGAGCCTCGGGAGCACCGAGCGTCCCGCGCGTGCCCGTAACAGGCGCAGGAGCGTACCACGGGAGCTTTCCATCTGGCCGGGCTCCGCAGTCGAGCGCATGGTGCTGGATCACTCGTCGCATTGAAATACGGACGGCGCGCGTTGCATCCGGCGAGCGAATGGCGAATCGGGGCCCATTCCCCTCAGGGCTGCACCGGGTGAGAGCTTTGGACGACGTCGTTTCAGCATTGCCGCAATGAGGGCGGTTTCACACATGACCTCGACGACCTCAATACCACGACCCGATCGTGCGCATGCCGCTCGACGTCGACGCAACAGTCGATGCGACGGGATCCTGGCTCGTCTGTGGATCGCTCCTTGGAACGAGTTGTAGTCGTTCGAACTGATTTATCGGAGAGAGACCATACGGCCTCTGCTAACAGCCCTGGACATTCCCTCCACGGACAAGGCGAACCGCCAGACATGTGCTAAAAAGCGAACGGCGCAAGGCGAACGGCGCGTGAGAAGCGGGTCCAAGCTGTTCAGCAGAATGGGTGGGATCCAGAGGAGGCGCTGCATGCGCAACGTGAGCATCGTTTCAGCCGACGGACATGCGGTCATGCCGTCAGAAGTCTGGCCCGACTACCTCGAGAGGCGCTACCACGACTACCTGCCCGCACTCCGGGCAGAGAACGAGCTCAACCGACGGGTCTTCTTTCCGATGAACGACATGCTGCTCGTGCCCGCGCTGGATCTATTCGACACGGACGGTGCCTACCGTCGGGACGGGTGGCGGGGCGCGTGGGATGCCGACGTCCGCCTGACGGAAATGGATCGCGAAGGTATCGCCGCCGAAATGGTCTACCACGGCTTCTTTCGCGTTTCCGACCTTGGCTTCAGCGTGATGAACGCCAGTTATCCGCCTGAGGTCGTTGACGCGGGTGTCCGCGCGTATCACCGGTGGGTCTCCGACGTCTTTGGTTCGGTGCCGGATCGGCTTCTCCTCGTCGGGGCGGTCGGGACATGCGCCGATCTCGAGGGGACGATGGCGGAGATCCGCTGGATCGCCGATCATGGCTTCGTCGGCATGTACATGCCCGGGTTCTTGGCGGTGGCCGGGCAGCCGCCGCTCGACGACAAGTACTGGGATCGAATTTGGGCACTGTGCGCCGAGCGCGGCCTGGCTCTGGTCGTGCACGGCGGCTACGGCCTCGAGCAGGGGCTCGCGTACGATCAGATCCAGACCTCGTGCCAACGGGTCGACGCTGCTGGAGGCGGCGAGCTCGATCTGGTGATGGACCTGGTCCAGGGAATTTTCAATGGCGACACGTTCTTCGCAGACCTCGGGCATCGGCGAGCGATGTGGCAGATCATGCTCGGTGGTGTGTTCGACCGTCATCCCAAGCTCAAGCTGATGATGACCGAGGTCCGAGCCGACTGGCTCCCGGCGACGCTCGGTCGTCTTGACGAGGCGTTCGATGTGCACCGAAACAACCTCTCGACCCGCCATAAGCCAAGCGAGTGGTGGCAGACGAACTGTCTTGCCGGCGTGTCCTTCATGCACAAGTCCGAAGTCGCGATGCGCGACGAGATCGGCGTCGAGAGCATGAACTTTGGTCGAGACTACCCACATGGGGAAGGAACGTGGCCGAACACCTTCGACTACCTGCGCGACCTCTTCGCTGGTGTTCCCGAGCATGATGTGCGTTTGATTCTGGGCGATAACGCCGTACGCTTTCTAGGCCTGGACGCTGCCAAGGTGAACGAGATTGCCGAGCGCATCGGTCCGAGCATCGACTGGTTGACTGGCGGCGACGCTGATATTGATCCGAATCTCATCGCCCATTTCGGCGATCGTTCAGGCTACCTGAAGCCCGCCGAAGGCCGAACAAGACTCGACGAGATTGACGAGCTCCTGCGTCCTGACCTTCAGCGCCTCACGTCGTCTCGCCCTTGACTGAAACATCTCGTTTCGCGACGAGCGTGAGGTGAAATCCGTGACGATTCCTGCGGTCGTGCCCCGGACCTTTCCACCTCTCCTGCACTGCCCTCGAAGTTGGTGTGCTCACATGGGTGCCAGCCGTCGATACGGTGATGACAACGACACCCCTCGGTTACCCGATTAGCGCCGGAACGTGACCCGGTGGCCGTTCGAGACGCTAATCAGCACGGGATTCGATGATCGAAATGCGGCCTCGTCGCAGTTGGACACTGTGACACCCTCGTTATGGTCAGAGCTTCGTCGGAATCGGATCGCCAACGAATTTCTTCGTTGATGGCGACATGGTCGGCTCGATGGACCCTACGGTTCCCGATCTCTGGAAACGCAACGGTCTCTCGCGCCCGTCGGCTCAGGAACTCAGAGCGCCTCCAGCACAGGCATCGAGCAATTTTGCCGTGTTTGACGGCTGACTCACGAAGGGTGAATGCGACGAGATGATGCTGAAGGCGGTCGACAAACCCAGCCGACGCATGAAGATATTGTCCATCTCTTTTGAATGTGAGTAGTCGTCGGTCGTCAGAATGAAGTCACGTGGGATAGGGGTATCCCAGAAGCGGGGAACGTGGAACGACTCGAGCGCCGGCGCGAGAGGCAGTGGCGTGAGGCGTTCCCACGCCCAGTCCTGATCGTCGGGTGAGCAGTCGTGATAGAAGAGCTTGTTCGCAGCCATTTGCTTCGTCAACCGGACACAGGGACCCTGATTGGGGATTTCCACGACTTCGAGAAACTCCTCATACGCAAGGCCGACTGTGGTCGGCCACTCGTTGGCGACGCTGTCCGCCGTGGACGCACCCATCGCTTCGCCCTCTATCGGTACGGCCGCCGAAAGGAATATCAATCGTCCCACCTTGTCGGGGACTTCGTCCGCGGCAAGGGCGATGGCAAACCCTCCCATGGAGTGGCCGACAAGGACGTCACCGTCCTGGATGACCTCGCGCAGGGCACTTCGCCACGAAGCCAGCGACGCTGTCTCGGCGTGGCGGTGATTGCACCCTGGCAGGTCGATGGCCACGGTCGAATGCCCGAATTTCTCCAATTCGGGTGTAAGCCGGTCCCAGCACCAGGCACCGTGGTAACCGCCATGGATGAGCACAAAACGCACCAACCGTACCCCCGGAGTTATTGGCTGAAGACTGGTTTACCGAATATCGGATGCATCAGGCCGAAGGTGGCATAGGCACAGGGGAAGGACTGGCCATGGATGTCGTGGGTGCCCAGTCGATCACTCCGGCTTTCTCCCACGGGTACTCAGCCCCGTTGAGCGACCCGGGCCGCGACCCTTCGGGTAGCCAGGCGTCGCGACCCATTGTCGGATGCCGCCGCGGCCTCGATGTCGGACTCGAGCATGATGCGCAGCGCGATTACCACGGAGTCGATCCCGAACTCCACGTAATCACGAGCCCGCAAGCCGGTGCGCCTAGGGGCTTCTGGCTGGTGGGCCAAGTGGGCGTCCACGCTGATACGTCCATGGATGTAGGTCATGGCGAAGGACCATGCCAGCCCGGCGCGCTTTGGCGAGAACCCGATCGTTTCAAAGAAACGGACACCGGATTCAAGTCGTTCCGGGTTCACCCCAAGGTGAGGCTGGTTGATCAGATAGGCCCCGAGCCCCGGATACTTGGTCGAGATCTCCCAGAGCTTCAACAGATGGGATTTAAGAGTCTCCTCCCAGTCCGCCCCCGACTCCAGGTTAAGCAAACCCGACGAACTGGAGATCCGCTCCGACATCAGGCTCATAAGTTCTTCCTTGTCGGCCACGTAGTAGTAGGCCGCCATAGGGGTGACGCCGAGGTGCGATGCAACTGCGCGCATCGTCAGAGCCGAGAGTCCCTCGGTGCCGACGATATTGATGGCTTCATCGACAATCGCGTCCCTACTGAGCGCAGTGGTCCGCTTGGGTCGTGCCATAGCAGCTGAGTCTACAGAACCGGGACAACCCCCGGTTCCCACGGAACCCCGTCACCGCGCGGCGCCTCGTCCCCTCCTTCGCGTGGGAGGCCTCACGACAATCAGGGGGACTCTTTTGGTCCATCTTCCGATGCGCGCCATTTCGCGCATCGGACCTCTTCTGCAATGTCCGGCTATGCCGGCCTCGCCTGCCGCGGTTGATTCGACACCTGCGGCTCGCCTCGATCCGGCTCGCCTGCTCCTGAAGCGGACCCGTGGCCTGTCCCGCTTGACACCCCCCGGTGAGGAAAATATCTTTACATTGTAAGAATAGCCTCTTTCCTTATTCCTTTGTCTTCCCGGACAGGATGTGATTCGCGTGGCATTTGACCTTTTGATCAAGGGCGGCAACGTCGTGGACGGCACCGGACAATCCGCCTTTCACGCCGATGTGGCTGTCAACGATGGGAAAATCGTCGCGGTCGAGGCGGGCATCGCAGGAGGCGCCTCCCGCGTCATTGATGCCACGAACCGAATAGTCGCTCCCGGGTTCATCGACATCCACACGCATTTCGATGCCCAGGTGATCTGGGACCCGCAGCTGGCGTCCACCACCCGTCACGGAATCACCTCGGTGCTCGCCGGCAACTGTGGCTTCACCGTTGCGCCGGTCGCTCCGCGAGACGAGGAGTACATCATTCAAATGCTTTCGCGAGTCGAGGGGATGCCGGCCGAGGCGTTGCGGGAAGGTTTGAGCTGGGACTGGGAAACGTTCGGTGAGTACTTGGACCACATTCGTAACCGGGTGGCGGTCAACTTTTTACCTCAGGTGGGCCACTCTTCCCTCCGGCGCTACGTAATGGGCGACGCCGCATTCGAGCGGGCTGCCACGGACGCAGAACTTGCCTCCATGTACGTCCACCTGCATGACGCCATGGCTGCCGGGGCGCGGGGATTCAGCACGTCGACGTCCCCGACCCATAACGACAGCCACGGGCGCCCAGTACCCAGCAGACTCGCGGCAAGGGACGAGTTCTTCACGCTTGCATCTGCTATCGCAGGCTTCCCGCACGGTCTGATCGGTATGTCGCCCGGATCGAAGTTCGTCGGGATTAATGCCGACGAGCGTTCGATGATCATTGAGATGGCGGTACGCAGTGGCGCACTGGTCCACTGGAACCCCCTCGTGTACTCGGACGCGTACCCGGACCTCCACAATCAGACCCTGGAGCTTTCGTCCGAGGCCCGAGCGGCGGGCGGGCGGGTCGTCGGCGTGTACAACCCGGGTCCTCCGGGGCCGACCCGTGTCGACCTACGGAGCGGGTTCTTGTTCGAGTCGCTCCCCCACTGGAAAGAAGTCCTAGGTCTATCGATCAACGACCGTTGCAAGGCGTTCTCGGATCCCGAGGTTCGACGAGGACTCAGGGCAGATCTCGAGGACGATACGCGCATGGGCCATATGACGGCTCATCTGCGAAAGATGTGGCCATCTCTGACCGTCGCGACCGTGTCAAGTACCGAGAACCAGGTATACCTGGGCCGCACCGTTGGAGCCATCGCCATAGAGGAAGGAGGCGAGCCGCTCGACACCATGCTCGACATCGCGGTGCGGGATCATCTCGATACCGTATTCATGAACGACAACCCCACCCCTTCCGACCCAGCCGCGAACGCAGCAATGGTGTCGTTGGCCCACCAGGAGGATGTGGTCTTCGGCGGCTCCGACGCTGGGGCTCACCTCGACTTCATGTCGAATGAGCCGATGCCGAGCCGGGCGCTGGCTCTACGGGTCCGGGAAGAAGGGCTCCTCTCGCTGGAGGAAGTCGTCCACGGCTTCACGGGACGGCTCGCACATATCTTCGGACTCGAAGGAAGAGGCGTTCTCGCCGCTGGACAAGCTGCCGACGTATGTGTCTTCGACCTCGAGGAGATCGGCGCCGAGATACCGCACATGGTGGACGATCTGCCGGCGAAAAGCGTTCGATTCGTAACCGAGTCTCGCGGCATCTACCAGACGATCGTAAATGGCGTCGTGGTGCACGAGGCGGGGCAGCCCACCGGCGCCCTCCCCGGCCAGCTTCTCTGAGAGATCCTCCTACGTTGTCGACTTTTACGTTTCGTGCCTGTCGCTGAGCCGGACAGAATGAGGAGTCGAACCGTCGGACCCGTCCAGGCTCGCGCAACCAGGCGGACAGCTAACCCCGAGTTACGTGGTCACCGCACGTATATCTGGCTCAGGAGGGTCGACCACTCGCTGACGATGGCGCCCGCCCGACGCGCCTTGCAACGGTGAGAGTTTGTTCTGAAACGATTCTTCTGTATTGTACAGTGTAAAGATCCCAGGGTTTTGAAGGAGTGTCATGACGGCTACAGCTTCGCCGACCAAGCTCGGGTACTGGATCAACGACGCGGACAATCATTTCAACGAGCCGCCCG
>Ga0302325_10006206_pt1 | contig 26937 bp, 22 predicted proteins | sample Palsa_T0_2_FD_201948 | JGI IMG/M metagenome (GOLD analysis project Ga0302325, IMG submission 201948) | Peat permafrost microbial communities from Stordalen Mire near Abisko, Sweden - Palsa_T0_2 | ecosystem: Environmental > Terrestrial > Soil > Palsa > Peat permafrost | place: Sweden: Abisko... | reverse complement strand
ATTCTGGGGCAGAAGCCGCTGGAGGTGCTCCGCGATGAGTGACGGCAAGCCCGCAGGCCTGTCCCATCAGTATCTGCTCTCGCTGCCCGAGCGCGCGCTACGCTCCATGAGCGCGCTGAGCGCCGGCTTGCTGCGCGAATTGAGCGAAGTGGTGCTGCCGCGCGCCGTGCGCCGCACCCGGCTCTACACGGCGTTGGTCGAAAACATGCTGCGCTTCCTGATCGAGAACGTCGGCCAGGTGGAAGGCGCTTATCCGCCGCAAGGCAAGCTGGCGGATAACTACGCGATGCGCCGCTTCGCGGGCAACGGCATCGAACTAATCGGCTTGCTCACCTTCAGCGCATCGCCCGTATGGGTGCTGGCCGCGCTGGCCGATCTTTCCGGCACCGGCCGGCAACTGATCCGCGAGATAGCGCAAAGCCTGAAGGAGGAGGGGCTGCTGGCCGTCGGCGCCGATTACGAAACTATCGACCAGTTGTTGGATGGCCTGGAAGGCGCGGCAGGCCGCTTGGCCGAGACCGCCAACACGCCGCCGCTGGACGTGGCCAGTCTGCGTCAGGAGTGGTCCGACTTGCGGCGCGAGGCGGCCAAATTACCCACGCCGCATCTGCCGTCCGGCGAGGCGCTCCGGCGAAGCTGGGAAGAATTGAAGGCCACCGCCGCCGCGCAGCGCCGCTCCGTGTTTCAGGTTTCCACGCTGATGGCCCTCTCGGCGGTGAGCCGCATTCCGGAAAACTTGCTCTGGCTCTCGCGCTGCGCGAAAGGCGCCGCGCGCCGCACCGGCCAGATTATGGCCGGAGTGCTACTGGATCATTACAGCGCCACCATGCAGGAAATCCGCGGCACGGGATACGTCGCGTACTGGGTGCGCGAGTTCCGGCCGTATTTGAAAGCCGCCGCATCGCAGTTCTCGCCGCGCCGGGTGACATTGACGGAACGCATGCTGCGTGGCTGATGCGATGTGGCAGCACCTGCATAAAATTGTGGGGCGGTCCACGAATTCCGCAGAATTACAGATATTGGGAAAAGTATGTGGCATTAGGCTTGAAGGGTCCAGCACAATCCCGTACCATGAGGACCGGCACGAAGACTCGATTCATGCCCAAACAACCGGCGCGCTACGGCTGTGAGGCGCGCAGCGGATCTCCGTCCAGTTGTCGTCCGAACCAGCAACGCTTCGTCGACTTGTTGCTGAATCCGCCGCCTGTTGCGCCTGCCACGAAACGGGCCATTAGGCGCATTCCCGCCTAATCGCGTCATGATCGCGCGGAGTTTGCCTGTGGGGGCGATGCGCTGGATTGATATACCGGAGCCGTTTGCGAAACGTCCGCCACGATATCGTTCCGTTCGGAGTACCCACTCATGGTCGATGCCCAAAGACGAAAAGGCGGAGAGATTAAGCCACATCGCGGCTCTACCGCTTTCGCCAGCATGCCGAGGACCCTTATTTCGCCCTTGAAGTCCGCTGGGAACCGCTAACTATTGAGCTTCGCCTAAGAATGTGGTGCGGGCGAGGGCGCCCAATGTCACTTACTTATTCCATAACCGAACACCTGCATAAATTGTGGGGTGGTCCGCGGCCGACGCCCTCGTCGGCCCCTCGCGATTGCCGAAAGCCTTGGTTTTCCGAACAAAAGAGCGGGTCCAGGGGGACCCGCGCAGACCGGCGGGTCTGCCCCACAAGTTATGCAGGATTGCGAGATTGGGAAAAATAAGTGGCATTGGGGCGAGGGCACCCGCCCCATCCGCCAATTGTCGCTGTATTGTGCGAGCCTCTATAATTGGAGTACAGAGTAGTAGTTAGCGGCCCAGTTCCACTTCCGGATCCACAACCAGCCACGCCAAAGATCCAACGGCGCACAAGGCGGCGGCCACCAGGAATGATGCCGTCCAACTGAATTGCTGGGCGATCAGCGGAGTTAGCGAAGCGGTGACGATGCCGCCGATCTGGCCGCCCATATTCATCACGCCGGAGACCGACCCGGCCGATGCGCCGGCCATGTCGGCGGTGACGGACCAGAAGGAGCTTTGCGCGAGATACAACGCTCCGGCGCCGCCGGCCAGCACGACGCTGGCGAGGCGCGCGCTCTCGACCTGCGTTCCCGAGGCGATGAATACCGCCGCCAGCGCGATGCCGGCCACGGCGACTCCACAGCGGCCGATCCGATTGCCGTAGCGCCGCGTGAGGATGTCGCTGATGCGGCCGCCAACCGTGGATCCGACGGACATGGCGACAAATGGCAGCATGGAATAGTAAGAGCTGGACTTAAGATCGAGGCCGCGCACCTTGCTGAGATAGATGAAGAACCAGGCGAAGAAGATCCAGGCGGCGTAGCCGTAAGTGAAATAGCTGAACGCGATGGCTAGGACATCCTTGCTGCCGAAGATAGTGCGCCACGGCAGCGGCTTGCCGATTTCGGGCGGCTCGGGCAATCCCCGCTCGATAAGCGCGGTCTCTTGCGCTGTGACCCAGGGGTGCTCCTCGGGCCTGTCGCGGGCGAGCCAGTACCAGGCTGCGCCGGCCGCGAGGCCTATGACGGCGCTGACCCAGAACGAAGCGCGCCATCCGTAATGCAAAACTATATAGGTCACCAGGGGCGGAGTGATGCCGGCGCCCGCGCCCACACCGGCGAAGATGATGCCGTTCGCCAGGCCGCGCTCCTGGGAGGGAATCCAGTTGGCGACCACCCGGTTGGAGGCGGGAAAGAGCACGGCTTCGCCCGCGCCCAGCGAGAAGCGCACGGCGAGCAGCACGAGCAACACGCTGGCCATACGCGCGGACACCATGGCGGTGAGGGCGGTGAAGACGCCCCACCAAAGAGTGCCGAGCGTGACGATGAGGCGGGGTCCGAAGCGATCGGCGAGGCGGCCGGCGGGCGCCTGACACAGCGCGTATCCCACCAGGAAGGCGCTGAAGACGGGTCCGAGCTGGAGGTCGGTGATGTGAAACTCCTGCTGGATGAAGCGGCCGGCGATGGAGATGTTGACGCGGTCCAGGAAGGAGATGGCGCCGATGGCGAACATCCAGAAGATGAGGAGCCAGCGGATGGGCATAAGAACCTACAATCATACCCGGCGGCGGCCCGGATAAACCGCAATTCAAATCGGTTATGGCCAGCTCAGAATATATGCTCCCGACTGCGACCCCGTTGTGAACAGGTAGGGATTGCCGCCGCCATCCAGAACGACCGGGACTGCGCCCTCAATGGCGTCGCTACTCTGCTGGCAGGCCACTGAGTTCGCCGGAAAGAGTTGCCATGCCCAGGCTATCGCGGAAGTCGAATTGCCGCTGGTTAGATCGAGCGACACAAGATAACTTGCCGGGTTATTAGAGCCGCTGCTGTTGGGGCAGTTACCGCAGGTACATACGGAACGCGGGGTCGGGTCGAAGTCGGACTCCGACAAGAAGAGGTATGGGTTTGGCGAGAACACGCCTGCGGCGCTGGTATAGCCATAGGATGTGAAAACGCCTCTCATCCAATAGCTTGAATTTGAAGGTATGGGCGCTCCGAAAGTCTCAAGCTGGGAACTGACGTCGATTTTCTCCAGCTTGTTCCCATCGAGACTGAGTTCATAGAGATTAGGGTCGTATTCTCCCTGGTAGAAAAATCCCTTGAATTCATTGTCGCCGCCGTACCGCGGATCCAGGGCGAAGTTGCACGTAACGGGATGGATGGGGGTCGCAAGGACGCCGGCGGGAAGCGCACTTCCGCTGGGAACGATCCCCGAGAAACTCGATCCGTTGTCGGTCAGCCCAAAGACGGCCGGCATCGTCTCGGGGACGCCGTTATCGATGTAGCCCGAGCCGTCGAAGTAGATATTCTCCAGACCGTTGGCCTTAACGCACAGGGGCGAAGCCGCGGACGGCCCCACGAACGAGAAAAAGGGCGGATTGGACCATCCCACTGTGATGGGCTGGTTCGGGTTGGCGAGGTCCAGGTCCAACGCCCAGAGCGCTCCTTGCGTGGGGTCGGTGCTCAGTTGCGTCGATACGTAGACACGGTTGGGGTGGTGTGGGTTTGTGGAAACGCAAGGCGTGTTTACGGTCAAATAGTATGGATCCGCCGGGGACGATCCCAGCATACTGCTTTGGCTCAGAAAGTACCCTTGGCCCGATACCAGGTAGCCCGTTCCCTGCGGGTTCTCCGTATACACTGCTACCGGGGCCGGTACTTCAAGTAGAAGCGTGATCTTTGCCCCGGCGCCCCCGCCGACGCTGGTAACAGTCGGGGCGATCGTACAGGGGATCCCTTGGCTCAAATTGAGCCCGGTAATTGCCCCATTTAGGACCGAGGAGACCGTTCCGGCGACATTCGGACAATACGCGGTGTTCCCGAAGTTTACGGTGTCCCCGGCCGAGTAGCCGGCGCCCCCATTTCCAGCAGCGATATTTGCGGTTAGCGTACACTGCGCCGAAATGGTGTTCTGCGCGCAGACATTCAGCCACTGGCGGGTCGCGGCAAAGATAGCTCCATTTGGAGTTGTAACCAGCGAGACCGGCGCCCCGCCGGCACTTGGTACGGTCCACAATGGTATTCCGGTGTTGCTGAACTTGACGATGTTCTGGTCGTCGCCGATGACCACGTTGCCGCCCGTGTCGATGATGGGCGCGCTGCCCCAGGTGTTGCCATCCAGCAGCATGTTGGAGTCGCTCCAGCTAAAGCCGCTGGAGGTGTAGGCGACCAGCGCGGGTTGGGTTTGAGGAAGGGGAACCTTGTAGGAACACGCGGCGTACGTTCCGTTGGATACGCACCCGAGGCCCGATCCCACCCCGGGGCCGCCCTGATTCTGGGCCATCCCAGGCGGCCCGCTGAGAATGGTAGCGAGCCATGCGTCCGCTGGGCTGTTGGCGAGTCCGATGAAGTCCTCCATTTGATTGTCACAGTGCGCCATCGAGCACCAGCCGGGAGCCGCCTGGATTTGCAGCGGTTGCGCCGGGAGCGCGGCGGTACCGAAGAAAAGCATAAGGGCGCCGGTTTGAACCGCTCGACTGCCGACGGCTGAGCGAACTTGCAAAATTGAATTCTCCTTCTCCACGAATCGCAGTGCCGTCGGGAGTTCCCCCGAGGGCTTATAGGCCGGGAATTTCCGTTTATGGTCCACTCATTGTACACCTCCAACGATTCTCTTGACGGGTGCGCGACCGATGCTACTCTTGGAGCATGCTGCTGCTTTTGCAGCATCAAATGGCGGAAAAGACTCTCAGCCGCCGCGAGTGGCAAATGATGGACATCCTGTACCGCCGGGGCGCTGCCGGACCGGCCCAGCTACTCGGCGGTGCGCGCCAAGCTGCGGCACAGCGGCGAGACCGGCAGGCCGCTGACCGGCGGCGTGTTCCGATCCGGTACGACGCGCCATCCGTAATGCAAGACCATATAGGTGTTGAACGCGGGAAAGAGTACGGCTTCGCCCTCGCGCAGTGAGAAGCGCATGGCCGGCAGCACCGGTAACAGGCTGGCCACGCCCGCGGATACCATGGCAGTGAACGTCGCTAATGGCCAGCATCCGGAAGACGAGGAGCCAGCGGGCCGCCGCGGGATCGCGCTGATGTATAATTTCCGTGCGAAAAGCGTATACGCAGTTTCAACCTTCGCCCTGCTGGCGGCGGCCGGATCTCTCTTCGCGCCGACCGGTCTGGACCCGTTCCAACCCTCTGTTATTCGCGGAGATCCCCGGGTTCCGGCGGCGCCAACCGGCTTGGGTCTTCTGCCGCCGTGACGCTTGGCATTCCAGCTCTCCGCAGGCATGTTGGCGGCGACCTACTCGCGCGTCTGGCCGGAACCATCGGCGGCAAATCGCACACGGCTTCTTCCGGGCCTCAGGCATGGTGATGCTTCAGGTCGCCATGCGTTGGTTCGTGAAGCGGGTTCAGGTCACAATGCCTGGGTTGGTTTTGGAAAGCAGGAGTGGGTCAATTCTCGCGACCCCGAAGCGATATGCGATCACCTGAGATACTGCGAGAAAAGAATCGGCCACGGCACAGCAAATCCGATACACTTGATAGGTGAGTTCCTTATACACGCTGGCGTCGCGATCACTGTCTTCATTGCTGCGCACGGGCCTAGCATTGCGTTCGTTGTACTCGTGGTCGTGCTTCTCTTTCGGAATGGTTTCTTCGACAGGTTGTATAAGTGCGATCCAAAAGGTAACTGTTTAGCGAATGGCCGCTCTCATCATGATCGAATACGCCGATGCCAGCCCCGCAGTGCGCGCCGTGTACGACGATATCATGGCCACCCGCCAGACGGACTGGATTAACAATTTCTGGAAGGCACTGGCGCACGATCCCGCCACCCTGCGGCGCACCTGGGAGAGCGTCAAGCAGGTCATGGCGCCGGGCGCGCTCGATGCGTTGACCAAGGAAATGGTCTACCTGGCCGTCAGCGCCAGCAATCAGTGCCCGTACTGTATCGCGTCGCACACGGCGGCCGCGCGCAAGGCGGGCATGTCCGATGGCATGTTCGCCGAATTGATGGCCGTGGTGGGGATGGCCAACGAAACCAACCGGCTGGCCAGCGGCTACCAGGTGGAAATCGATGAGCGGTTTCGGCCCCGCTAACGTCATTAGGGATATGTACAACCTGCGTTATGCGCTCCGCACGCTGACCAAGAGTCCCGGTTTTGCCCTCACCGCCATCCTGACGCTGGGGGCCGGCATCGGCGCCAGCACCGCGATCTTCACCACGGTGGATGCCGTGCTGCTCCATCCCCTTCCATACCCCAATTCCGCGCAATTGGTGCAGGTCACCAAGAACATGCCGAAATTCGAGCTATTCAAATCGGACGCCTCGGCGCTGGATTTCATCGACTACCGGGACCAGAGCCGTTCGTTCTCTCACATGGCCGCGATGCAGACGAACAGCGTCAACCTGACGGGCGATGCCGAGCCGGTGCGGGTCGCCGGGCTGCGCGTCTCCACCAGCCTGTTGCCGATGCTGGGCGTGCAGCCGATTATGGGCCGCTTCTTTCGGCCCGAAGAGGAGCAACTGGGCAAAGACCGCGTCGCCATACTGGGCGCGGGACTCTGGCAAAGCCGTTTCGGCGCGGATCCGCACATCACCGGCAAGCAGATCGAAATCGACACCCAGAAATTCACCGTCATCGGGGTGGTAGAGCCGGTCCTGCAATTCATGGAGCAGGCGCAGCTTTACGTGCCGCTGGCATTCACCCCGGCCCAACTGGACCCGAAGGCGCGCGGCCATCAGAATCTAGACGTGGTGGCGCGCTTGCGGCCTGGCGCGACCCTCGACCAAGCCCGCGCGGAGATGAAGCTGGTGGCCGCCCGCATGACCCGCAACCTGCCGCATTGGTATCCGCCGGATTGGAACATCGAACTGGATCCGCTGGCGGCTGCGGTTGCGGGCGAGCTACGCACGCCCTTACTGGTGCTGCTGGGCGCAGTAGGCATGGTGTTGCTGATCGGCTGCGTGAACGTGGCCAACCTGCTGCTGGCGCGCGCCACCGCCCGCCAGAAGGAAATCGGTCTGCGCATCGCGCTGGGCGCCGGGCGCGCGCGGATTGTGCGGCAACTGCTCACCGAGAGTTTGTTATTGGCGGCGATTTCAGGAGCGGCCGGGCTGGCCATCGGCGTCTGGGTGCTGGAGTTGTTCGTACGGTTCGGCTCGCCCGAGCTGCTGCGCTGGCAGACGGTGCGGATCAACGGTCCGGCAGTGCTGTTTGCGGTGGCCATGGCGGCGCTGACTAGCCTCGTCTTTGGGCTGGCGCCGGCGTTAAGCGCGTCGCAGCTTCGGCCGGCGCGCGGCAACCGGTCGAGCGGCCGGATACGCAGCCTGCTGGTGGCCGGAGAGGTGGCGCTTGCGGTCTTGTTGCTGGCGGGCGCGGGCCTGCTGCTGCGTAGTTACGCGCGCCTGTGGCAGACGAATCCGGGCTTCGTGCCGGACCACTTGCTGACCGCGCGCATCAGCCTGCCGCCGCTGCAGTATCGCGATCCGGCGCGTATCGCTTCGTTTTATTCGGAGCTGCTGACAGATGTTCGGGCGCTGCCCGGCGTGGTTTCCGCGGGTGCGGTGGACGGTCTGCCGTTCGACGGGAGCGACCATGGCGGCGATTTCCAAATTGCCGGCCGTCCCTGGCCAAAATCCGAAGCCGTGCCCGACGTACAGAACCGTCGCGCTACGCCGGGTTACTTCCGGACGATGGGGATTCCATTGAAGCAGGGCCGGCTTTTAACGGAGCAGGACAGCGCCAATGCGCCCAGGATCGCGTTGATCGATGAAACGCTGGCGAAGGCGTTCTTCCCGAAGGGCGACGCCATTGGCCAGTTTCTGATCGACGACTCTATCGGAGAGAAGTCCGGCGGAGGCTGGCAGATTGTGGGAATCGTGGGCGCGGTGAAGGACCGCAGCCTGACGAGGGATCCTCAACCGGTCATTTATTATCCAGCTTTGCAGGCGCCGCGTCCGTACATGAAGCTGGCCGTGCGCACGGCGGGCGATCCTTTGGTGCTGGTCTCCGCGGTCCAGCGGCGCGTGCGCGATTTGGACCGCAACCTGCCGGTCTACAAGATCGCCACCATGGAGCAGAACCTCAGCGACTCGCTGATGCGGCGGCGCTTCTCAATGCTGCTGCTGGCGGCGCTGGCCGGCTTCGCTTTGTGTCTGGCGGCGGTGGGAGTCTTTAGCGTGATTTCATATTCGGTGAGCCAACGCACGCGTGAAATCGGTATCCGTATGGCGCTGGGGGCGCAACCGGGCAGCGTACACAAGCTGATTCTGCGGCAGGGCCTGCGCCCGGTGCTGGCCGGTCTGGCGGCGGGAGTGCTGGCTTCGCTGGTCGCCATGCGCGCGCTGGCGAGCCTGCTCTACGGAGTCAGCGCGACGGATCCGCCGACATTTCTGGCGGTCGCGGCCGTGTTGCTGGCGATATCCGCCCTGGCCAGCGCGATTCCGGCGCGCCGCGCGGCGCGGGTGGACCCCATGGCCGCTCTGCGCCACGAATAGCAGCGCTTAGCCGCGCTACCATGACTGCATGGCTGATGCCGCGCGCACTCTCCTGACCGAACTACGGCATACTCTGCTGACACATCACAAGACGTTGCTCGATTCCGAGCGCGCGCGGTACGATCGCGACATCGAGCGCGTCACCTCCAGCGGACAACTGCTGAATCTGGTGCTACGCGATCCGTTCTTCGCCTGGCTGCACGAGCTGTCGGAGCTGATCGTGGCGATCGACGAGACGCTGGACGGTAAGGAGCCGCCCACCGCCGCGGATGCCGCACGCCTGCTGGCGCAAGCGCGCACGCTGCTGACGCCAGTCGAAGCCGGCCAGGGATTCCGCGGGCAATATTTCGACGCATTGCAGCGCGACCCGGACGTAGTGATCGCGCACGGGGCGGCCGTGAAGGCGTTGATTGCCCTTGAGGCCGGTAGGCGCGATCAGGCACAATAGAGGAATGCAGTTCGAACATCTGCGCGGTTCGAACAAAGAGCAGATCCTCCGTCTGGGGCCAGTTATGGCGCTCGCAATATTCGGATCTTCGGCTCGGTCGTCCGCGGCGATAGTTCTGCCGCGAGCGATGTCGACTTCCTGGTCGATCTCGATCCGGACAGACGCTGATGGACCTAGGCGGGTTGCTTACCGGTCTCCAGGAAATTCTGCACTCCCCAATGGACGTCGCCACTGAACGGATGCTTCGCCCTGGCATTCGCGAGCGGGCCTTGCGGGAAAGCCGTTCCCCTGTGACGGCGCGCAATGGGTTGGGGGCAAACGCGCTAGACTGAATTCGTATGAGTCAGGAGCTTGCATTCGACCGCATAACAGTTGAGCCGGGCAAGTGCGCCGGTAAGCCATGCATTCGCGGCATGCGGATCACCGTAAGGAGAGTGCTGGAGATCCTTGCCACTCACCCGGACCGGCAAGAGCTTTTTCGTGAGTATCCCTTTCTCGACGAGGAGGATCTGCAACAGGCTCTTGAAGGCTATGCGCTTGCCCCCGGCTCTAGCTTTTTCACTCGGTCGTCCAGGGCTTCCATCTCTAGATCCAGCGCCCGCAGGGCGGCGGCGTGAGTGCGCAGACGCGCTTCCATTGGCGACGCCCATTGGTGAAAGGCCGTCAAGAGTTTGGTTTCGACGCGATCCAGGCGTTCGTCCAGCAACTCCGATATCCATTGCCGGTCTTCTTCCCGGCGTTGGTTAATCCATTGCTTGTCTTCGTTGGTGAGGCTCATCTTCTTTCATTATGCCTCTTTCGCCTGGCGCAAGAACCACCGGTCATACATCGCACAGCCGCGTGGCTTCCTCCAACGACTTCATCGGATCGCGCGTGGGCACGAATTCGTGCGCAAAGTAGCCGGTGTAACCGGCGTTCACAATGGCCTCCGCCACCGACCGCCATTGCAGCTCCTGCGTGCCATCCAACTCATGCCGGCCGGGCACGCCGCCGGTGTGGAAGTGCGCGATGTACTGGATGTTCTGCCGGATGGTGCGGATGATATCGCCTTCCATGATCTGCATGTGATAGATGTCATACAACAGCTTCACGCGCGGCGAATCCACGCGCTTGATTAGTTCGACGCCCCACGCGGTGTGGTCGCACTGATAGTCGTGGTGGTCGATCTTGCTGTTGAGCAGTTCCACGCAGACGGTCACACCTTTGTCTTCCGCAAGCTTCTTCACGCGGTTCAGGCCGATGGTGCAATTGTCCAGTCCCTCCGCATCCGTCTGGCCGCGCCGGTTGCCCGAGAACGTAATCACGTTGGGCACCTTGGCGGCCGCGGCGCGCGGGATGTTTTCTTCCATTTCGCGCACCAGGCTGTCGTGATTCTCCTTGCGGTTGAAGCCGTCGCCGATTTTGCCGGCGCCCGGCGTCATGGCCGGAACCAGCCCGTACTTCTGCACGGCGGGCCATTCCTTGTAATCGATCAGGTCGATGCCCTGCAGGCCGATGCGCGCGCCTTCGCGGGCCAGGTCGTCGAGGCTCATCTTGCTGTAGCACCAGCGTGCCGCGGACTGTTTCAGACGGCCCTTCAACGGGGCTGGCTGGGCGCTCAAGGACGGCAGGGCAGCGGTGGCGCCAGCCAGTTGGAATACGGTTCTTCTGGTCATAACTGTTAAAATATAAGATACACCTTCTTAACCATGACCGCCAGTGACGAACGCCGCGAAGCCCTGCTGGACGCACTCGACAGCCGCATTCTGGTCATCGACGGCGCCATGGGCACCATGCTGCAACAGCAGCAGCTCACGGCCGCGGACTTCGGCGGGCCAGTGCTGGAGGGTTGCAACGAAATTCTGGTGAAGACGCGGCCCGACGTGGTGCTGGGCATTCACTGCGCATATCTGGAAGCCGGCGCCGACATCGTCGAGACCAATTCGTTCAATGGGACGAAGAGCGATCTGGTGGATTACGGCGTGGATGGCGAAGCCTATGAGCTGATGGTTGCGGCGGCGCGGCTGGCGCGCCAGGCGGCCGATGAGTTCTCGACCGCGCGGAAGCCGCGCTTCGTAGCCGGTGCCATGGGGCCTACGCGGAAAAGCATCACCATCAGCCGCACCATCGCCTTCGACCATCTGCAGCAGGATTACTACGATCTGGCCAAGCCGTTGATCGATGGCGGCGCGGATATCCTGTTGCTCGAAACCTGCCAGGATACGCGCAACATCAAGGCCGGTCTGCTGGCCATCGGACGGCTGGCGCGCGAACTGGACCGGCGCATTCCGGTGATTGTTTCGGGCACCATCGAAATCATGGGAACGATGCTCGCGGGACAAACGGCCGATGCGCTCTACTCGTCGATCGAGCACGCCGATTTGTTAGCCGCCGGCCTGAACTGCGGCACGGGTCCCGAATTCATGACGGACCACTTGCGCACGCTCAGCGAGATGGCCTCCACGCGCGTCTCCTGCTATCCGAACGCGGGTCTGCCAAACGTGGAAGGCGAGTACAACGAAACGCCGCAGTCCTTCGCCGCGCAGCTCGAACGCTTCGTGGAGCACGGCTGGCTCAACCTGGTAGGCGGATGCTGCGGCACCACGGCGGCGCACATCAAGATGGTCGCGCAGATGGCAGAGGGAAAGAAACCGCGCGCGCTAAAGCCATCCGCGCATCGCGCCTATTATTCCGGCATCGAACTCGTCGAAGCCGAAGACAGCAACCGGCCGCTGATCGTGGGCGAGCGCACCAACGTGATCGGCTCGCGGCTGTTCAAGAACCTGATGGCCGAGGAGAAGTGGGAAGAAGCCACCGAGATCGGCCGCCGCCAGGTGAAGAACGGCGCGCACATCGTGGACGTTTGCCTGCAGAGCACCGACCGAGACGAGATCAAAGACATTCCGCCGTTCTACGAGAAGCTGATCCGCAAGATCAAAGCGCCGGTGATGATCGATACCACCGATCCGCGCGCCATGGAACTGGCGCTGACTTACTGCCAAGGTAAGTCGATTATCAACTCCATCAACCTGGAAGATGGTGAAGAGAAATTTGAGCGTACTTGTCCCATCGCGAAGGCTTATGGCGCGGCGCTGATCGTGGGCTGCATCGACGAAGACAAGCAGCAGGCGCAGGCCTTCACCCGCGAGCGCAAACTGGCGGTGGCCCAGCGGTCCGTCCGGCTGCTTACGGATAAGTACGGGATTGCGCCGGAAGATATCATCATCGATCCGCTGGTATTTCCGTGCGCCACAGGCGACGCCAATTACATCGGCGGCGCGGTGGAAACCATCGAAGCCGTGCGGCTGGTCAAGGAGAACATCCCCTACGTGAAGACCGTGCTGGGGATCTCCAATGTCTCATTCGGCCTGCCCGCCGCCGCGCGCGAGGTGGTGAACTCGGTCTTCCTTTATTACTGCACTAAGGCGGGGCTGGACTTGGCCATCGTGAACGCCGAAAAACTGGAGCGCTTCGCATCGATTCCGGAAGATGAGCGGCGCTTGGCCGAGAGCCTGCTGTTCAACACGCCGCCAGTGGACGGTCCGGAGGAACTGCATCTCGCGCCGGAAGACTGGCGGCAGCAGGGGATCGAGCAGCGCGCCGCCATCAACCAGCTCCACATCGCCGCCATCGCCGAGCATTTTCGCAAAACCGGCGCGCGCGTCAAGGTCCGCGCCGAAGATCTGCCGCTCGACCAGCGGCTGGCCAACTACATCATCGAGGGCACCAAGGACGGCCTAGTCGCCGACCTCGACCGTAAGCGCGCGGAAGGCGCCGCGCCGCTCGATATCATCAACGGGCCGCTGATGACGGGCATGGCCGAAGTGGGGCGGCTGTTCAACAACAACGAGCTGATTGTGGCCGAGGTGCTGCAATCCGCCGAAGCCATGAAGGCCGCCGTCACACATCTGGAACAGTTCATGGAGAAGGCGGATTCGGCCTCGCGCGGCAAGATCGTGCTGGCCACGGTCAAGGGCGACGTACACGATATCGGCAAGAACCTGGTCGAGATCATCCTGAGCAACAACGGCTACCAGGTGATCAATCTGGGGATCAAGGTGCCGCCGGATATGTTGATCCGGGCGTTCCAGGAACACGCACCGGATGCCATCGGGCTCTCGGGTCTGCTGGTGAAGAGCGCGCAGCAGATGATCGTCACGGCGGGTGACCTGAAAGACGCAGGCATTCGCGTGCCGATGCTGGTAGGCGGCGCGGCGCTCTCGGACCGCTTCACCCGCACACGCATCGCGCCGGCCTATGGCGAAGCCGTGTGCTACGCCAAAGACGCCATGACCGGACTGGACCTGATGAACCGGCTCATGGACGCCGCCGCGCGCGACGCTACCATCAGCGACCACACCTACACCGAGGCGCCGGCGGCGGTCGCGGCTGTGGAAGAAACGCCGGTGCGAGTAACGGAAGTGCGCAGCCGCAAAGTGCGCCCGGACATTCCGATTCCGGCCGCGCCGTATCTCGACCGCAAAGTGCGCGACGTGCCGCATCTCGCCGAAATCTGGAGTTACATCAATCCGCACATGCTCTATGGCAAGCATCTGGGTTACAAGGGTAACTTCGAGAAGAATCTCGCCGAGCACGAACCTAAGGCGCTGGACCTGTTCCATAAGTTGGAAGAAGTGAAGCGCGAGGCTGCGCAGTTCATGCGGGTGAAGGCTGTGTGGCAGTTCTTCGAAGCCGAGCGGGATGGCAACGCCATCCATCTTTTCGCGCCAGGAGCCGTGGACCCGCTGCACACCTTCCGTTTCGGCCGCCAACATCGCGACGAAGGTCTGTGCCTGAGCGATTACGTCCTGGAGCCGCAAGACGGCAGGCGCGATCACCTAGCTATGTTCGTAGTGACAGCGGGCGCGGGCATTCGGGATAAGTCGGAGGAGTGGAAGCAGGCGGGGCTGTACTTCAAGTCGCACGGCTTGCAGTCGCTGGCGATCGAGACGGCGGAAGGCTGCGCCGAATGGCTGCACCGCCGCATCCGCGAAGATTGGGGCTTCCCCGATCCGCCGACTATGACCATGCAGGAGCGTTTTACTTCGCGCTATCGCGGCAAGCGGTATAGCTTCGGCTACGCGGCCTGCCCCAACCTGGACGAACAGCAGGCGATGTGGAAGCTCCTGCGTCCCGATGACATCGGCGTGCGGCTGACTGAAGGCATGATGATGGATCCCGAAGCCAGCGTCAGCGCGCTGGTGTTCCACCACCCCGACTGCGCGTACTTCACGGCGAGCGAGGAGACGGAAGCGGTGATGGTGTAAAATGGCGCAGACGACTTCCGACCTGTGGTTTCGGAGTCCCATTTCAGCGTTGCCGCCACGCCTGCTAGCCAAACAGATTTGCTGTTGCCGGAGGGTCGACACTCGTTAGGACTCGAATGCGCGGGCATCAACTAGTTCGTTTACTTCCCATTCACGTTTGGCACCGCGCATGTCCCATTTTTTATACAGATAGCGGTGGGAAAACCTCGATAGGTCGTTTCTACAGTATGAAGTATAGCTCTTCTTGCCGTAGGCTTCGGTATAGACAGCCTCGAGAGCTTCGCATTAGCGGAATAGTTGCGGAGTTTAATCGTTTCTTTAGGGGAAAGAGGATAGCATCGAAGCATGCCATTCCAGTCGCCTCTGGCGTCCTGCCATATGATGTGAAGGTTTAGCGCTGGCCCTGTGCCGACGTTTTTCACCAACCACAAGTCTTTTCTGAACAGGAAGATTAATATCGGCATTATCGCTCTGCTGTGCGTCACCCATGCGACATAAGCAGATACGAAGATTGCTGCCAGGGCGACGATAACGGTGACGACGTTCGCTGTGGTTTTTATGATGTCAAGTTCCGGTGGTGACATGGGGCGGCTCCTCAAGTATTGAAACATATTGCGGCTACGCCCGCGGAATGGAATAGATCTGGGCCGCATGGCAGCGGAGAACGTGATCGTCCCGCGAGATACGTCCCGCTAGCAATGACCCACAGCCGGGGCGAACCCTGGTTTCCGCGGCGCCGGCCAACCTACCAACGACGACGTCGCCGGGCTTCAACGCGGTTCTTCCTGTTCCTCGTCCTCGAACCGTCTGAGCGAGGCGGCAGTGTATTCAAGCATGTCTGCGTCGGAACAGGAATCGGACCAGTCGATTTTCGTTCCCGGAGACCGAGTGGCCAGTCGCTGGGCTAGAGGGCGGACAACAAGTTGGCGGCCTCTCGCGGGAGTCGCCGGAATGCTTCCAGCAGAATCTCTTCTCGCGCGCCGATCTGCACTTTGATTCCCTCGTAACCATCCGGACTGCGCGTACTTTACGGCGAGTGAGGAGACGGAAGCGGTGATGGTGTAGGCCTACTGTCGGCGGTTCGGCTTTTGGCGCGGCCAGTTCTCCACCACGCCGATCAAGCCATTCAGCTTATCGCTTATCTCGGTCAAGTTCGCCTCGATGTGCGCCATCCGGGCGTCATGCTCGGCCATGCGAACATTTGCCTCGGAACGCCACCGGCGGCCCAGCCGGGTCATCGCGCCATCATACGCTCCAGCCGGTCCATGCGTTTCCCGGCGGCAGCCTGGCTCATCGCGCAACCGACGCCAGAGCATTTTCGATCCGCTTGAACGGGGCCTCCACGGCGGGTTCCATAATCTCTATCTTACGCAACCTGAGGCGTGGCCGGCCGGTAGTGTGGCCGTGCGCAGATTGAGCCATAATAGGGAAGAGATTTTGTATGGCCACGACCACTACCATCACCGGAGACCAATTCGACGCTATGCCTTACGAGGAGGGCCGGCGCTGGGAGTTGGTCGATGGAGAGCTGATTTCAGTGCCCAGTCCGACGCCGCGTCATCAGGATATCGTGTTCGAGATACTGCTGGCTGTGCGACGCTATCTCCGGCAAAGCAGGAGCGCGGGCCTTGCGTACCAGGACGTTGAATTTGCCCTGACGGACAACGACCGTATGCGGCCGGATGTGGGTGTTGTGCTCGGGGAAAAGGCGACCCGCCTGAACCTCGACGTCGTTCCCATACCCGGAGCCCCCGACATCGCCATCGAAGTCATCTCGCCAAGCGAACGCACCTCAGAGAGTCTCGATAAAGTTCGCGCCTACCTGAGGAACGGAACCACGGAAGTGTGGCAGGTGTTCCCGAAATCGCGGACCGTGCTGATCCATCGCGGGGAGATCGCCCGGTCCCTCGAATGGAGCCAACCGGTGGAGACCGATCTGCTTCCCGGTTTCACGCTCCAACTGGCGTCTCTGTTCGCCTGATCTGCGATGGCAGTTGACGTATAGAGCCTCTTCATATAGAATGCCTCTATATGGATCTGCTGCAAGGCACGCTCGACATGTTGGTGCTCCGCACGCTCCTGGCCGGCTCCTTGCACGGCTACGGAATCGCCAAGAACATTCGCAGCGCCTCAAACGAGGCCCTCGACATTGAGTTCGGCTCGCTCTATCCCGCGTTGAAGCGGCTGGAAGCGAAAGGCTGGATCGCGTCCGCGTGGGAGACGTCCGAGCACAATCGCCGCGCCAAGTATTACAAGCTCACCGCGGCAGGCCGGAAGCACCTGGTCCGGGAACACTCGAAGTGGTCCGACTTCGTGAGGGCGGTCGGACGGATTATGGGTACCTTGCCGGAGGTGAAAGGATGACAATCCGGAATCGGCTCAAATATCTGTGGCCGGCCCGGCGCCGCCGGGAAGAGCGCGAGATGCGCGAGGAATTGACGTCGCTGACCGCTATCGCGGGCAGCCAGGAGCTCGGCAACCTCACGCTGGCGATGGAGGACGTACGCGCAAGCTGGGGCTGGACGTGGCTCGAAAGTATTGTCGCGGACATCCGCTATTCACTCCGCGCGCTGCGCAGGCAGCCCGCATTTGCCGCGGTGGCGCTGGTCTCACTGGCTCTCGCCATCGGCGCGAACAGCGCGATCTTCAGCTTCGCCGACGCGCTGCTGCTGCGGCCCCTGCCGGTAAAGGATCCAGCGGCTGTCTTCGACGTCACCAGCACCACACCCGACAATCCTTTTGAAGGCATGTCGTTCCCCGATTACCGCGATCTACGCGACAAAAGCCGCTCGTTCAGCGGCCTGGCCGCGTATCGCCTGACGACGCTGGGGGTGGCCGCCAATCCCGCGGCGCCGGCACAGATTCGCTTTGCGAACCTGGTGAGCGGCAACTTCTTTCCGGTCGCGGGTGTAACGCCTTCAGCGGGCCGCGCGTTTCTGCCCGACGAAGCCGCCCAGCCTGTCGCGATGGTCAGCTATGCCTTCTGGCAGCAGAAATACGCGGGCGAGCGCTCCGCGATCGGCAGCAGCTTGCGCCTCAATGGGATCGTTTTCACGATCGTCGGCGTGGCCCCGGCTTCCTTTACCGGCCTGGACCGTTTCGCCCTCCCCAGCATCTTCGTTCCCCTCGGAATGGCCCAGCGCCTAGCCGGCGAAATGACGGATCCGCTGGAGGACCGCGGACGCCACGATCTGGTAGTCAAGGGGAGGTTGAGCGCGGGCGCTTCACGGGTATCGGCGCAGGCTGAACTTGCCATTATCGGCGCCGCCCTCGAACGCGAGTACGCAAAGACGAATCGCAACCGGCGCATGGCGGTCCGCACCGAACTGCAGAGGCGCATCCAGCAGTCTCCGCACCTGCTGGCGCTGGTCAAAATGCTGATGGGGCTGGTGGCGCTCATCCTGATCATTGCGTGTTCGAACGTCGCGAATCTGTTGCTGGCCCGGGGGCGCGCGCGCAGCCGCGAGATCGCCATCCGGCTGTCCATCGGAGCGGGGCGGAGCCGCGTAGTGCGCCAACTGATGACCGAAAGTCTGATCGTGGCGATGGCGGGCGCCGCCGCGGGACTGTTCGTTGCATACGGCGGCATTCTGTTGCTAAATATGCAAAGCGTGCCCAGCGATCCACCGTTTGTGCTGGGCGTACAACTGGACTGGCGCGTGGTGCAGTTCAGCATGCTCGCGGCGCTCGGGAGTTGCATCTTCTTCGGGCTGGCTCCGGCCTGGCAGACAGCGCGGACGGACTTCGTGACGGCGCTGAAGACGGGCGGAGACGGCGCGGCCGGCAAGTTGCGCACGTTTGGCCGCGATCTTCTGGTGGCCGGGCAGATTGCGCTGGCAATGGTGGTGCTGATCGCCGCCGGCATGTTTCTGGCGAGCTTCCGGAACATACTGGCGGAGCCGCCCGAGTTTCGCACGGACCACCTGATCGGTATGGATACCGCGCCCGCCGCGCTGCACTACTCGCCCGAACAGACGAATGCCTTCTACCGCCGGCTGGTCGACCGCGTGCGCACGATGGCCGGCGTGGCGGGGGTGGCGATGACCGAAGCGCTGCCGCTGTCTCCCTCACAGACCGCGGTCAGTGTAGCGCCCGAGGGGTACCAGTTTCCGAAGGGCCGCGAGAAGGAGATCGAGTTCGGCGCCGCTGTGGACGCCGCTTACTTCAGCACCATGCATGTCGAAATCAAACGCGGGCGCGCTTTCACGGACGACGACCGCGCCGGATCGCGCCGCGTGGCGATCGTGAACCAGCAGTTTGCGAAGACCTATTGGCCGGGCCAGGATGCGATCGGAAAGCGGATCCGGGTGGAAAGCATGGACGGCATGGATGGCCCCGCCGCCGAGGTCGTCGGCGTGGCAAAGACCGGGCATTATCTGACGGTGAACGAAAAGCCGGCGCCGTTCGTGTATCTGCCCTACGAGCAGAACCCGCGCTCGCGGATGACGCTAATCGTGCAATCGACGGGCGATGCCAGCGCGCTCGCAACGCCCTTGCGCGAGGCGGTTCGGTCGATCGATGGCAACGTGCCGGTATTCAACCTGCGGACCGTCGCGACGCTCTACGAAAGCCGCGTGACCGATACTTGGCTGAATTATTCCCAAATGGTGGGGACCATGGGATTCATCGGTCTGGCGCTGGCCACCACCGGCCTCTATGGGCTGGTCGCCTACACGGTGAGCCGCCGCGTGAAGGAGTTCGGCATCCGCGTCGCCATCGGCGCGACCCGGCGCGACGTAGTGTGGCTGGTGGAGCGCCGCGGCCTGATGCTCGCCGGGGTCGGTATCGCAATCGGCGGGGCGCTCACCGCGGTGGCGGCGCCAATGCTCTGGGCGAGCTTTCCCGGACTCGGCGCATCGTCCCCCGCTTTGTACGCACTGGTTGCGCTGGCGTTGCTGACGGTGAGCGCGATTGCCAGTTATGTGCCGGCACAGCGCGCCGCGGGGCTGGATCCGCTGCGAGCCCTGCGGAACGAATAGGTTAGAAACGACGGCTGAGCTGAGCGGCCAAACGTTTCCAAAGCTGCCGCGTCTGCTGTGGTATGCGTACTCTGCTTCAGTTTTCTCTGGCTCTATCCCTGTCCGGATCGCTCTTCGCCCAATTTCCAGGGCTGACGCTTCCGCCCGACGGGAACAATCAGAAGGCGTCGGTGACTCAGTTCATCGGCCCGGTGAAGGTCACCATCGACTATTCCAGCCCCTCCGTACACGGCCCCGGCGGCGCCAACGACAGGCGAGGGCAGATCTGGGGCAAACTGGTCCCCTACGGTATGACCGACCTGGGTTTCCTCGGCGGCAAGCCAAGCCCGTGGCGCGGCGGCGCGAACGAAAACACCGTTTTCACGGTCTCCGATCCGGTCACCATCGGAGGCCAGTCCCTAGCTGCCGGCCAGTATGGGTTGCATCTCATTGCAGGGCCGGACGAATGGACCGTCATCTTCTCGAAGAACTCCTCGGCGTGGGGCAGCTTCTTCTATGACGAAAGCCAGGATGCGTTGCGCGTGAAGGTCAAACCAGCCAAGCATGAATACCGCGAGTGGCTAACCTACGAATTCACCACCCGGCGTCCCGCGGAAGCCACAGCCGAGCTGCAGTGGGAGGATCTCGCCGTGCCGTTCAACATGAAGGTGGACAACGTCAACGAGATCTATGTCACTAAGCTGCGCCAGGAACTTACAGGCGCGGGCGGCTTCAATCCGCAGGCCTACGACGCAGCCGCGCAGTTTTGCGTCCAGGCCGGCACCCACCTGGAAGACGCTCTAAACTGGGCGGACCTGGCGATCAAAATGCCGAATGCCGGCCAGACCAACTTCGACACGCTCAACACGAAAGCGCTAGTACTATCGAAAATGAGCCGCGATGCGGAAGCACAGACAATCATGCAGACCGCGGTGCACCATCCCACTGCTACGAGCACCCAGATCCATCAGTACGGCCGCCAATTGCTTGGCGCAAAGAAGAATCGGGAGGCTTTGGAAGTCTTCAAGCTGAATGCCGAGCGGAATGGTGACGCATGGCCCGTAAACGTCGGTTTGGCGCGCGCTTACATGGCTCTCGGCGACTACAAGAAGGCCGCGGAGTACGCCCAAAAGGCGGTAGCGCAGGCTCCCGATCCCGTGAACAAGAAGAACCTCGAAGCCATGGCCCAAAGACTCGCCGAGGGGAAGCCTTACGACAATTAAGAGTGAGATGGTCTCGGGGTGGCGGCCAAAGCGTGTGTAGTGGAGTAGAGCTGTCCCGATGACGCAGGAAGACCTCGAACAGATCCGGGCAATCGTCAGTTCGGCGATCAGCGCCAACAATGAAGTGCTCTTTGCGGCCATGCGCGCGATTGAAGAGCACGTCGACCGCAACATAGCCGATCTGCGCGATGAATTCGGCAAGCGCTTGGACCTCGTCGAGCGCCACCTCGACCGGTTGGACTCACGCTTCAGCGTCTTCGAGTTTCAAATGGCTGGGATCGGCAAGTCCTCGCTGCGGGCGAGAAGCTCGACGGCGAATTGATCAATACGCAGGCGGCCCAGCAGCGCGCCATCGATGAACTGGCCCGACGCGTCGCGATAATCGAGCAACGGCTTACCCAATAGCACCCGAACCGCCGCCCGGCGGCAACAGCGCCCGTATCGTCTCGATGGTATCCGCCGCCTCCGCTTTCTTATCGGTCCTCCAGCGTGCCATGCGCGGGAAACGCACGGCAATCCCCGACCGGTGCCGGGGCGACCGCTGGATGCCTTCGAACGCCAGCTCGAAAACCAGCTCCGGCTTCACCGCGCGCACCGGCCCAAACTTCTCGATCGTATTGCCGCGCACGAAAGCGTCTACCTGGCGAATTTCGTCGTCCGTGAGACCCGAGTAAGCCTTCGCAAACGGCACCAGCTTGTCGCCGTCCCACACGCCGAACGTGTAATCCGTGAAGAGGCTGGCGCGGCGGCCGTTGCCGGGCTGCGCATAGATCAGCACTGCGTCCACCGAGTAAGGCTGTATCTTCCACTTCCACCAGTCGCCGCGACGGCGGCCCACGCGATAGGGCGAGCCCAGGCGCTTCAGCATGAACCCTTCCACCTTGCGCGCGCGGGCTTCCTCGCGGCGCGCCGTGAGATCCACCCAGGTTTCCGCCCGCACCACGGATGAGACAATCAGCGCGGAATCCGGCGGCGCGATCTCTTCCAGGTGCGCGCGCCGGAATTCGAGTGGACGCTCGCGGATATCTTCGCCATGCAACTCCAGCAGATCGTAAGCCACCATGACCACCGGCACTTCGCTCAGGATGCGCGGCCCCAGCACCTTGCGTCCGATGCGGCGCTGCATCTGCGCGAAGGGCAACGGCTCGCCGTTCTTCCAGGGCAGCACTTCGCCATCTACCACCGTGCCTTCCGGCAATTGCGGGCCCAACGCCTTCAGCTCCGGGAAGCGGTCCGTCATTAACTCCTCGCCGCGCGACCATACGAACGTGCGCCCGCTTCGCCGGATCAACTGAGCGCGGATGCCGTCCCATTTCCATTCCACCTGCCATTCGCCAACGTCGCCAAGCTCCTCGATCGCGCCCTCCGCCGGATACGCCAGAAAGAAAGGATACGGCCGGCTGACGTCCGCGTCGCCGGCATCCGTCGCCACCAATTGCATCCAGAACGCGGCCGTAGGTTGCCAGTCGCCCATCAGACGGTGCGAGACCACCGCGCCGTCCAGGCCGCTTACTGCAGCCACCGCGCGCACCACCAGGCTTTGCGACACGCCCACGCGAAACTCGCCGGTGATGATCTTGTTCCAGGCGAAGCGTTGGCGCTCGTCCATCTCGCGCCAAGCAGCGACCAGCGAGGCGCGCCTGGCTTCGTCATCCGCATCGCGCAACGGCAGCAGGCGCTCTTCAATCCAGTAGTGCAAGGGCAGGTCGCTCGAAGATCGCGCGGGCGGCAGCAGCAGCGCGATGGTTTCCGCGAAGTCGCCCACCGCGTGGTAGCACTCGCCGAACAGCCACTCGGGGATGCCGGATTCCTCTATGGCCCACTGCGACAGCTTGCGCGATTCCAGCAGCCGCTTCGGTCGGCGGCCGATCAGGAACGTGGCTGCCCAGGCGGCGTCGGCCGGCGGCACGCGCGAGAAGTAGCGCGTGAGCGCCTCGACTTTCTCGTTGGTCTTGGTGGTCTCATCAAGGGCCACGTACAACTCGGCGAACGCCTTCATGGCTCGCCCTCGGCAGGCTCTGCGCCGGTCTCGTCCTGCTCGCCTTCGAAGCGAGTCTCGATGGCCTGGGCGTCAAGACCCTGCCGCTTAAGCCACTCCACCACGGGTGCACGATATCCGTGCGTGACCCAAATGCGGGATGCGCCCGATTCGCGAATCGCCGTCATTAGCCCCAGCCAATCGGCATGATCGGACAGCACGAAGCCGCGGTCCAGCGAGCGCCGCCGTCGCGCCCCGCGGATGCGCATCCAACCCGAAACGAAGCCGGTCGAGAGCGGGCCGAACCGGCGCATCCACGGCGTCCCGTTTGCCGATGGCGGGGCCAGGATCAGCGCGCGGCTCCAGTCAGTGCCGGCAGGCGCGGCGCTTACGTGCGTCGTGGGTGCGAGCGCGATGCCCGCCTCGCGATACAGCTTGCAGAATTTCTCGACCGCGCCGTGCGTGTAGATGGGACCGTCTGCCGGGTCGAGGCCCGCCAACACACGCTGCGCCTTGCCCAAACTATAGGCGAACAGCACACTGGCTTTGTCGGCATGCCGGTTGCCGGCCCACCAGTTTCGGATTTCGGCGAACACATCAGCCTCGGGCGGCCAGCGATAAATCGGCAATCCGAAAGTGGATTCCGTGACGAACGTGTCGCAGGCCACCGGCTCGAAGGCCGCGCAAGTCGGATCGGGCTCCAGTTTATAATCGCCGGATACCACCCAGACTTCGCCGCCCGATTCGATGCGCACCTGCGCGGAACCGAGGATGTGACCGGCGGGGTGCAGCGACACCTGCACGCTGCCCAGGCTGATCGGCTCGCCGTAGTCGAGCGCCTGGATGGCAGCCTCACCGCCCACCCGCCCCCGCAGCAAAGCCGCGCCGGGCCGCGCCGCGAGATACGCGCGCGACCCCGGACATGCATGATCGGCATGCGCGTGCGTGATCATGGCGCGATCCACCGGCAGCCACGGATCGACATAGAAATCGCCGTGCGCGCAATAGAGTCCGTTGTCCGTAACTTGCAGGAGCGGGTCCAAAACATAGTATACGAAGCGCGTTACACTGGCTTCTGATGACAGCAGTCCGGATGCTGCTCCTGCTACTCGTAGGTCCCGTGGTCATGGCCGCACCCAACGCGCTCCCAGCGCGCGAAATGCTCGATTACGCAATCGAATGGCGGCTGGTAACAGCGGGCAAGGCGCACTTGGTCTGGAGCGCCACACCGCATCATGCTGCTTCGGCCAACCCCGGCTGGCAGGCTGATCTGCACCTCGAATCCACCGGCCTGGTTTCCAAGCTCTTCAAGGTGAACAACGATTACGTCTCGAATCTGGAATCGGACTTGTGTTCTTCAGGCTCCTACCTGAAAGCGGAAGAAGGCGCGCGGCATAAGGAAACCAGCGTGACTTTCAACCGCGAGTCCCGCAAGGCCGAATATCTGGAAAAGGATTTGGACAAGAAGACCGTGGTGCACGCGGACGAGATCGACATTCCGGCGTGCGTACACGACGTCTTGGGCGCCCTGTATACCCTGCGCACGCTCAACCTGCAGCCCGGACAGACCACCCAGGTGGCCGTCAGCGACGGCAAGAAAAGCGTGATGGCGCGCGTGGAAGCGCAACAGCGCGAGGAGCTCAAAACCCCCGCCGGATCCTTCAAGACCATCCGCTATGAGGCGTTCCTGTTTAACGACGTGCTATATCGGCGCTACGGGCATTTACACATCTGGCTGACGGACGACGCCCGCAAGCTGCCCGTGCAGATCCGCGTGCGCCTGCAATTTACGATCGGCACCATTACCTTACAACTCGAAAAGGAAGAAAAAACATGAGATGGCTCGCCTGTTTTTGGGCGGCAGCGGCGATGGCGTGGGGCCAGAGCGGCAGCGCATGGCTCTCCGATCAGGATGCGCTGAAGCTGGAACGCCGCACCGTGCAACTGATGGAATCCACCGGCTTGGCCGTGCCCGGGTTGGCGCGCGCCGGAGCGCCCGCGCTGGAAGATGCCCGGCAGGCGCTGGCCAACCTGGAAACCGCTCCCCAAAATGCCGGCCATACGTTCACTTTTCTGAGCGACGCGCGCGCCTACTTGGGCGTCTCCGACACCGTGCCCAAGCCTTTTCCGTTTCCCGAAGAAGGGCGGCGGCAATTCGGCGAGCTGCGCGACGCGGTGGATCGCCTCGACGCGCATTTCCGCGCACTGCTCGAGTTGAAGGAAGCGCAGTTGCGCAATCCCGACCGCGACAACCTGAAGCGCTACGCGGAAGCCAACGAGAAGCTCGGCCCGCCCTCCGCGCAGAAACCGCGCGTGGTATTTCTGGGCGATTCGATTACCGACGGCTGGCGGCTCAACGAGTATTACGGCAGCGAGCGCGATTTCGTCAACCGCGGTATCGGCGGCCAGATCACCGGCGAGATGCTGGGCCGCATGCAGGCCGATGTGACTAACCTGAAGCCGCGGCTGGTGCTGGTGCTCGCCGGCATCAACGATCTCGGGCGGGGCGTGGCCGTAAGTACCATCGAAAATAATCTGTCGATGATCGCGGACCTGGCGGAGCAGCACCATATCGAGCCCATGTTCGCGTCCCTGTTGCCGGTGAGCGATTACCACAAGGACGTGAATCCGCAGCGGATTCCAGAAGTGAATGGTTGGCTCAAAAGCTTCTGCGACCAGCGGCATTTCCCGTACGTGGATTACTACTCGGCCCTGGTGGACAAGTCCGGATTCATGCAGGCCGACCTTTCGGATGACGGTCTGCATCCCAATGCCAAGGGATACCGGCTAATGGCGCCCATCGCCCTGACCGCCATCGAAGGCGCAACCAGCGCCGATGCGAAACCCGCGAAGAAGAAGAGTAGCGTACGCGCGTGGCTCACGAAGGAGCACAAATGACCAAAAGACGTGGCGCAGCGCCGTGCGCTGCCGCCGGCCTCTCAGGCCGGCTTTTGAGCCGTGCAGAGAGCGCCCTACTAGCCCTCCTGCTAGCCCTATGCTCCCCCGCGCCAGCCGCGCCGCCCGCCAAAATCGTTCTGGTGGCCGGCACGCCCAGCCACGGCCCCGGAGAGCACGAATTCAACGCCGGTTCCATGCTCTTGGCCAAATGTCTGCGCCAGAATCCCGGCGTCGACGCGACCGTCGTAAAGGGCGGGTGGCCAGCCGACGACTTCCTCTTCGAAACCGCCAGCTCCATCGTGCTGTACATGGATGGCGGCGAACACCACCCGCTATTGGCCGACGATCGTCTCGCGAAACTGGGCAAGCTGATGAAGCGCGGCGTCGGCTTGGCCTGCCTGCACTACGCGGTGGAAGTGCCCGGCGACCATGGCGGCATGGAGTTGCTCGAATGGATCGGCGGATTCTACCGGCGCCCCTATTCGCAAAACCCGATCAACGATGTGGAACTGACCCAGACCGCGCCGGCCCACCCCATCTCGCGCGGCTGGGACACCTTTCGCAGCACCGACGAATGGTATTACCGCATCGTCTTCCACAAGGACGATAACCATGGCGATAACAAGGACGACAAGCGGCTGGTGCCCATCCTGACCGCCATGCTGCCCAAGGACGCGCCCCAGCAGGAGACCGTCGCCTGGGCCGTGGAACGCGCGGACGGCGGCCGCGGCTTCGGATTCACCGGCGGCCACTTTCACCACAACTGGGGTCTGGAAGATCAGCGGCGCCTGGTAGTAAACGCGATCCTGTGGAGCGCCAAAGTGGACATTCCCGCCACCGGCGCGAAGTGCGATCTCACGCCCGAAGACCTGAAAGCGAACCTCGATCCTAAGTAGGCTCTTGGAGGGCGGGCAATCCTGCCCGCAGCCGGCTTTCAGCCGGCTCTGGCCGCCTAGAAAGGCGGCTGCGGCCAAAATTGGCCGCCCTCCAAGCGTTTTCATCGCATCTGGTGACCCGCAGGGTCATGACGACAGAATGCCATCCTGCGCGCAGATAGCCAATCTGCGCAAACCAAAATTCCCGGAGTGATCGCCGCCGCCCGCCGATCACACGCCGAGAAAACAAACCCACCTCCCGCATACCCCACCAGCCAAACCACTTACCGTCCCACCTCCCCTCCCACACAACCCATTTCCCCGCCACCCGCCCGCTATCCTCAAATCGAA
>Ga0302325_10006205_pt1 | contig 26938 bp, 29 predicted proteins | sample Palsa_T0_2_FD_201948 | JGI IMG/M metagenome (GOLD analysis project Ga0302325, IMG submission 201948) | Peat permafrost microbial communities from Stordalen Mire near Abisko, Sweden - Palsa_T0_2 | ecosystem: Environmental > Terrestrial > Soil > Palsa > Peat permafrost | place: Sweden: Abisko... | reverse complement strand
CGCCCATGAAGATGGTCGCGATGATCACCGCGGCGAAGCCCTTGCGGCGGAGATCGCTGCCCACCTTGGCGCCGACGCTCTCGACGCGCACCACCTTGGCGGCGCCGGGGCCGTAAGCCTTGTCGAGCGCACCCTCGAGCTTCGGTCCGAGGCTGCCGATATTTTTGAACGCCTGGAAGCGCGCGAGAAAAGACTGCCCGGCCTTGCCGAAGTCCTGCACCGTGACCTCGCCGAGCTCGAGCGGCGCCAGCGCCTTGGTAACCGCGTCGCCGTTGGTGCGGGTGGTGAATTCTATCTGCGCCACGCTGCCGCCCGCGAAATCGACGCCGTAGTTGAGGCCGCGGGTGAACAGCAGCACGATCGCCAGCAGGTTGATCGCGGTCGATAGCGCGACGAAGAAGTAACGCTTCCCGACGAAATCGATATTGATGTCGGGACGGATGAGCTGTAAAGACATTCGGCCCTGTTTAGCTTTTCGCTGTCATGCGCACAAGCCGGTCAGCTGGCAGCGGCGCGTTTCTTGGCCGGTCGCGTCGATCGGCGCGACGTTCCGCCGCTGGTGTCCTTGGCGGGCGCGGCCGCGGCGGCTGTTGCGGCAGCCTGGGCCTTCGCGCAAGCGCCGCACAGATTATTCAAATTAGCGGGATCTTCGGCGAAGCCGTCGTCGAGCGAATGGCAGACTTTCAGGCATGAGGCGCAGATGAAGTAGATGCCCTCGATGGTCTTGTTGATACGCTCGCGGTTCAGGATTCGTCCGCGCAGCTTTTCAATCCGGATGCCGAGCAGCTCACCGTACTGGCGCTTGATTTTTCGCCGGCCGGCTTCGTCCTTGGGAAGGTCGGCATCTTCGTCCGCCTCGTCCGCCATGTCGCCGAACGAAGCGTACTTATCGCGCTTGGAGGTCTTGCTCTTGCGCGCTCTACCCATCTTGTCGTCCTCCTGCGCGCCTAGCGCGTGCGTCCGACGAAGCCGCAGGCCTTCTCGCAGACGAGGTAGAAGCCGCGTCGGCCGAAGCCGGCGAACTTGGTCACCTTGCTTTCGGCGCCGCAACTCGGACACATGTGTTTCTGCTGGATGCCGGCGTTTTTCTCAGCGGTTTTCGCTTTTTTCTCTGCCATGACCTGCGATGCTCTCGAGTTGAATTATGGTTTACGCAAAACGACCCGGCGACGGATGATACCATCTGGCCGGGTGCATTCTCAAAGGTAAGGTCGCAGGCTCATATAGTCAATAGGCGATACGCGCAACAACGCAGGTCAGAGCGTGCGAGCTTTTGTGGTGCGATCGCAGAACCCTCACCGCTGGCCGCCATGCGGCCAGCCGCCTCTCCCGTAAAAAGAACGGGCGAGGCAATAGCAGAGTCTCCCAAAAAAAACCGCCTAACAGGGACGAAGTCCCGCATCTTTCTCTTATCACTGGGTGCAGGGGTCACCCCTGCCGAAGGAAGCGTGAAACCCACCGCGGGTTTCACATTGGATTAAGTGAATGCGTGTTGCTAGCGCGGTTGCTGCATGCAAGCGTTGAGCATCGTGGATTCGCGACTGAAAGAGAACGACGCCGTTATTTTCATCGACCGCAAGGGCCGCCGGTACATGAAGATGCTGCGGGCGGGCAAAAAGCTGCTCATCCGGGGCGAGCTGCGCGCTGAAGATTTGTTTGGCGTCGAGGAAGGTTCCCGCATCAAGTTTTCGACCGGCGAGACGTTCCTCGTGCTGCGGCCGACATACGCCGATCTGATTCCGCATCTGCCGCGGGCGTCGCAGGTGATCTATCCCAAGGACACCGGCCCGCTGCTGATTTGGGGCGACGTGTTTCCAGGTGCGACCGTTGTCGAAGGCGGCACGGGCGCGGGCGCGCTGACGATTGCGCTGCTGCGCGCGGTGGGCCCGGCCGGCCGCGTCATCTCATATGAGCTGCGCGAGGACTTCGCCGACGCGGCGCGCAAGAACGTGGCTGCATTTTTCGGCGACGCGCCCAACTGGACTATCAAGGTGCGCGACCTTTACGCGGGCTTCGATGAAACCGGCGTCGATCGGATGTTCCTCGATCTCGCGGAGCCCGGACGCGCGCTGGAGGTTGCGGCTGCATCGCTGCGGCCCGGCGCGGTGCTGGTCTGCTACGTGCCGACCGCGGTGCAGCTCAAGGACACCTGCGAGGCGCTTCAGGCGCGCAGCGATTTCGGCGAAATCGAAAGCTTCGAGACGCTGTTGCGGCATTGGCAGGTGAAAGGGATGAGCGTGCGGCCTCATTTCAGGATGATCGCGCATTCGGCGTTTATCATCGTGTCGCGCAAGCTGGTCGCGGACGCGTCGAGTCAGCAAGAGGGTCAGCCAGAGCCGTTTGTGGCGGCCGATACCGACGGCGACGGCGCCGACGGTGACGAGCCGATCGAATGATCGCCTAGCGGAGCAGTGTCGCGGTGTGCAGCGCGCGCGCCGTGGACATCGCGCCGGTCGCAGCGAAGCTGCCGCCCGCGGCGGGATTGAACAGCTCCGCGCTGCTGAGCTCGAGGCCGTGCGCGGCGGGATCGGCGGCGCCTATTCCACCTGCTATCAGCACGCGATGCGGACTCGGGCCGCTCGCGAGCAGCGTCGCAGTATGACCCGCGCGTGCGACCGTCATCGACTGGTTGCATCGCGTCGTGTCGGTGTTGAATCCGCCGACGCAGGTAAAGTCGCCGGTGGCCGGATCGAAGGTCTCAGCCGAGTTGCTGATCAAGCCCGACGCCCCCGATAACGCGCCGCCCGAAACTGCGACCGTGCCGCTGAAGCCGCCCGCCAGCAGCACGGTGCCGTCGTCAAGCAGCGTCGCGCTATGCATCGAGCGCGGCTCGTTCATGAAGCTCGAGAGCAGCGTGAATTCCTGCGAGGCGGGATCGTAAATCTCGGCGCTGCTGTCCTTGAAGAAAAAGCTCGAGCCGCCGACGCCCCCTGCAATCAGCACCTTGCCGGCCAGCGGACCCGTCGTCAGCAGCGTCGCGGTATGGGCGGCCCGCTGATGGTCCATCGGGAAGGTCGCGGGCGTGAACGAGTTCGACGCGGGATCGTAGATGTCGGCGGAGTTGGTGGTGTCGCCGGTGAGATTGGTCGCGCCGCCGGCCAGCAGCACTTTGCCGCTCAGGAGAAGCGTCGCGGTATGAAACGCGCGCCGATCGCTCATCGTGTTGGCGACCAGGGAGAACTTGTGCGCGACCGGATCGTACAGCTCCCCGGTATCGAGCACGTTGTTCTGATCGTCGAAGCCGCCGGCCAGCAGCACCTTGCCGTTGATGAGCGCGGTCGCAGTGAAACCCATCCGCGGCGTCGTCATCCTGCCGGCCGGTGCGAACATGCCGGTAGTCTCGTCGAAAATCTCGGCGCTGCTCAGCACCTTGCCTTCGAGATTGAGCGAAAAATTCTTGATGGCGCCGAAGCCATTGAAGCCGCCGCCGACCAGCACCTGCGTGGCGGACAGCGATGCGGCCGAAGCGTCTGCGCGGCCGAGCGCCGCGCTTCCGGTCGGGATGAACTGGCCCGACGACGGATCGAAAAACTCAGCGGGCGAGAGACTTCGATTCGACGCGTCGGCGCCGCCCGCTATCAGCACATCGCCCGCATCGGGAATCGCCGCCTTGATGTTGTGAGTCGCGGCGCGCGGCGCCGCTGGATCGTCAGCGGCCGACGTATCATGCGACGGCGACACGATAGTCTCGCCATTGATGCATCCGGTCGCGGCGAGCAAAGCGATCAGTCCCACAACTGCGAGCGCATTTCGCACCCATCGGGGGCCGCTATGAAAATGATCTTGCAAGCGTATTCAGCTCCGGCAACGCAGCGCTATCCAATTATACCAAACTGGCAAGCCCCAGACGTGCGCACATCCGCGCCGATTAGACGAATCCCAACCAAAAAAGTTTCAGTTTTTCTCGCTGATTCCCTCCTCCCATGTGGGAGGAGGGTTAGGACATTGCGTGGCGCAATTGCCCGCAGTGCCACACATCCGAGACCATGCGGGGAACTGAAGAATTTTGGTCCCTCACCCGCCACGCTCGGAAGCGCGTCGGCCTCTCCCCTCACGGGCGAGGCAAATTCAACGCCCGGTGAGACTTAATGCGAGAAGAATCCCTTAAAGAATTTCCCAACTGCGCCAAACACATCGGATGACGACGGACTGGCCGACGCCACCGGTTGCGGCGGCGAAGATCCCGGCATCGATGGCATCGTCGGCGGCATTGGCGGAGCCGCCGGCGAGCTCGCGAAGATTCCGCCATGGAGTGTGCACATCTGCGTCGGCGCGGTGCCGATCAGAAATGGCAGCTCGACCTGCTTGGGACATGCCGACGTCGCCAGACCGCCCGACTCGGGATCGATCGTCGCCATCGTGACACCCGACGGCTCGGGAAAGTCCTCGGGATCCGCCGGCGCCGCATCCTGCATGAACTGAACCCAGGCCGGCAGCGCCGCTTGCGCGCCGGTCAGGCCGAGGCTCTCAGGCTGGTCGAAGCCGACCCAGACGCCGCACACGATCGCCGGCGTATAGCCGATAAAGTACGCGTCCTTGTAGTCCTGCGTCGTGCCGGTCTTGCCCGCGGCCGGAAAATCCAGCCCGAGCCGGCCGGCACTCGCGCCCGTGCCGTAGCGCAAAACGGCTTTCAGAGCGCCCGTGATCAGATACGCCACCGCGGGACGGATGACGCGGTTCTCCACATCCTCGTGCAAATAAATCTGATGGCCCTTGGCGTCGACGACCGCTTCGACCGCGTACGGCGGCGACTGCAGGCCCTCGGTCGCGAAGACCTGGTACGCGGAAGTGAGCTCGAGCAGCGTGGTCTCGTCGGCGCCTATAGAAATCGGCAGCACGGCGGGAAGGTCCTCGTTGATACCCAACTCATGCGCCGTTTTCACAATCTTCGCCGGGCCGAGCTCGTTGCCGACATACGCGGTCGGCACGTTGAGCGATTCGTAGAGCGCCTGCACCACGGTCACTTGCGGCTGATAGGTGCGCTCGTAGTTCGCGGGCGTCCAGCCGCCGAAGGACATCGGCTCGTCGGGGAGCGCGGACGCAAGCGTGAGCGGCGGCGAGAACGGCGCGCGCTCGGGATCGAGTGCCGCGAGATAAACGATGGGCTTGAACGCCGAGCCGGGCTGGCGCTCGGCGTTGGCCGCGCGATTAAACTGGCTCTCGGAGTAGTCGCGTCCGCCGATCATCGCGCGAATCGCACCGGTCTCCGCATCGAGCGCGACCAGCGAGGTCTGCAGCTTCGCGTCGATGGCGGAGCGGCGCAGGCGTCGATGGTTTTTTTCGAGCTGATCGATATTGTCGTTGACCGCATCGACGGCGTCGGCCTGCATTTCGGTGTCCAGCGTCGTGTAAACCTTGAGACCCTGGAAATTGCCGTCGAAGCCGGGAATCTTGCTCACGAACGCCGTCACGTAGTCGGTAAAGTACGGCGCGCGGCGGAGACCCGGCGGCTTGGTGATCTGTAGCGGCGCGGCGAGGGCGGCCCTGTAAGTTGGGTCGTCGATCACGCCGGCATGTTTCATGACACCGAGCACGACGTTGCGCCGCTTGATGCATGCGTCGGGATGACGCCGCGGATCGTACAGCGTCGGCGCCTGGATCATTCCGATCAGAGTCGCGGCCTCGGCCGGCGTCACCTCGGCGAGATCCTTGTTAAAGAAATAACGCGCCGCCTGCGGCATCCCGTCGATCGGCGAGCCCTCGTACTCGCCCATCGGCACGTCGTTGATGTACCGCTCGAGTATCTCATCCTTCTTGAGGCGGATTTCGAGCACCATCGTCACCGCCAGCTCGCGGAACTTGCGGCTGAAGGTGCGCTCGTGACGTTCCATGAAGGTGCGCGCGAGTTGCTGGGTGAGCGTGCTGGCGCCCTGCACGAGGCGATGCGCGCGCAGGTCGGAAATCGCGGCCTCGACGATCCGGATCGGATCGATTCCGGGATGATAGTAGAAAAAACGATCTTCGCTGGCGAGCAATCCCTTCACCAGGTACGGCTTGAGCTGGCCGAGCTGGACCTCGACGCGTTCAGCGGGCGCGCCAGGCAGCAGCCGTCCGATAACTTCGGGCTCGAGCATCGCGTCCGACTTGGCAACGCCGAATGAGTCGGCCACGACCGTCATTCGGGTGCCGTCGAGGCCTACGCGCACCATCTCGGCCGGATACTCTTTCGCGCCGACGTTGAACGCGCGCAGGTAAATCGCCATCGCGTTTTTCGCCCGGGTGAACTCGCCGGGTGCACTGGCGAGTGGCACCTGCGAGTAGCTCAACTGCTGCAGCCGATCGAGCAGTCCGCTGCGATCGAAGTCGTCGCCGGCGCGAATCGGAAAGGGTGCGGAGAAAATCGCTGAGGTCAGCGCGGCGCGGCGCTGCTCGATCAGCGCGGAGATCTCGCCGTAAAGCGATGCGAGGTAAAATCCAATTGCGAAGAATACCAGCAGGAAACCGGCGGCGGCGACATTGCGCACGCGCCATCCACGGATTCGCCACTCCGGGCTCGTCTTCTTCGCCGGTTTCGCCGGTTTCGGTTTCGGTTTGCCTGGATCCTGCCGCCCGCCGCCCATCAGCGTCACTAACCTCGAATACAAGGTTAGTCCGGCAAGGGCGTCTGATCCATCGAGGCCTATTGCTTGTAGCCGAATCGGCGTAGCATCGCGTGCCTCTCGGCCTGATCGTCCGCGCTCTCGACGCCCTTGGGTGAACTGCCGTCGATTACACCGACGACGCCGCGGCCTCCGCCCTGCTCTGCAACGATCACCTGCAGCGGATTCGCGGTCGCGCAAAAGATTGTGCAGACTTCGCTCACCGACTTGATCTGATTGAGCACATTGACCGGGAACGCGTTGCCGAGAATCACGACGAAGACATGCCCCGCCCCGATCGCCCCCGCCGCTTCGGCCGCCGCTTCCACCAGCGCCAGGTCGGTGCCGGTGTGCCGAATCAGGCACGGCCCCGACGCCTCGCAGAAGGCCACTCCGAACTTGATTCCGGGAACAGCCTGCACCAGCACTTCGTAAACGTCCTCGACGGTTTTGATGAAGTGCGATTGGCCGATGATCACGTTGGCGTCCGCCGGTTTTGCGATTTCGACAATACTCAGTTGCATAATCTCTTGCCCTCAGTGACTATTGCGCGGATGATGGGTGCGTGGATGCGGAGCCGGAAGTGAGTATCCGGCAATGGAGGCGTGGTGGCTACCGGCCTGGGCTTTCGAACCAATTCCGAGACGCGGCTGCCGTCGTTTTTCTATCGGCTATCGTCGCACGCGCAACGAACCTACCTGAAGAGTGACTCGGTCGAGCGGTTCGATTTTGCCGCCAATGCCGCGGCGCGCAACTCGCTTGCCGCCCTGATGCGCGTGCTCGAGACGGGCAACCTTGCAGCGACCACCACTTGCGCGCGTGCGCTGACCGCCGAGATTTGCCGGGCGCTCATGACACCCCCGGTCAACGTCGAGGTGCGTGGCGTGCGTCCGCGTAACACGCGCGGCGAGCTGCATGGGCTGTTTTATCCGTACGATCCGCGGCTGCGCAGGCAACCGTACATCGTGCTGTGGATGCGCACGGCGCAGCGCCACGACGTGGTCAAGCCGAAGACCTTCGTGCGCACGTTGATGCATGAGATCGGTCACTACCTGGACTATGCACTGCTGCGGCTCGATGATTCGTACCACTCGCAGGGATTCTTCAAGCGGGAATCGGCGCTGGTGCGCGCACTGTTTGATTCCTAGCACGCCCTTGACAGACGCGGCTTCGATGCAGCTAGCTATTCTCGCGATACGCCACGCATTTGCCTGACTACAAAGCGTATCGGGTGGGGGAGATGGCTACTGGTATGGGTTTTTTTCAGAGATTGTTCTCGCCGGCATCGGCACGCGCGGAATTGCTGGAGGAGCTGGCCGTGATTGCCGGCCGCAACCAGGGGCTGGTCGACCGCCTCAAGCGACACGCACCCCTTAGCGGTGTGAGCATCAGGGCGGGGGTCGAGGAGCTAGCGGAGAAGGAAGCGGCGCACGTCAAGCTGCTCAACTCGATTCTCGCCGATCACAACGTCTGGGCGAAATTGCCGGAGCCCGCGCTGCACGACGGATCGAATAATTGGGAGCGCCTGAGCGGGGATCTCGCAGTCCTGGCGGAACTCGCGTCCGATCTGCGAACCAACGCAATGAAGTGGGAATCGGTCGACGAAGATGTAGTTGTCAACTTACGTCAACTTGCGATTGAAGCCGACAGTCACGAGAGCGAGCTGCGCAAGCTTGCGATGAAGTGCGACACGCTCGCACTCGACTGACTACAGGTAGCGCTTCAGCCCGCGGCGCTCGAGCTCCTGGGTGACACGCCCGACCTGCGGCGAGCGCTCACGATGCGCAACCAGGATCGCGTCGCCCGTATCGACGACGATCAGATCGCGCACGCCGAACAGAACCATCAGGCGTGAATCCGGAAATGCCAGCACCCGCTCGGAGTCGAGCGCGATCGCGTTGCCGCGAATCACATTGCCGTCCGCGCCGCCGACCGCGTCCCACAGGCCGTCCCACGAGCCCACGTCATGCCATGAGAATCGCGCGCGGACGCTGAGCACGTTGGCGCTTTTCTCCATGATGACGCGGTCGAACGAGTCGTACTGCAGGCGACTGTATGCGCGGGCGAGTTTCTTGTGCGGCGTTTGCGCGAGACGATCTGCGGCAGCAGAGAGGTCAGGGCAATGCGTTGAGAATTCCTGCACGAGTGTGCGCGTCGATACCACGAACATCGAGGCGTTCCACAGGTAGCGGCCGCTGCGTACCATGCGGCGGGCAATCGCGAGCGGCGGTTTCTCGACGAACTTCTCGATGCGAAATCCGGCGCCGACCTTGCTGCCGATCTTCTGATAGCCGTAGCCGGTTTCGGGGCGGGTCGGTGGAATTCCGATCGCGACTATCGAATCCTGCGCCGCCGCCAGACCGATCGCGTCGGCGAGCGTGCGCCGATATTGATCGGCCGGTTTGATGTAATGATCCGCTGCGACCGCCGCGATGATTCCGTCGCCCAGCCGACGCTTGATAACCGCGGCGCCGTAAGCAATCGCCACCGCGGTGCCGCGTCCTTGCGGCTCAACGATCAGGTTGCGCGCCGGAATGAGGCCGCGCAGCGCCTGGCGAAACGGCGCCTGATGGGCGGCGGCCGCGAGCACGAAAATCCGATCGCGCGGAATCAGCGGCACATGACGCGCAATGGTGTCGGCGAGCAGGCTGTTATTGCCGTTGATCGAAAACAGCGGCTTGGGTTTAGCCTCGCGGCTTGCGGGCCAGAAGCGGGTACCGCGGCCACCGGCGATAATCAGCACCGAGGCGCGAGCGGGCGCGGACGTTCGGGCCATCGCGTCAGATCGCGCCGAGTTCGCGCAGTTTAGCGTCGAACAGCGCGCGGATTTCGGCGAGGCGTTTCTCGCTGGTCGCTTCGAAACGCGTGACCAGGGCGGGCTGCGTATTCGACGCACGCACGAGACCCCATCCGTCGGGAAAATTCACACGCACGCCATCGATGTCGATAACGTCGTAGTGCGCGCGGAAATACTCGGCCGCGCGGCGCACCACTTCGAATTTGCGATCATCCGGACAATCGAGACGAATCTCCGGGGTGAAATGGCTCGCGGGGAGATCGGCGAGAATGGCGCCGAGGCCGCGTCCTTCGCGGCTAACAATTTCGAGGAGGCGGAACGACGCGTAGATGGCGTCGTCGAAGCCGAAATAGCGATCGGCGAAAAACATGTGCCCGCTCATCTCGCCGGCCAGCGCCGCGTGCTCCTCCTTCAGCTTGCTCTTGATTAGCGAATGGCCCGTCTTCCACATGATCGGGCGGCCGCCGTGGGCTGCGATGTCATCGTACATCCGCTTCGAGCATTTCACGTCGCCGATAATCGTGGCGCCGGGACGATCGCGCAGAATCGCGCGCGAGAACGCGACCATCAGCTCGTCGCCCCAGACGATCTTTCCGTTCTCGTCCACAGCACCGACGCGGTCGGCGTCGCCGTCGTAGGCGATTCCGATCGCCGCGTTATTTTTTTTCACCGCGGCGACGAGGTCCCGCATGTTCTCCTCGACCGTCGGGTCCGGATGATGGTTCGGGAAGCGACCGTCCATCTCGGTGTAGAGCTCGATCGTGTCGAGCCCGAGCCGCTTCATCAAGGGCGCGGCGATGACACCGCCGCATCCGTTGCCGCCGTCAACCACCACCTTCAGGCCGGGCGTGAGCTTGAACTGCGACATGATGAAATCGTTGTAGTCGGTAATCACGTCGCGTTCGGTGAAGGAACCCATAAAGCCGGTGGTGACGAAATTGCGCCGCTCGATTATTTCGCGCAGCCGCTGAATCTCCGCGCCGTAAATCGTCGTCGGCCCTACGCCCAGCTTGAAGCCGTTGTACTCGGCCGCATTGTGACTGCCGGTGATCATCACCCCGCCGTCCATCTTCCAGCTGAGCATGGAAAAATAAAGCAAGGGGGTCGGCACGACGCCGATATCAACCACGTCGATGCCGGCGCTGAGCAGGCCCTCCGCGAGCGCATCGCGGAGCCGGTCCGATGACAGCCGGCAATCGCGCCCGAGCGTGATGGTTTTCTTGCCGGCCTGGTGCAGCAGGGTGGCGTAGCCACGGCCGAGATCGGTCACAAACTCGTCGTCGAAGTCATCTGCGACGATGCCGCGGATGTCGTACTCGCGGAACACTTGCGAATTCATTATCGTCAGTCTGTGCGAGCTACTAACTCAGCGCAAGATGTTCGCAAATGACCGCGGCGGATACATCTGCCGACCGCGTTGCACTAGTCACCGGCGCCGGGCGGGGTATCGGGCGCGCGGTCGCGCTTGAGCTCGCGCGGGCGGGATACTTACTGTGCCTGGCAGCGCGAACGCGCGCTGAACTCGAGGAAACCCGCTCCCAGAGCGGTCTTGCGCCCAGGCAGGCGCTGATCGTGCTGGTTGATCTCGCCAGCGAAGAAGCGCCCGAGCAGTTAATCGGAGCCGCGCTGGATTGTTACGGCCGGATCGACGTGCTGGTTAACAACGCCGGATGGGCACCGTCGCGAACACCGCTGCTCAAGATGCGATCCGCCGAGATCGACCGCATGATTGCCGTAAATCTGCGGGCACCAATCGCACTCACGCGGCTGGCCGCCACTTCAATGATTCCGCGGGGCACCGGCGCCATCGTCAACGTTGCATCGACGGCCGCGATCAATGCGCACGCCGGCGAGGCGGTTTACGCCGCGACCAAGTCGGCGCTGATAGCGTTCACGCGCGCGGCGTTTCACGAGATGCGCCAGAGCGGACTCAAACTCTCGGTCATCGTGCCGGGACTGGTCGATACGGCGCTGATCCCGAACAACAAGCGGCTCGATCGCGCTGCGATGCTCTCGACGGCGGACGTTGCGCAGGCCGTGATGCAAATCGTGAATTCTCCCGCCGGCGCATGCCCGGTCGAAGTAATCCTCGAGCCGCAACTCGATCCGGAGCGTCCGCACTGAGTCGCGAGGTTCGCGCCGGTCCGCGGATTTCATTCACGGCGCGATTCGCGTTCGTGCTGGTCGCGGGAGTTGTCGCCGCGATCATTGTTGCACCGATCGTAGCAGTCGCGGTGTCGGCCGCGGGATGGCGCTACCCGTTTCCACGGATTTTCGATCGGACGGTGATGGGGGCGCTGCTGGTCGCGATGCTGTTTGCCGCGCGCGACTTGAATCTCGGCGCCCTGATGCGCCGCGGCTTCGAGCATCCGGCGGGGCCGAGTGTCGCGCGCGCAATTCGCGGCTTCGTCGTCGCGATGATCGCGATTGCGATTTTATTTGGTCTGGCGTTTTGGGTCGGCGGCGGCGGTGTCGGCAATCATGAAGCGGCGGCCGGGCTGATACCGAAATACTTACTCTCGGCGATCGCGATCGCGTTCATCGAGGAAGCATTCTTTCGCGCGTTCCTGCTGGGCGGCATGAAAGGCGACTTCGGCAATCGCGTCGCGTTGATCGCAAGCGCCGCAATCTACGCCATCGCGCATCTCGTCCGCTCTCCCGCGCGCTTCTATGTGACAGGCTACGAGCCTGCGGCAGGATTGATCACGCTCGCGCACAGCGTCGATCAGTTCGCCGATCCGACAATTGCGATTCCGACACTGATAGGCCTGTTCCTTTTGGGGCTAGTACTCGGCGAAGCGTATATCCTCACGGGCAGTGTGTATTTCTCAATTGGCCTGCATTGCGGGTTCGTGCTGGGCGCGAAGATGTGGCCGAAAATAATCCTCAACCGCGCCGCAATCTCTTGGTGGCTGGCAGGCGGCGGCCCAGTGCCGATGATAGGCGGCGCCGTGGCGTGGATGATCGCGATGGTTATTTTCGCGACACTCCGCCCGATTACCGGCTCACAACGCAAAGAGATAAGGACGAGTTAGTGCGACAGTTCTACTTGTCGTAGAGCGATGGGGAGCCGCTTACTGGGCGGGTGCGGTAGCGGCGGTGCGTCCAGAGCCATTGCTCGGGGTATTTTCGGACCATCTCTTCGATGGCTTTTTGGTAGCGGGCGGTGTTTACCAGCGTGTCGGCGTTGCGATCGCCGGTTCGTTGTTGCGGGATCTCTTCGAAGATTTCTATCACATGGCTGCGGCCGTCCGGCTGGCGCACGATGAAAACCGGCACGACGGGCGCGCCGGCCATCATTGCGAGGCGATCGAAGCCGCTTGGCGTTGCGGCGAGCTCGCCGAAGAACGGCACCCAGATTGCCTCGGAGCGCTTGGCATTCTGATCGAGCGGGATGCCGATTATCTCGCCGCGCCTGAGCGAGCGCAGCATCTCGCGCGCGGCAGTATGCTTGCGGATTATCTGCACGCCCGCGCGCTCGCGGATGAACGTCACCAGCGAGTCGCCGGCAAGGAAGCGCTGAGTGTGATGGACGAGGCCAATCTGGAATCCGTGCATCGCGTGACCGGCGGGCAGCAGCTCGAAGCCGCCGAAGTGGGCGGTGAGAATCAGTGCGCCTTTGCCCGGATAGCGCGGCGTCAAATCGTTCCAGACGTCCAGCCGGTTGTAGGTCACGCGGCGCGCAAGGCTGCGATAGAAGAATCCGCCCATCCGCACATACTCGGCGCCGGTGCGGCCGAGATTTATGTACGAGGCGCGCAGGATGCGCTCGCGTTCGGCGGCGGTCTTTTCGGGGAACGCAATCTCGAGATTGCGGATTCCGATTCGACGGTGCCGTTCGTCGAAGCGATGGAAGACCAGGGCGCACGCGATTCCCAGTTTGTAAAGTATGAAGTCCGGCAGCAGGCTGAGCACGTGCAGAGCGGCGACCAGCATCCAGAAGATAAGCTGGTCCTTGAAGCCGAGTTTCAGTCGCGTGCTCTTCGGTCGCCCGAGCGAGAGCGGGAAGTCGGACTTCTTCGGCCCGTCGGCGGGCAGGTCGGTTGGAGCGGCACTACGACGCAATACCTCGCCGGCCGATTCATCCAAATCGCGGCGGTTTATCTGTGGATTCGTTGACGGCGACGCTGACGCCACTCTAGAGCTCCGACCGTTCGCGCTTGGGGCCCTTGGGAATCACGACCAGGCCCGAGTCGGTGACGAAAAATCGCTGGCGATCGCGCTCGAGGTCGTAGCCAATCTCCTCGCCCTCGGGCACGTAAACATTCTTGTCGATGATCGCGCGCCGGATCTTCGCATGCCGCCCGATCGTCGCGTAGTCCATGATGACCGAATCCTCGACCAGGCTGTACGAATGCACAAACACCGAGCGCCCGAGCACGGAGTTGCGAACCGCGCCGCCCGACACGATACAGCCCTCGCCGATGACCGAATGCAGCGCCAGCCCGCGGCGCCCGTTTTCGTCGAACACGAATTTCGCCGGCGGCTGATCGTAGTAAGCGGTGCGCAAGGGCCAGTACGCGTTGTAGAGATTCAGATGCGGGCGCGCGTCGCGCAGATCCATGTTGGCTTCGTAGTACGTGTCGAGCGTCCCGACGTCGCGCCAATAACTGAGGTTGACCTCCGAGTCGCCGCGAATCCGATTGGTCATGAAGTTGTAGGCGTACACCGGCACGCGGTCTATCAGGGCCGGGATAAGGTCGCGGCCGAAATCGTGATTGCTGTCTTCGCGAATCGAATCTTCTATCAACGCCTCGCGCAATACCTCGGGACTGAACAGATAGTTGCCCATCGAGGCAAGCGAACGTCCCGGCGCGCCGGGCATCTGCGGGGGATTCTCGGGCTTCTCGACGAAGTTCGAAACGCGCAGGCCCGAATCAACCTGCACTATGCCGAACTGACTGGCCTCGTCGACGGAGACCGGCAGCGTCGCGACCGTGACGGCCGCCTTGCGGTCCATGTGAAACTCGATCATCTGCTGGATGTCCATGCGGTAGATATGATCCGCACCGAAAACGGCGACGAGGTCCGGCTTGGTGTCGTCGATAAGATTGAGATTCTGAAAAATCGCGTCGGCCGTGCCCTGGTACCACAACTCGCCCATCCGCATCTGCGCCGGCACCGGGATGACAAAATGGTCGGGTAGCATCCCGCCAAACTGCCATCCGTCCTTGAGATGCTCGATGAGCGATTGCGAGCGCCATTGCACCAGCACGTAAATCGCGTAGATGCCGGAGTTAACGAGGTTGGAGAGAACGAAATCGATGATGCGGTACTTGCCGCCGAACGGAACCGCGGGTTTAGCGCGATCGCGGGTTAGAGGATGGAGCCTGGTGCCCTGCCCTCCCGCCATTACCAGCGCCAAAGTTCTCATCTGGTCAAACAGACTCTAATCGACATTACGCGGCTCGCCTCGGCAAATAAGCCCGCCAAGTATAGGGGTCTTGCGGGAACATCGGAAGCGTTTGGGGCATTTCAATGGAGAAGTCGCCGAATTGCGGCAGAGCCGCAGGAATTTCCGGATTGCGACAATAGTCGGACATACGATGGGACACCGAGACAGAGGATTTAGCTTGAATTTACTCGATTTTACATCGTGCCGCCAATTGTTCCACGAGGCACATCATTTGCTTGAAACTTCTGCGTGGATCTTACGTCTAAGTTGCTAGGTTGATTAATTTAGCGGATGCGGCCCTCTCGCGGACCAAAGTGAGAGAGGAGGATAAGGAAAATGCAATCAGCGGTCACCAGACAGGAAACCAGAACAACCGATAACCCGGGAATCGTGTACCGTACGGTGTGTCAGAATCCCGGCTGCGGGTACAAGTTCGATCTCAGGATAACGCCTGAAAACGCGAGTCTGCTCAGCGGTTCGATGTCGTGTCCTCACTGCAAACGGCATGGCGGCCAGCTGAAGTCCCAGGGCCGCATCGGCGATAAGCTTTTTGCCGCCAAGCTATTGTTCCGCCCGACCGGGGTTGGGCCGACGCGTAGCGATGACGACGAAATGGGTTCAGAACCCCGCTATTAAACGGAGCGAGGATCGTATAAGTTTTAACGTCCGTCACTAGATCCGCACTCTCATCATTACGTCGAGCGCCGCCCGGGAAACCGGACGGCGCTCGCGTTTTCAGCGAACTGTAAAATTACGAGTAGCTCGATCAGCCGCCCGCGACCGGCACTGCGGCGACACCTTGCAGGTTGCGGATGCTCGGCCGCTCCATCATCCGCTTGATCCACGCATCGATGTTGTTGCGGTTGTTGCCGAGCACGTCGATGCCGATCTCGTTCAGGAGCAGCATTCGCGGCGCGAAACTGATGTCGGCGACGGAGAATTCGCCGGCGAGATAATTGTTGCCCTGCAGTTCGTGGTTCAGATAGTCGAGCACACGCTCGACCGACTGATGCAGCCGCTGAAGGCGGCCCTGATCGCGCTCGCCTTCGGGCTTGGAAATCTCGGCAATCAGCTGGCCTACCGGAGGAATGAATGAGGTGTCGGCAAAATCTTCGAACGAGCGCGCGCGCGAGCGCAGCGCACTCGAGCCGACCGGAGGCAGCACCGGCGGCTCCGGATACTCATCCTCGAGATACTCGTTGATAATTGTCGAATCATAAATCGTGGTGTCGTCATCGACCAGCACGGGCACGCGTCCGAACGGGTTGAGCCGCAGGAATTCGGGCTTGCGATTTTCGTGCTGGGTCAAATCCACGGGAACCAGGTCGTAGGTCAGGGCCTTCTCGGCGAGCACGATGCGGACCTTCTGGCCGTAGGGGCAGGAAAGGAAGTCGTAGAGTTTGATCATATCGGGCAAGTCCTCATTCGGCTTGCGCCGCGACGGTAATCTTCAAGCTGGCTTCAACCTCTGAATCGAGTTTGACCGGCACCGTGAAATCTCCGAGCTGCTTGATTGGCTCGGGCAGGTGAATTTTGCGCCGCTCGATATCGAGACCGTTCTCGCGCAGCGCGCGTTCGAGATCGATATTGGTGACCGAGCCGAACAGCTTGCCCTCTTCGCCAGCGCGGGCATGGATGGTCAGCGCGAGCGCCTCGATTTTGGCCTTGACCGACAGCGCGTCGGTGCGCTTGATCTCGCGCCGGCGCGACGCCGTGCGCTTCTGATGCTCGAAGGCGCGCAGATTTTTCTGATCCGCTTCGACCGCGAGCTTGCGCGGCAACAGGTAGTTGCGCGCGTAGCCGGCGCGGACCTTGACCACGTCGCCGGTCCTTCCCAGGTTGGGAAGATCCTCGTTGAGTATGACTTGCACGTTCATTGTCTTTGCTGCCTCGTAGTCTTCACCGAACTGTCTCCGCCCCGCTTCTAGAAAAAATCGCCCAGGTTGTTCGCTTCGGGGCTCGGGGGCTTGAGCCGCCGGAAGTCGATCCACATATCGAACACGCCCGCAATGCATACGAGCGCCGCCACCACCGGTTGCGCGAACACCACGAAATAAATTATTCCGCGCACGATCGACGGTACCGACAGTGACTGAAAATAAAATCCGAGAATCGCCAGTCCCTGGCAAAAGTACACCGCCGCAATGCAGATGAAGCCGTTGAGCGCGATGTCGCTGACGGCGGGTACCGGAATGAACAGCCCGAAGCCGCTGGCGAGCAGCAGCCACACGAGCCACTCGGGCGCCGACCATCGCGACAGATCACCGAACAGGTTGTAGGTCAGACGCTGGGGCCCAGCCCATCGCCAGAACACGCGAAGGTTGAGCAGGATCGTGCTGGCCGCCACCAGCATCGCGAACGCCGGCGACAGGCGCATCGTGAGCGAGATGACAGTCGCTTCCGTGTCCGCCGGGATCGTCTGTTGCATCCCCAGCATCTTGTAGAAGTCCTGGCCGCGCGACATCCCGAGAGCCAACTCGTCGTGGACCGTCTTGATGAGCGCATCGGGGCCGCCCATTATCGCCAGCGCTGCCACGACCGATGCCGTGACCATCGCACCCGCGGCAATCGCAGTGATGGTCTCGAAGGAGAAGCGTCGCTCGAGCATGTAGCAGGTGATCGCGGTAGCAAGACCGAATGAGACGAAGAAGCCAAGGCCCCCGTACCATCCCGCGAGTACAGTCACGAACACAGTCGCGAGCAGAACCGAGAGAGTAGCGCGCAGATGTGGGCGCGGACGCCCGACCGCATAGACGATGATCGGCGCCGGCGCGAGCATCATCAGGATGCCGCCGACCAGCGGTATCGCACCGCCGGCGAGGAAGAACGCCCCCGCCAACGCGGCCGCCCGAACCATCCCTATAACAGCCTTGCGCGTCACTGAATTAAGCCGTGGCTATACTCCGAGCGTCGAGAACGGCAGCAGCGCGAGCACGCGCGCGCGCTTGATCGCCACCGCCAGTTGACGCTGATGCTTGGCGCAATTGCCCGAGGTGCGGCTGGGTACAATCTTGCCGCCCTCGGTGATGAAACTACCGAGCGTGCGCACGTCCTTGTAGTCGACCTTGAGCGTCTTGTCGGCGCAGAAACGGCATACCTTGCGCCGGCCGCCGGGGCGCCCGCGACGCATCCCGCCGCCGCGCCCCTCACCGCCGCGGCCTTCGCCGCGATCGCCGCCCTCAGGGCGCGGCCCGCCGTAGCGTCCGCCGCCGCCCTCGCGCGGCCGGTCGCCGCCTCTCTCTGATCGTTCCTCGTCGGCCATTTATAGTCCTTTTTTGCTAGGGTTTCTTAGGTTCGTTCCGTCAAAAATGCTTACAATTCGTTGCGATCGACCGTCTCCGCGACCACTTCGAACGCGGCTTCGTTCTTCAAGCTGCCCTTTAGCTTCCTCAATCTTCCGGTCACCCTGACCTGACCGGCTGGCTGCAAGAGTCGTTCGGCCGCAAGAGCCGCTTCACCCGTCATCACGACTCCCAGCTTCAGTTCCTCGCCGGCCGCGCCGCATTCGACAGTGAAGCGGAGGACCGGGGTGCCTGCGGGCGTGGTACGGAGTTCGGGCTTGCCGAGCAGCCGGCCTTCGAGCTCAATCCGGTTCCCTGTCACCTTCGGGCCCGCCGATTTCCTCGGCCGCCGCTTCCATTATTTCTTCGGGAGCATCCGGCGCTTCCTCGGCTTCAGCCCGCTCCTCGCGCGACGCCATCAATGCTGCGGCGCGCGCTTCTTGCGCGGCCTTTGCTTCGGCGATACGGCGGTTGCGAGCCTCGAGTTCCTCGCGCGCCTTGGCCACGTCGGCATTGTCGTCGACCAGGACCGACAGGTAGCGCAGGACGGTGTCGGAGATCCGCAGGTTGCGCTCGACCTCGTTCATCACGGGGCCGGGAGAAACATAATCGAGGCGAACGTAGAAGCCGCGGCGCTCGCCCTTGATACGGTAGGCAAGTTCGCGCGAGCCCCATTCCTCGGTTTCGATCATCTCGCCGGCGCCGGCCGCGATGATCCCCTCGTAGCGTTTGATGGCTTCCTTGATTTGGGGGTCACCCGAATCAGGGCGGAGAATAAAAATAGTTTCGTAGCGCCGCATGCGCTGCACGTCCTCCTTACGGATTTGAGCCCCAGGTTGGAGCAAGGAGCAATCCCGTACAGTACCATCGCGGGTGCACGGTCTCAAGGCTGAAAGACGGCTATTTGACCCCGCAGATAACATCGCTCTTGCCATTGGCGGGCGGTCTGTTATGAGAAGGGGCGGTCGCGCTCTAGCAATTCGGAGGATCCGTCATGGCCAAGCTCAAGAAGAAAGTGAAGAAAGCGGCGCCCAAAGTCGCTCCCAAGGCGGTCAAGGCGAAGAAGGCAAAAGCCAAAGTCGTCAAGCCTGTAGTTGTTGCCAAAGCGGCAAAGAAGCCCGCGCCGAAGAAGGCGTCCAAGCCCATCTCCGATACCGTCGCGGACCTCATAGGGGCCGCAACTCAGGCGGCTGTCGATTTCGAGAGCGAGGTCGGGCGGATTCAGCGTGCAGCGGTCCGGACTGTCGGTGAAGTCGCAGTGAAGGCGACGCGCGCAATGAGAGCAGCCGTTGCAACTTCGGCGGAGATTCCCAGCTACAGCGAACTGCCGATTCGTGCGGGTGCGCCGGCGGGCGCGGCGTGGGGTGTGTTTGGCGATGACGACGAGGTCGGCACTATCAACCTGCAGACTCCGGAGCGCGTGGTGGCGGCGGCGTCGTCGATTCGATCGGGCAAAGTCTTCGCGCTGAATTTGCCCATCAATATTCCGGACCCGCCGCTGTTCACGCGCGGCAAGCATTCGCACACCGTCAAGATTTTCCCGAACCTGGATTTCGTGCTGGACGACTACCTCGATAACTTCTATCCGCAGGCGTCCTCGCAATGGGACGCGCTCGCGCACGTCAAGCATCCGGTGCATGGGGCCTACAACGGGATTCCGGACAAGGAGATCACCGGGCGCGGCGGGTCGCGCCTTGGAATCGATAACCTGGCGCGGCGCGGAATCGCGGGGCGCGGAGTGCTGGCCGACGTGGCGCGGTATTACGATCGCATCGGCAAGACGATCGATTTCACGACGGCCAAATCGATTCCGCTCGAAGACGTGCAGGCCGCGCTCGAAGACGAGGGCGTCACGCTGCAAACCGGCGACGTGCTGCTGATTCGAATCGGATGGACGAAGTTCTATCTGTCGGCCAGCGAGGAGATTAAGGAGGAGCTGGCGAAGGAGACTATCGTGCCTGGAATCGAGGGCAGCGATCGCACGGCGCGATGGCTATGGGACAATCACCTGGCGGCGGTCGCGTCGGATTCGCCAGCGCTCGAGGCGTTGCCGAAACCGCCGGGCGAAGAGGCGGAGTTTCTGCACTTTCACATGCTGGCGTTCTTCGGAATGCCGATAGGCGAGATGTGGAATCTCGAAGGGCTGGCGGATGATTGCGCGGAGGACGGCAATTACGATTTCTTCCTGACGTCAGCGCCGCTGAATATTCCGGGAGGAATAGGATCGCCGCCGAATGCGCTCGCGATCAAGTAGGTTAACGGGCGGTCGTAGTCGAAGTCCGAATCCTGCTTAGTGGCCGGCTTTTGTCAGGGCTTCGGTGGTGAAGAAGGTGCGGTCTACTGCGCCCATGTTTATGTACCAGCATTCGCGCTCCGGGGTGTCGGGGCCTGGTAGATAGCATGTGGTTGCGATGCCGGATTGGACGTCGATGCTCGAGGCTGCGGTAATGAACTCGCGCTTGAAAGGATACACCGCGACCTTCGCGTCGGGCACTGGGCGGTCGCGATACGTGTTGAGATAGATCTGCGTCTTCCACAACTCGCCCCTCTGGTCGTAGCTGTCGACGTACGGATTGAACCATCCTTCGCTGTCGACGTAGACGATCGTTTTCGATTGCAACACGCCCGAGATTCTTTCGGGCCGCGGCGTGACTTCAACGACGTAGAGGTGGCGCATCTCCCAATCGTCGCCGCATGACGTGGCGCCGCCGTCCGACTTGCACGGCTCGGCGGGCGCGTATTGCGCATGCGCGCAGCCGAGCATCTCTTTCTCCCCGAGATATTTGAAATTGTACTCCTGCGGCTTGGCGCCAAAACCGCCAGCGTGATCGGCGTCCCAGGTGGAGAGACCAGCCGACGAACTCATGATCACTTCGTTGACCCGTCGCACGCGCCGATCTCCTGCAATGAAAACCCACGCGTCATCAGCGCGCCCCGCGTCCCAGTAGCGATAGCGGATGGCGCCGCTGCCGCGATCTTCGGCGGGTGCAAGGGTGGGATACGCCGCCGTGCGATCCCAGATGCCCGTGGTCTGGAAATCGGGATCGGCCGGCATGGGCTCGACCTCGGTGCGTCCGATGTCGGAGTAGCCGGCGAGATGGCCGATCTCGGTCAGCTGCATCAGCGACTGATCGGCGCCGGGATTCTGCTTCGCCACCTGGCATTCGAAAAAGCGCAAATCGAAATCGTCGGTCGAGATCGGTTTAAAGTACTGGTTCCACATTATCTTGGAAGCGACGTCGGGATCGTTGGGATCGAGAATCGGGAATGGCTGGCCGGCGACGTAGCCGAGCAAGTCGCGATGGTCAGGGGCGAGGCGCACCTGGCCCGAGTATTTCTCGGTCGCATCCTGGAACGGCGGCGGCCAATCGACGCGGCTTGGCGCGACGATGTTAATTTGCATTCCGCGTGAGACCGCGATGAAAGTGCCGGGGCTCACGAGTGTGCGAACCTTCTCCGCGTTGCTCGCGGTGATCACGTCGCCGGTTTTGACCTGAGCGTTAGCGGGAATGAATGAGAGTGTCAGCGCGAAAACAACTGCGATGGCGGACAGCAGGAGCGGGACGAGGCGTCCGTTCGGTATTTTCATATTCTAAAGTATCACTTTAACTCGACCGCAATTTGGCGATAGCGTTGGGTTCCGAGGTTGACGACGCCGCGACTCGTGCCTTTGGCGAAGAATAGCACGCGGCCGGCGGGAATCGATTCCTCGCGCGCATGCTCACCGCCATCGGCGGCGCGATCGACGACTTTAACCGGCGCGCCTTCAGCGACGTAGACCGCGGTGTCATGCGACCATCGGCGGATGCCGCTCTCGCCGCCAGGTGCGAGCGTGGTTTCGGAAACGCGGACGCGGGCGTTGTCGAGAATCGTGATCGAGCCGGGCTCGGGCTCCTTGCCGGCGACGGCTTCGCAGCCGACGAAGCCGAGCTTTTCGCGGCCCGGTTTCGCCGGGCGTTTGAGCTCAAACAGCGCTTCGAAAAACCGCGTGTCGCCCATGTTGTGCGCGCTCTCGATTCCGCCTGCTGGAACGAAATAGGTGGCGCGCGCCTTGACCGGAAACGGCATCATCTTGCGGCCATCGGGCGACTGCGCGCCGACGTTGGCGCCGGACAGGATGAAGAGCACGTAGTCCATGGTGTGATGATGCAGGCCGCAGACGCCGCCGGGCGCGAGATCCATCTCCCACACGCGCACGTCGTCGTTGTCAAAAATCATTCGGGTCGCTACTGGACCGTATTCGTTCGCATGCTCGCTCATCGCGGTGGGCCTCCTGGATTTCGCAAGCCGCAATATTACAGATCGCGGCGGTAGGTGATGAAGTTGCCGGTGACATGCGCGCCCAGGCTGAGCGCGGTGCGGCGCGACGCCCAGTTGTCGTCGAGCACGAGAGTGTAGCCGGCAAAGCGCATCCGGCGCCGCGACATCGCCATGAAGGATCGCGCCGCCATCGCGAGCGCGACGCCACGTCCGCGCGCGCTCTCGAGGACGCCGATATTTATCAACGCGCCGCGCGTGCCGCCGCCGCGCTCGGGATCGAGCCGCAAGCCTTTGCGGACGCGCGCCAGCGCGGAGCTGAGATCGGGCACCGAGAAGACGGCGCCGACGCATTCGCCGTCTTTCGTCGCAAGCATCGAAAGATCGGCGACGGGGGTTTCCCAGAGCGAGGTCAGCATCGGGCGCACTTCCGCGCGCGTCACGGGATTCCATCCCCAATGGCGATCGAAGGCGGCGTTGGTGACGTCGGTCCAGCGGTCAATCGCAGCCAGGTAGCCGTACTCGCGCCAGCTCTGAATCGTGACGCCGGAAACGGCAGCCGCTTCGGTCATCCGGCGGTAGCGCGCGAGGATTTCGGGCGTGAGCGGCGCGGTGTAATCGACCTGCCCCTTTTCGGTGACGAAACCCGCGTCCTTGAAGTAGCGATGGTACGACGCGGGATTTCCGCGCAGCAGGAACGACGGCAATTGATCGTAGTTGTCGATGGCGTAGGGATAGTCGAGAAACGCAGCGAAGCCGCTGCGAACCGCGCGCATCCCGCGATCGCGAATCGATTGGACGGCCTCTTCGAGCATCGCGGCGACCGCGATGTCCTCGCCTTCGAGCGCCTCGAACTGAATCAACTGCCCAAGCTGCTCGTTCCAATGTTCGATGTAGCGTCGGTTTATGACAGCGGTGACGCGCGCGACGACGCGGCCCGCACGGCGCGCGCAGAAGGGGCTTACTTCGAGATAGCCGGAGAGCAGGCTGCGGCGCGACAGCAGATCGATCTCGTTCTGGACGTCGGGCGGCCACCACGCGTCACGCGTGCCGTAAACCTGGAACGGCAGGCGCGCGAACTCTTCCAACTGTTCGCGGCTGGTTGGCCGTTCGATGATGACCGTGTCAGCGCTTATTTTCGGATTTGCCGCCATGACCAGAGCTGCATCATGCACTCAACAATTCTTATAGCCGCAGAGCGGCCAAAAATCATCAGCGCGTGAGCAGTTGGTCGGAGAGCCATCGGGCAAGCATTCGATTGATCGCGGCGACGGGATCTTGAATATCGTCGTGTGCAGTGACGACGTCGCAGATTTCCGCAAACGTTGCGCCGCGCGAGGCTGCCTCGAGGGCATCGGCTTCGACGCTTTCGAGATAGCGATAGAACACGCGCGCGTTGCGGCGCCATGCGAGCACTTTGACCGCGCCCTGATCCGCGGGCTGCCACGGACGATTTTCCTCGACTGCGGACAGCAGATCCAGGACTCGCCAATCAAGCGCGAGTATCTGAGCGGACGGATGAATCCCGAGTACCAGCGAAGGCCAGTCGGCAGGAGCAATCGTGCGCAGCGCGTCAGGCTCGAGCAGTGAGGCGTCGGCGCCGTGAAAGACCTCGACGCTGGCGCGTTCGAGCTGCGCGAGGTCCGCGATGAAGGGAGCGTCTTCGCGCATCGGATGGTCACGCAGATAATCGGCGAGATAGCGTCCGCAGTAGTAGAGCGACGGCTCGGTCGGCGGATGTTCGAGGATGTAGCCGGTGACGAGGTTGTGAAAGTTGTCGTCGCCGAGGACAGCCAGCGTCGCAGGAAAATCCTCCTTCAACGCGTCGAGCAAGCGGTAGAAATACATGTTGGCGTAGATATCGACGCGAGCTTCCGCCGCCAGCCGAGCGTCGCCGAGCACGATCGCACCGAGGCCGCCAACGCCCAGATCGCGCTCGGCGGCGAGTCCCTCGGCGACGCCGCTAGGCGCGGTGATCAGCCGATAGAGCAGGCTTTGCAGCTTCTTCAAGTCTTCCATGTGAATCGAAAATCGCGCGTGCGCGATCCGCGGTACGCGCCAGTTCCGCGAACTCCGGAATGTTGTCGTCCCATTCGACCAGCGCCGAGACCGGACCGAAGCGACGGGCGGCACGCGCGTAAAGCGCCCATACTTCGTCGCGCACCGGATGGTCGTGAGTATCGAGCAGGTGCGTGCCGTGATCGCTGTGACCGGCGAGATGGTACTGCACGACGCGACCGGGCGGGATCGCGTCGACATATGTGTCGGCGTCGAAGCGATGGTTGAACGCGCTCACATAGATGTTGTTGATGTCGAGGAGGATTCCGCAGTCGGCTTCGTCGGCGATCGTCGAAATAAATTCCCATTCGGTCATGGTCGAGTCGGCGAACGCCATGTAGCTCGACACGTTCTCAATAAGTATTGGGCGCTCGAGTTCGTCCTGCACATTGCGGATGCGTGCGGCGACGTGACGAATCGCCTCATCGGTGTACGGGAGCGGCAGCAGGTCATGCAGGTTGCGTCCGCCAACTCCGGTCCAGCACAGGTGATCAGAAATCCATGCCGGATCGAAGCGCCGCGCAAGGTCGCGTAGTTGCCGCAGGTACTTGCGATTCAGCGCGTCGGTGGATCCGATCGACATCGACACGCCGTGCATCACGATGGGATAGTTGGCGCGGACACTTTCCAGCACCTGGAGCGCGCGTCCGCCCGCGACCATGAAGTTTTCCGAGATGACTTCGAACCAATCGACCCTGGGCCGCGTTTCAAGGACGTGGTTGTAGTGCTGACGTCTGAGTCCGACGCCGTAGCCGAGCATCGGGAAGTCGCTGCGCTTAACCACCGCGATTGCTTAGTCGGACGCTTAGTCGGACTTGGCCGACGTGTCAGGCTTGCCGCCGGCCGCGACGCATTCCTTGGCGGACGGTGACATCACGTAGCCCTTGCCTTTGCAGCCGTTCTGGCCTTTGCATTCGCTGTTCGCGCTCTGGCATGCGCTCTGCCCTTTGCACGAATTGCCGCCGACGCATTTGACCTGCGCCGCCGAATCGGAACTGTCGGCCGCGTAGACGGCGTTGCCCGCGAAAATCAGCGCTACTGCGGTGGCCAGCATTGCGCCAGTTAGTGTTGTCTTGTTCATGCCCGAATCTCCTTCGCTATTGCCCGACCGCCGAGCCGGCGCGGGGACGCCTCATAGTGTAAACATCCCGATCCAATCTGCGCTAGTGGGAACATTTCGCGCCTATGCAAGATTTCATTGATGCGGGATGCTATGTTGCTGAAATCATCATATGGCGGACAAGAGCGGCACCGGCGCGGACCGGCGCAAACGCTTCGAAGACGAGGCTTTGCCCCATCTCGACGCTATCTACACGATGGCGCTTCGGCTCGCGCGCAATCCCGACGACGCGAACGACTTGCTGCAGGAAACGGTGCTGAGGGCGTACCGCTTCTTTCATCAATTCGAGAGCGGCACCAACTGTCGGGCCTGGATGTTCACGATCCTGTTCAACAATTTTCGCAACGGCTATCGCAAGGCTTCGCGCGAACAGCCGGCCTCGTCGGCCGACGAGTTCGATCGCAAGGTCGAGGGTGAAAGCCTGCGGATCGATCCGGCCGGATCCAACCCCGAAGCGTTGCTCTCGGGGCAAGGGATGGAGGGCGAGGTAGAGACGGCGCTGGCGGCCTTGTCGGAGGAATTCCGTGAGGCGCTCCTTTTGGTCGACGTCGAGGAGCTGAGTTACCAGGAGGTTTCGGGGGTTCTGAACATACCGATCGGTACGGTAAAATCACGAGTGTCGCGTGGGCGCGCGATTCTGCGCGATGCGCTAACTAGCTTCGCCAAAGAGCGCGGAATAATACGGACTTGACTCCGGAGAAACATGCGGCCTAATCGACAAGCCAAACGCCGGAGCGAAGTGAGCGGATCGCGATAACGACAAAGTGGATTGCGAGACTTACATAGAACAGTACCTGTCGGCCCACGTTGACGGCGAGCTAAGCGCGGCGGAGTTGCGCGATGCCGAGGAGCATCTTGCGGGATGCGCCAAATGCCGCGCGCGATTTGCCGAGGAGCGTGCCGTCAAGACGCTGCTGCGCGAGCGGGCTGAAATGCGCAGGACGCCGGCGGCCGTGCGCGGATCGATCCTGGCAGCACTCGACGCGGTTGACGCTGTCGGCGCCGGGCCTCGAGCACGCGATCGCTCCGCCAGTGCGGATCGAGCGGGCTGGTTCTCGATTCGCCGTGCACGGATATGGGCGCCGGCCGCGATAGCCGCGGTCGCAATCTTCGCCTTCGTAATGCTGCACGGCGGCAACCCGCCTGAGGCGCACGCGTTCGCGCCCTTCGATGTCGCGGTACATAACTACGAGCAGTTCGACAATCATTTTGAGCCCAACGTAAAGTCCGCTTCGCCCGCCGACATCTCGGACGCCTACATGGAACATCAGCTGCCGGGATTTCTGTGGAACTTCAATCAACGAGGCTACAAGCTAGTTGGCGCACGGATAGATCACATGCCCGACGGCAACCCGGTGTCGTTCACGTTTTATCGCGGCGACAACGGAACGATCTTGTGCACCTACATGAAGTCGCACGGGGTAAAGGCGCCGCCGGGCGAGGCGCAGGACG
>Ga0302325_10006204_pt1 | contig 26940 bp, 21 predicted proteins | sample Palsa_T0_2_FD_201948 | JGI IMG/M metagenome (GOLD analysis project Ga0302325, IMG submission 201948) | Peat permafrost microbial communities from Stordalen Mire near Abisko, Sweden - Palsa_T0_2 | ecosystem: Environmental > Terrestrial > Soil > Palsa > Peat permafrost | place: Sweden: Abisko... | reverse complement strand
AATGGGCGACGGGAGAAGTCGGCCGGCGGCGCCGGCGGCTGTCGCCTTCACGCGATAGGAGCAGTGGCCGCGGTCGCCTCGGTCGCTTGCAGGGAGCTTGAACCCAGGCGAGCCAGCTAACCCACGAGCTGCTTGCTGGGACGCGCCGTGAGGAGCAAGCGCCTGAAGGGCATGCCGTCGCAGTTCTCGGACAGCGGAGCTCGCGAGCTAGCCGCTCCGTTCCGCAGGGCCCGCGCGTCGGCCAACCCGACAACGCCATCGGGTCGGCGAGCGCCTCTGCTCGGACACAGAGCAGCACTTCCGGCAAGCGCCCGACCAGGAAGCGGTACGCCCACGTAGGAGGGCGACGCGAACCACAAACGGCCCCGAGGGAAGGCAGGCGCGACTGCTTGTCGTCGCGAAGCGGTGGTGGCTATCCACAGGCTTAACAGTGTCGCTCCGGACGACTTCTGAGTGCGCCCGCTGGCGGATCGGCTCACGCTCGCTCCCCCAGGCGTTACCGAAGCACATACCCCGTCGCTCGCCAGGCCCGTCCTCCCAACTTGCGAGCCAGGATCACGTCGTCTGCGAGGCCGCTTCATGGATGCCGCTTTCGAGCCGGGTCAAGAAGACAAACTCCCGACATGTCGGCTACTGGCTTACCCTCAGCCGAGATGTTCGGCGATGTCGCGGGAGACGGGATTGAGGTATTCGCCGTTGATCCTTACGTCGACGACCACCACACCGTCGTGTCCTCCGAGTGCTTGGTTGATCTGCCCGAGCCCGTCGGTGTTCTCGATCCGGTAGCCGGTGGCCCCCAACGCTGATGCCAGCGCCGCGAAGTCTGGAGACGGGTAGCTGGCGTAGCGGGTCGGCAGGTTGTCGTGGACGAGGTTGTGGCGCTCCTGTCCCATCGCCTCGTCGTTGAGGACGAAGATCGTCAGGGGGAGCGAGTAGCGAATCGCGGTGTCGAGCTCTGAGAAGCCCATCATCAGGTCGCCGTCTCCGGTGATGTGCGTGATCCGCCGGTCAGGGCGCGCAAAACACGCCCCGACGGCCACCGGGAGTCCTTGGCCGAGCGCCCCGAAATCGACACTGGTGCAGGTCCAGTCCTCGGGCGCTGAGGCCCGAATCGTGAAGCATGCGACCTGAGCGCAATGGCCCCCACCGATCACGACGCTGCGCTCCCGTGGCAGTGCATCGTCCAGCGCGTCCAGGAAGTGACGGGGGTCGAGCGAGTGATCGGTGTCAAGGTAGGGCGCTGGATCGCGAGGCTCCGCGTCGTCCAAGATGAGAGCCAGTGCGGGATCCACTGAATGCGTGGTTGTGAGCCGGTCGCGAAGCCGCTCGGTAAGAGCTGTCGCGGTGGCCCTGGCGTCGCCCTGCAGCACGATGTCCGGGCGCGCCTGGCCGCTGAACGCAGCCGCGTCGGCGTCGATCTGGATGACCTTGCGCCCGGCCGTGGCCGATCCGAAGTGTGTGGTCCACTGGTTGAGGCTCGCGCCCACCGCCACGATCACGTCGCAGCGCTCGAGCGCTCGCAACGCGCGTCCGTCGCCGAGCCCGCCACAGACACCTGCGTTCAACGGCGCGCCGGCGAACAGACCGTTGGCGAGCAGCGTCGTGAGCAGCGGCGCGGCGAGCAGCTCTGACAGCTCGCAAAGCGCCGGGCCGGCGCCGCTCGCGACCGCGCCACGGCCGGCAAGTATCGCCGGCTGTCGGGCGTCTGCCAGGACCGACGCGACACTATCCACGAGCGTCGGGTCGGCGAGCACCGGCTGCGAGGCCGCGTAGCGCCGCTCATAGCGCCAGCCTGAATCGAACTCGGCATTCTGGACGTCGCTGGGCAAATTCAGCACGAATGGGCTGTTCGATCGGACCGCCCGAAATGCGCTCGCAAGCAACTCCTCAAACGGGCCCGCGGCATCTACCCTTGCGCTGTTTCCGGCCGTCAATCGCCCGAATGACGCCTGGTCGAACAATTGTGGATTGTGCAGATCGCCGACCGGTGCGTCACCGGCGAGCACTAGGACCGGCGAGCGTCGGCGAGCGGCGACGACCAAGCTCGTGGCGGCATTGGTCAACCCTGGACCCTGCGTGACAGTAGCCACCCCAGGTTGACCGGAGAAGCGGGCATAACCATCCGCCATGCCAACCACCCCCTGCTCATGACGCCCGAACACCACCGGCACCCCGCACCGCTCACCCACATCACAGATCAGCTCAAGGTTCGCATCTCCCATCAACGCGAACAACAGCTCCACGCCCTCCGCAACCAGCGCATCAGCAAGGGCCTCACGAAGCTTCATCGCAGGCACGCTACTGGACCAACCGTGCCCCTCGAGACCACGTTCGCGACTGCTCGCAACCAAGCTCTCCTTGGGCGCATGCGCCGCATTCGGATTGCCAGTCGTCTATCAACTGAGATCCTCCGTCTCCAGGGACCTATCCCGCGGAGGACGACCCCCGAATTCGCATCGCCGCCATCAAGGAGCAGGCGCCCTCGCGAGCGCGCTTTCGCCTTTGCGTGCGAGCGAGCGCATCGCCCGACGCCGCCCGCGCTGCCGGTCTGGACGAGACGCAGTCGTCCGCGGCGTGTCGACCTCGTGCCTGCATTTCGCAGAGGATCGAGCGTGTCCGGCACAGCAACGTGGGCGAACTTCCGAGCCAGACCACTGAGCTCGCCGACGCTGTAGGCCGTGCAGAGAGCATCGACGCCCTTGATGCGCGCATAACCATCTGCGGCGTAGGAGACGTTGAGCTCGTTGCAGCAGCCGGCCCAGCCGACGTTGGCGTCGTTGCAGATCGTGTCGTCGACCGCGAACGCATAATCCCCAGGCACTCCAAAGACATGGTTTACGCCAACATCGCGGAGCCGCGAGAGGACGTGCTGGATAACGGTTTTGGTCATGACGCATTCGCTGCAAGCTTCGACGTTACGGTTGCCCTGGTCATCCCATGCGACCGTGGAGCAGGGCCTTGGCGATGATGTGCCGCTGGATCTCCGACGTTCCCCCGCCGATCTCGAGTAGTTTCGCGTCACGCATGTAGCGCTCCACGGGGAACTCCTTGATGTACCCGTAGCCACCGAAGATCTGCACCGCTTGGGTTGCCGAGCGCATCGCCACCTCCGAAGCTTGGAGCTTTGCGGCCGCAGCCGGTAGGTTGAGCTCGCCGACTCGGCCGTCGTCGGCCAGCGCCGTGCTTTGGTAGAGCAGCGCCCGTGAGGTCTCGATTTCGGCGTACATCGTGGCCAGCTTGTGCTGGATCGCCTGGAACTCGCTGATCCGGCGACCGAATTGCCGTCGCTCGGAGGCATATTGCAGGGCCGCATCGAGCGCGCCTTGCGCCAATCCAACACCCTGTGCAGCCATCACCAGGCGTTCGCTGTTGAGGCCGCTCATCAGGACGTGGAGCCCGTTCCCTTCTCGGCCGACTAGGCTCTCGTCACGAAGTTCGACGTCGTCGAAGATGAGCTCGCCGGTTGGCGAGCCGCGCCATCCCATCTTCTCGAACTTCTTGCCCTTGGTGAAGCCGGGACTCTCGGCGGGAACGAGGAACAGGCCGAGTGAGCGGGGTTTTGAGTGGTCCCCGGTCTTGGCGTACACGAGGGCCACATCGGCGTTGGGTCCGTTCGTGATAAAGGTCTTGCTGCCGCTCAGGGTCCACCCCGCCTTGGTGCGGATCGCTCTGGTCCGCATCGATAGGACGTCCGAGCCTGCCTCTGGTTCGGTCATCGCGAGGCAGCCGACGATCTCGCCCGAGCATAACCCTGGCAGCCAGCGCGCCTGCTGGTCCGCCGTCGCGTTTCGGACGAGATTGTCGACCACCAGATCGGCCTGATGCATCAGCGTGGCGCACGTGGACATGCAGACCTTTGCGAGCTCTTCGGTCACGATGCACACCTCGGTCAGCCCCAGACCCGCGCCGCCGTATTGCTCCGGCGCGGTGATCCCGAGCAGGCCGAGCTCCGCCCCGCGGCGCCAGCTTTCGATCGGGAAGCGTTCGTCCCGGTCGATCTCGTATGCGAGCGGCGCGACCTCCTCGCGTGCGAACCGACGTACCATCTCGCGCAACATCGCGCGCTCATCGCCGAAGGCGGAGGGCGGGGAGACTGCAGTCATCTCGTTTGACCTCCGAACCTGGGGTCTCGTTTCTCGAGGAAAGCCGCGATGCCTTCCCGGCTGTCGGGAGAGTGCAGAAGGATCTCGAGCTTCCGTTCTGTGTAGGACACGGCAGCCGAGAGCGGCAACTCCAAGCCGACGTCGACGGCATCCTTGATTGCCCGAACGGACAGCGGCGCGTTGCGGGCGATCTCGCTCGCGAGATCGATCGCAACGCTTAGCACACTGTCCGGTGGCACCACTTGATCGACCACGCCGAGGTCATACGCCACCTGCGCGCTGATGGTTCGCCCCGAGAGCAGCAACAGCAGCGCGCGACTGCGGCCGATCAGTCGTGGAAGCCGCTGGGTGCCTCCAGCGCCAGGAAGGATTCCGAGCTTTACCTCCGGCAAACCGAGCTGTGCCTCCACAGAGGCGATGCGGATCGTGCATGCCAGCGCGAGCTCGAGTCCACCGCCGAGGGCAAATCCGTTTATCGCTGCAATCGTGGGGACCGGCAGGTCGGCGACCAGTTGGAAGGCGTCGAGGACCTCGCGGTTGTAGGCAAGGTTACCGACGAGGTCACGGTCGATCACGTCGCGGAGCTGGGCACCGGCGGCGAACGCGCGGCCTTCCCCAGTGATGACGACGCTCAGGACGCTGTGATCGTCGTGTAGATCGGTCACCGCCGCCGCCAGTCCCCGGGTTAGCTCGGTCGTGAAGGCGTTCAGCTGCTCGGGCCTGGCCAGCCGCACGACGGCGATCGCACCTTCTCGCTCGACACTGACAGCGCTGACCGGATCGTTGCTCACAGCCTCGGCTTTGGCGCGACTCGTCATGCCAGCTGAGTCTCGGACCCATGTCCAGAGCCGAGATTGACGGCGCCTTCGATTGGAACGACACCGCTCCCGGGCACGTCACGCCTTTCTTCTATAGACCGTACGAACGGTCAGCATAACACGCCCAGATCCGTATAAGGATGACCTTGAGTGGCTCGCCTGGGCTAGGAAGTCTCAGCTGTCCTGCGCCGGGCTCAGCCGCGCTGCAGTCAGCGGCTGGGCGCCTCGGGATCTACGGCGTGTGGACGCTCCCGCGGCCTCCGGTTGCGCACTCTGGCGCCTGTCGCGTCTGACCGTTGCGTAGGCACGACCCCCGCGCCGTCGGCGCCTCGCGCAGTCAGCATCGCCTCTCGCGCGACCCTCGCAGCCGCTCCCTTCGGATTGCCGACTCCGCTCGGCAGCGACCCGTCGATGGCGATGCCTGACAGGAGGGTGCGGATGAAGGTCGCCGCGACCTCCTCCGCCGAGCTGCGGCCGCCCGGCCGCAGCCAGGTCCATGCCCAGTTGCACATACCGAAGATCTGCAGAGTGACGAGCCCGGCGTTCTCCTCGCGGAAGGCGCCAGAGGCCATGCCGCGTCCGATGACCTGCCGCACCAAGGAGGTGTACTCGTCTCGGAGTGCACGGACGTCGGCCATCGAGTCCTCGGCCACGAAGCGGACGTACTCCCGGCCGACGACGATCGTGGCGGGCCGATCGTCGCGGTGGACGAGGACGAACGAGTAGATCAGCCCAGCGAGCTGCTCGATCGGGCTGCCGAGCGCCTCGAGGATGATTCTCGCCTCGGTCAGGCGCCGGCGCATGTAGGCCACTTCGACTTCGGCCAGCATGCTGTCCTTGGAGCCGAAGTGATGCACCACAGTGCCCTTGCTGATGTTGAGCTCTCGCGCGATGTCCCCGATCGCCGTATTGTCGTAGCCATGCTCGGCGACCATCTCCGTAAAGACCCGGAGGATCTCCGATCTGCGGCTGGTGCGCTGGCGGACGCGCGGCATAGAACCCCCTGAATGACCTGACGACGTGCACCTACTCGATAGGAGTTTACAGACCGCACCGGCGGTCAGCGAGGGCTTTGGCATCGCACTCCGCGGCGGTGAGGATCGGGCTTGGGGCTCGGTCCTTGCGCCGGCCCCCTGACGCCCGTCTGCCACTCAGGCGCCTAGCCCAGCTCGGTGCGCGTCCGCCAGGTGAGACCGTTCGGCCGGTTCAGGATCACAAGCATGATCAGCGCGATGATCACCAGTCGCAGACCGGCGTGCAGCGTGACGTGGAGTGGTCGGAACCCCCTGCCCGTCCTCCAGCATGGAGCAGACTTGATTGATCACGGAGATGACCGCTGTCCCCATCACGGCGCCGGGAAGACGGTTGACACCTCCCACGACGAGCATTTGCGATGTCAGGAAGGTGGGCTCCAGGTAGAAGGCCGCCGGTGTGATTGCGCCGGATCTAGTCGCCGTCGCCGAGCAGGGTCTCGGCTGCGGTGCGCGCGCCGGCGACCGTCGATTGTGTGCCGTCGGCGATTACCTTGATCTGGCGACGACCGACGCCGCCTGCACCTAGCGGTTGATGTTGTTGACCGCCAGCTGAAGTGCCGCGAAGGCGGCCTGGTCGTACCGCGCCATCAAGCCGCTCTTGGCGATCGCGGCGCCGATCACGACCGGGCCTCTCGGCCGTGCCGCCGCTCGCGCCCCTTCGGACCCACCGCACCCTGCGACAGCTCGGCCGCGAGCGAGCAGGGCAAAGACGCACATGCGCTTCATCATTCGGAATCTCTCCTCGCCGAGTTCGGACCGCTCGTACGGTCAGTGTATGCTTCGCGAGCGTCTAAAATGTTAAGTTCCTTCAGTTCCTCGACGCAATGCTGCAACCCGCGAGGGAAGAGATCAATCGTATGAACGGTCAAGTACCAACGCGGACCACACCGCCGAGTGGTTTCCCAACGCTCGCGGGAACGGTCGTGCTCGTCACGGGCGCAGGCGGCGGAATCGGGCGCGCGGTCGCGATCGCGTGCGCCGAGGCGGGCGCCGACGTCGCCGTGCTCGACCTTGGCGGTGGCGAGCGCACGGCCGCAGAGATCGCAACTCTCGGCCGACGGAGCTGGGCGTTGGCGACGGATGTCGCCTCGCGCGCCGCGGTGCACGAGGCCGTCAACCGGGTAGCCCGGGAGGCTGGCCGGCTCGACGGTCTGGTGTCCGCGGCGGGCATTGCGGGCCGCACGCCGGCGCTCGGGGAGGGGATGGACGACTTCGGCGAACAGGAGATCGACGAGGTGATCGCGGTCAACCTCAAGGGCACACTGTGGTGCATCCAGGCCGCCCTGCCGCATCTGCGGTGCAGGGGGGGCAGCATCGTCACGATCGGCTCGCTCGCCGGTCGCGTCGGCGGCTCGCTCTCGGGCCCGCATTACGTTGCCACCAAGGGCGCCATCCACGCGCTCACCAAGTGGGTTGCGCGCTACGGCGCCGCGTACGGAATCCGCGCGAACGCGATCGCTCCCGGCTTGATCGACACTGCGATGACCCGAGGGCTAACGAGGCCGCCGGGACTGACTCCGATCGGTCGAGAAGGCGTCCCAGAGGACGTCGCGCAGGCGGCGCTGTATCTGCTGTCACGTCAGTCGAACTTCGTGACGGGAATAGTCCTGGACGTCAACGGGGGGTTCTACGCGGCTTGATCCGCTCGGACCCCTCGGGCCGTGGAGCGGGCAGCGGCTGCTGCGCTCCGTCGTCAATAGCCTTTGCCGGCGACCCAGCCGCCGTCGACGGTGAGCGTGTGGCCCTGGATGAAATCGGCGGCGTCGCTGCATAGGAAGACAACCGCGGCGGCGATCTCGGGGGGCTGGCCCCAGCGGCCGAGCGGCGTGTTCTCGACGATCACTCGTGTCATGTCCTCGTCCTCGAAGTACGCCGCCGCGAGCGGTGTCTCCACCACACCGGGCGCGACAGCGTTGCACATGATCCCCTCGCTGGCCAGCTCGAAGCAGATCGTCTTGGTCAGCATCACAAGGCCGGCCTTCGTCACGTTGTAGGCGACGCGGTTGCGCAACGCCAGCTCGCCCGCGGCTGACGCGACGTTGACGATCTTGCCCTTGCCCTGTGCGAGGAAGTGCGGGATCGCAGCCTGGCTCGCAACGAACGGCGCGGTCAGGTTGATCGCGATCGTGCGCTCCCAGGCGTCGAGCCCGTAGTCACGGAACGGGGCGATCTCCCGGATGCCCGCGTTGTTGATCAAGAAGTCCAGCCGACCGAATCGCTCGGCCGCCGCGTCCACGGCCCGGCGCAGGGCGGCGGCATCGCTGACGTCTGTCACTTGGCTGTGAGTCCGCTCACCGTGCCTCGCGAGCTCCTCCCGGACCGCAGCAAGGGTTGGCTGGTCGCGGTCGACCAGCGACACGCTAGCCCCGGACGCGAGCAGCGCGTCGACCATCGCGCGGCCAAGTCCCTGGGCCGCACCGGTGACGATTCCTGCTCGACCGTTCAAAGACAGCTCCATGCTCCCGGTCCTTTCAGAGACGTTGGTGCGGGGCACTCATCGCGGCGACGGCTTATCCATCCCGTAGCGCTCCCAGAAGCGGGCGGGCGTGTCGGCGGGATCCTTGTACCAGTACCACGTGCACGGGTCCTTGTGATAGTCCTCGGGCGGGTCGAGAGGGTAGAGCGGTAGGCCGTACCAGCGAATCGGAAGCAGCTCGTTCATCAGCGTGCAGTGAGTGCAGTAGAGGGGGCGGCCGCGCGTGTGAAACGACCAGTCGTGGGCGCGTTCGGTCCTGCCGTACGCACCCTCGCCGTCGTACTTGCCCATCAGCACCAGTCGCTGGCCGCTCCCACAGGGATGCATGCGAAAGGTGAACTTCTCGTCGTCCTCCTCGATCGAGAACGCTCCGGCTTGCGGGCCGGTTCCGCTCGTAGAGTGGGCGCGCCACGAGCCGGCGAGGAGCTTCACTACCTGGTGGCGGTCGAGCTCGAGGATCACGCCGGCGTCCCGGCGCCACGCGCGCTCCATATAGCGGCCCCAGGCGTCCGGGACGGCGTCCTCGCCGAGCTGCTCCTGGACGACCGTGATCAATGCCAAGATCATCTCTGCCAGCATGTCGTGTAGGTAGCGCCACTCCGACTTCATGGCCTCGCACAGACCTCGGGCGGCGTCGAGATCGCCCGCGTCGATCGCGTCGATCGCGCGGTCCATCGTCGGCCGGGTCATCGCCTCCAGCTCCTCGGCAGTGAACCACCGCTCCTGGGTCTCAGACATTTGGGGCCTCCTGTGTGGGTTGTTCGTCTGCGTGCTCGGCCGCCCACAAATCCTTGAGGCGAAACTTTTGGACCTTGCCGGATGGGGTCACCGGAAACTCGGCGACGACGCGCAGGTATCGAGGGATCTTGAATCGAGCGATCCGACCCGCAAGGCGGCCACGCATCTGCTCGTAGGACAGCGAAGCGTCGGCGGCGAGTCTCACGTAGGCGCATACCTGCTCCCCGTACCGCTCGTCGGGGACACCGATCACGGCAACGTCGAGCACGCCTTCAACGCCGCGAAGCGCGTCTTCGACGGCGGCAGGGGAGACGTTCTCCCCGCCGCGGATGATCATCTCCTTCGTGCGCCCGGTGATCCGCAGGTACCCATGTGCGTCGAGATAGCCGAGGTCCCCGGAGTAGAGCCAGCCGTCGCGAACGGTGGCAGCGGTCGCCGGCGGATTGTTCCAGTAGCCCTTCATCACGAAGCCGCGCGAGCGAACCTCGCCCTGCTGGCCCACGTCCAGCACCCGGTCGTCGACGGGGTCGACGATCTGCGTCTCGACGTGCGGCATCGGCTTGCCGCAGCTTGAGATCTGCAGCTCTGGCGTATCGTCGGGACTGGAGGCCGACACCGTGGGCCCGAACTCGGTCTGGCCGTACGTTATGACGAACGACACGCCAGCCTGCTGCTGCCAGCGGCGTCCCAGGTCGACCGGCACCGGCGAGCCGCCGGTGACGATCCCCTGGAGGCAGGTCAGATCCGCAAGGCCCTGGTCGCGCCGGGCGAGCTCCTCCTCGAGCGCCAGGAGCATCGTCGGCACGCCGGCCAGCACGGTCGCGTGCTCGCCGAGCAGCGTGTCGAGCACGCGCGCGGGGTCGAACTTCAGCGTCGGCAGATGGCAGGCTTGCGCCGAAACCAGCCCGAGGGTCCCGAACACGCAGCCCCCGCAATGGAACAGGGGCATGGGGTTGACGTAGCGCGTCTGCGAAGTGAGCCGCGCGCGATACGCGAACCCGCGCGCCTGGTTGGCCAGCGCCCAGTTGGTCAGCTGCGCCCCTTTCGGCAATCCGGTGGTGCCCGACGTGAATTGGATTTGTGAGAGATCGCTGCTCCGCGTCGAGTTGCGCCGCCGTTCCACCTCGTCCCGGTCGCGCGGGGTAGCGCGCGCGAGGAAGTCATCCCAGCCGATCGCCGAGTTGTCCGCCGCAGCTCCGAGGCTCACCCGCAGCTTCAGGGCGGGTAGATCGTGGGTCGCGCGGTCGACTATCTCCCAGAGGGAAGAGCCGCGGTCGTGGGGTATCGCGAAGATGGCCTTTGCTCCGGTGAGCTGGAGAGCGTACGCGAGCTCTCGCTCCGGGAGGAGAGGGTTGAGCGGCACGGTGACGAGGTTCGCGTAGGCCGCGCCGAACTGCAGCAGCGGATGTTGAGGAACGTTGGTCGCCCAAACCGCGATCCGGTCGCTCGGATGCAAGCCGCTCGACACGAGGGCGGCCGCCACCTCCCGGGCGCGGTCGCGCAGCTCGCGGTAGGTCCACCGCAGCGACAGGCCGACATCGTCGTAGGCGGAGTAAACCAGCGCTTCACGTTCGCTCCCTCGAGCGTGCGCGTCCTCGAGCAGGTCGGCGACAGTGATGTCACGCAACGACGGCTCCTCGTCGGGGTCGGGTAGCCAGTGTGAGAGGTTGTTGACCAGCATGCCTCGCTCAGCTCGCGAGCCGTATCTCGGCGAGGATGGGGGTGTCGGGCTCAGCGACTTCGGTCGCCAGGCGCACGCCGCACCCTGGGCAGCAGAACTCGCGCCACACCACCTCCGCGTCCACGAACTGCGCCGGGTCGGGCAGCTGCAGCGCGGCGTCCCCGAGCGGACGCTGCATCAGAACCATCGCCTCCTTCGGGTTGCCGTCAATCGCGCCGAGGCTCGTCGCGCAGCGCAGACAGCGAAGCAAGCTGCCGTCTCGGTCGATCAGGTAGGCGTCGCCGATGGTCTCCGCGCCGTCCGGCGGCTCCGACGGAGCCAATGGCTCTCGGGGAGGCCCACCGGACGATAGGCGTTCGCGCAAGCGCTGCTCCCGGAGCGCCGCCGTCGGCTCGGGGTGGACCCTCCCCTCGCGCAGGACGACTCCGTAGATGCGCTCCGCCCCGGCGACCGTGACCGTGCCGCTGCCTACGTCGCGCGCAACCAGGTCGGGGTCTCGCGTGAGGGGGTCACCGTACCCGGCCGGGCTGAGCCAGTTCCAGTAGAGGACATCCGAGTCCTCGATCAGCAGCCCCGGCCCCTTGCCGATCAGCTGCTCCTCCCGGCCGCCTAGCGCGCCGATGTCCTGCGGGACTTCGCCGGCGGCGAAGCGCTCGCGCACATTCGTGTCGCGGATCAGGCGCGAGCGTGCGACCGCACCCGGATCGCCGCCGAGGATTCCCATCGCCTTCGGGAGCGCCTCGTTGGTGTAGACGCCCAAGCCGCTGTGGCCATTGTGCGGGAGGTAGGCGAGCTCGCCGCCGTTGCCCGAGCGACAGCGCCCTGCTCCGGCGGAGTCGGCGAACTCGCGGCGGTAGAGGTACAGGATCGGCCAATCGCGCTCGTAGACCTCGACGTTGGGCCCGCGGCCTTCGGGGACCAGCGCGTGGCCGTCGGCGAACTGTCCGTCGCGGCGCCAGGTCGCGCCGCCGGCCCCGAGCATGTTGTCGCCCTCACCTCCGACGTAGTAGGCACCGCGCTGGTTGACACCGGCGATGATCTGCGCCGCCCACTGGGCGGAGGTCGCCGTCAGCGCGCCGTCCCGAACTGCGGTCTCCGTCGAAGCGAGCATCATCTTGGTGACGACGGCCATGCCGTGCGACATGCCGATCTCGGTTGCGTAGATCCCGGCTGGGCTCACTGCCGCGCCCCAGTCCGGGCACGTGATCGTCCCGGGCTCGGGGCGAAACTCCATGTGGCGGACGGCGCCCGCCGCGCATCCCATCTGGTCGGCGAGCATCAGGACGTTGATCGCACCGAGGATCGCGCCGCGCCAGCCGGCGAAACCGACGTTGATCGCGCCCACCTGCGCGTGCGTGCCGACGTTGTCGAAGATCAGCGCGTGACCGCGCTTGGTCACCGTCGTGACGACCGGGTAAATGCCGCGGTCCCCTGTCATTGCCACCTCGTTGAACATGCGTTCCGAGTAGCGGCCGTCAGGGATCGTGTCCATCATCTCCTTAAACGCCCGCTCGCTGGCGTCGATCACGCGTCGCATGACGCCCTTGACGACGTCCTCGCCGTAGCGCTGCACCAGCGTGAGAACGCGCGCCTTGGCCGCAAGGTTGCCGGCGATCGTGGCTCGCAGGTCAAGCGAGAGGGCCTCCGGCGTGCGCGACGAGCGCCGGTAGATCGCTTCGAGCTCAGGGTCGATCCGCCCGTCCTTGACGATCCGGAACGGCGGGTAGGAGGGCGGATCCCAGAAGACGTCCTGAGCGTTCGGGCAGAACGAGCCCGGGACGGTGCCGCCGATGTCGTTCTGATGGGCGATGTTGCCCACCCAGCAGAACAGCTTGCCGTGCACGAACACGGGGCAGAGCAGCCCGACGTCCGGCTGGTGGGCGGTCCCGACGATCGGGTCGTTGCACAGCCACATGTCGCCGTCGCGCACGGCATCTCCGTGTCGTTCCATGACGAAGCGAACCTGCATGTCGACCATCCCCGACATGTACTGCAGGCAGGGCCCGAAGTAGAGGACCTCGGCATCCTCAGTGAGGATGCACGTCTGGAAGTCCCGAATCTCGACCGTGATCGGCGAGACGCCGAGGTTCTCGATCACGCGGACGTGGTCCATGTTGGCGTTCCACAGTCCGTGCCTGATCACCTCGTAGGTGACCGGGTCGATGTCGTCGGCGGCGTCGCGGTGCAGGCGTAGGCCCTCCGGATCATCGACTGGGCCGTCCGGGATGAACGCGTGGTTGATCCCGTCCCAGAACTCGCGTGGACGCTTGACCGGCTCCTCGAGGTGCTTCGTTGTGTCGACGGGCATGTAGGCTCCTTCGGCTGGCTAGGCGCCGTTGAGTGTCACGACGAAGTCCCCGGTCGCGCGGCGCTCGCACGAGCTTCCGGGCGGGAGCACGATTCCGGTGACGTCGAGATCGATCACCGCCGGGCCGTGCACGACGTGACCGGCCGGCATCGCTTCTCCGTTGAAGGCGCGAGCGTCAAATGGCCCTTCGCCGAGGGTGAACCAGACCTGGCGGGTGCCCTTCTCCCATGCTGTGGCCTGGCGCAGCTGGTAGCGGTCGAGCTGAGCTGAGCCGCGTGGCATAACCGTCTCCACGCGCAGTCCGGTGATCTGCAGCTGCGCGCCCGGCAGCAGCGCCGCCTCTCCGTAGCGCTGTCCGTACATCGTCACAAAGTCGCGGCAGGAGGTGGCGATCTGCTCGTCGGTGAGGGGACCGTCCGGCAGCCTCCATTCGAGCTCGTGGATCTGCCCTTGGAACTGCATGCGCGCATAGCGCCGGGACTCGAACCGAAGAACGTTCTCGCGCTCGGAGATCGCCGCCCGCGCGGTCGCCTCCAGCTCACCGAGCGCTTGCTCGAGGTCGTCGGGCGAGAACGGCTCGATGAACACCGCGGCCGACTCGTGCTGATAGCGGATGTCGGCCTGCGAGATCCCGAACGCCGACCAGACCGACGCCACCTCACCAGGGACGACGATCGTGTCAATACCCAGGGTCGCGGCGTAACCGACAGCGTGCAAGGGACCGGCGCCGCCGTAGGACATCAGCGCGAAGTCCCGGGGGTCGAAGCCGCGCCCGATGATGCCGTTCCCGAGCAGGTTCGCCATCTTTGCGTTGGTCACTTCCACGATTCCCAACGCGGCGTCGTGGAGCGATAGCCCCAGCGGCTCGGCGATCCTCTCGCGGATCGCCTGCTCGGCGAGGTCGCGGCTCGGGGTGAACGCCCCCCTGCCCGTTCCGAAGATAACCTCGGCGTCGATGTAGCCGAGCACGAGGTCCGCGTCGGTCACAGTTGGCTCCTGTCCGCCGCGACCGTAGCAAGCCGGTCCGGGCCGCGAGCCTGCGCTGAGCGGCCCTACGCGCAGCCCACCGCCGTGCCTGTCGGCCCACGCGATCGAGCTGCCTCCAGCGCCGATCGAGGTGACTTCGATCGCGGGTACTCGATAACGGAACTTGCCGACGAGCGTGTCCTCGGCAGTGAGCGGTTCGGCGTCCTTGACGATTCCGACGTCAAACGTGGTGCCTCCCATGTCGGAGGCGATGAGGTCGCGCTTTCCCACCTGGTCGGCCACGCGCGCGCATCCCATCAGGCCGCCGACCGGTCCCGAGCCGATCGTCAGCACAGGGCGATCGACGCTGCTCTCCAGCGGCACCATGCCGCCGTGGCACTGCATCACGTGCAGGTCTCCGGCGAACCCGACTTCCTTGAGCCTGTCCTGGACGGTATGGAGGTAGTTGCTCGTGACCGGTCCGACATACGCGTTGATGAGCGTCGCAACGAACCGCTCATACTCGCCCACAGCCTTGGAGATGTCACTGGAGATCGTGATGAACAGCTCGGGGGTGAAAAGCTCGGTGGCTAGGTCGCGAACGATCTCGCGAGCTCGATGCTCGTGCGTCGCGTTGCGGACCGACCAGAGAAACGCAATCGCGATCGCCTCCACGCCGGCGGCGATCAGGGCTTGGGCAGCGTTCTGGACCTCGATCTCGTTGAGAGCCACGACGACCTCGCCGTCGCAGTCGACTCGCTCGGTGACGCCACGGATATGCTCGAGCGACACGAGCGGCTCGGGCTTTGACGTCTGAGCGACGCGCAGCAGGTTCTCCGGCGGCTCGCCGGTCGCCCGGCCCATTCCGCGCATGATTCGAACCGTGTCTTCGAAGCCGCGCGTGGTGATCAAACCGATCCGGGCTCCGGCGCGCTCGGCGACGATGTTGGTGGCCACGGTCGAGCCGTGCGAGATGCTGTTGAGTCTGCCGTACACCTGTTCGGCGCTCAGGCCGTGCTTGTCCGCGGCGGCCTCGATCGCTCCGAAGAAGCCGCTTTGGTAGCCGTCGGCCGGCGAGGAGAGCGTCTTGCCGAGCGCGACTTTGCCGCTCTCGTCGACGAGCACGCAGTCCGTGAACGTGCCGCCGATGTCGACGCCGCAGACGAAGCCGGATATGGGTTCTGGGCTCGTGAGTCTCTCCTCGCGGACCGGGGTCAGGTGGGACGGCGAATGCTCACAATAGCATGACCGGTCGTACGGTCAAGTGCGGGGAGTGCATGCCCGATCGCGGCGAGCGCCCGGGCGGAGAGCTGATAGGGAGTCGAGATCGTGACCCTGGCGACTCGCTTGCCGTAGCGGCGCTCCAGCGTGTCCACCACATCCAGTGGCTTACCGACGATCGCGAACAGCTCAAGCGTCTCGTCATCGATGAGGTCTGGCATGCGCTCCCAAGCGCCCGACCGCGACAGCCTATGCAGCTCCGGGTGCAGCGCACTCCGGCCGTGGTGGCGGAGAACGGGCAGGTAGCCCGGGGTCGATGCATAGAACGCGATCTGGCGACGAACCGCCTCCGTCGCGCTGTCCAGCTCTTCTTGATCGGCTCCAGTGGCGACCAGGACGGAGGCGACGATGCTGTGCGGACGGCCGCAAGCGCGGGCCTCGCGGCCCGCTTGCACTGCCGGAAGGATGATGTCGTCGAGATAGCCTGGCGTGAGGAGCGGGTGGCAGAGCAGTCCGTCGGCTACCGCGGCACCAGCCCGGACGATTCGTTCGCCGACGCCGCCCACGAAGATCGGCGGATAGCCGAACGGGTTCGGCGGGGGGGCGAAGGCCGGCGGCATGAGCGTGTAGCGATAGAACTCTCCCTCGAACCGAAGCGGGCCGCCGATCTCCCATGCCCGCCAGATCGCGCGCACCGCGCGCACGAACTCGCCCAGACGGGCTGCCGGCTTGGACCACGGCATCGAGAAGCGCCGCTCGACGTGCGCGCGCACCTGCGTGCCCAGGCCGAGGACGAATCGGCCGGCGGTCGCGTCCTGAAGGTCGTTCGCCTGCATCGCGACCGTCATCGGGTTGCGCGCGAACGCGATCGCCACCCCGGTTCCGAGCAGACACTCGTGTGTGCAAGTCGCCGCGACCGCCACCGGCAGGAACGGGTCGCGCGTTCCGTCCAGGGTCCAGAGGCCATCGAAGCCGGCTCGCTCGCGGGCCGTGGCCTCTGCCGCGACCGAGCGCGGCGAATTGCTTCCGAAGTTACAGTCGACTGGAATCATTTGACCGGTTGTACGGTCGGTAGGGTACAGTTTGCGGATGCTCGCCGTTCGCTGGCATGCAAACCGCGACGTCCGACTCGAGGAAGTCGAGTGGTCCGATCAGCTGGGTGGTGGCATGGTCGAGGCGGAGGTCCGCTTCTGCGGCATCTGCGGCTCGGACCTCGCCGAGTGGCGCGACGGCCCGTTTGCGATCCGCAGCACCGCGCATCCCCTCACCGGCCAGTCGGCGCCGGTCACGCTCGGCCACGAGTTCGCGGGCCGGATCACCGCAACCGGCGACGACGTCCGAGCGCTTCGCGTGGGACAGCGGGTGGCCGCCGACGGCTGCTGGCGATGTGGCGACTGCGAGGCCTGCGTGTCGGGCGCTTACAACCTATGCCGTGTCGGCGGGGCGATCGGCCTGAACTCCGATGGCGCGCTCGCCGGCCGCGTGCGCTTCCCCGCGTACTGCGCCGTGCGACTTCCTGACGCCGTATCCGATCGCGCCGGCGCGCTGCTCGAGCCGTACGCGGTCGCACTTCATGCGCTCGATCGCGTCGGCGCCCGGCCGGGAACCAGCGTCGCGGTGCTCGGGTTCGGGCCGATTGGGGCAGCCGTCGCGGAGCTCGCCGCGATGCTCGGGTTGGAGACGATCGTCGTGGAGCCCAACCCGAGCCGCCGGCAGCGAGCTTGCGAGCTCGGTCACCGCACCGTTGAGCGCTTTGCAGACCGGCGTGAGCCGGTCCACGACGTGCGCTCGCTCACCGACGGCGGGGCCGAGGTCGTCGTCGATGCCTCGGGCGTAGCGGCCGCGCTGCCCGGCGCGATCGAGATGGCCAAGCGCGGGGGGCGGGTCGCGCTCGCGGGCATCCCCAAGCAAGCGGTCGAGATCTCCTACGAACGCCTCGTACTGTTCGAGCGAAGCCTCGTCGGGGCGCTGGGCTACACCAACGATCTCCCACGCATCGCGAAGATGGTCGCCGCGGGCCGAATCGATCCTGAGCGCACGGTCACGCGAACGGTGCCGCTTAGCTCCGCGATCGCCGAGATAGCCCGTCTGGCCACGGACCCTGGCGATGACATCAAGGTGCTCGTGGAGGTCGACGTTGCCTGAGCTAGTCGAGATCCGCTTCCCGCAGATGGGCGTGTCGGTCACCGAGGGAACGCTCGGCGCCTGGTTGAAGGCCGAGGGGGACGAGGTCAAGGCCGAGGAGCCGGTCTGTGAGATCGTGACCGACAAGGTCGACGCCGAGGTTCCGGCGCCGGCAGACGGCGTCTTGAAACGGATCCTGGTCGGCGAAGGAGAAACCGTGCCGGTCGGCAGCGTCCTCGCCGAGCTCGCGGTCGGCAAGGACGCCGGGAGCGCCCTGCCGAAGGAAACGACTCGCTTACGGGCGGCCGCGGGCGAGCGTTCGCGCTCGATGCAGCGGGTCGGCACAGACGCGACCGTTGACCCCGCCAACGCCGCGGCTCCGCAGACGCCCGTCGAGCTCACGCCTCCCACGGCGCCATCGTCGACAGCCCAGCGCTTCGACCCCCTCGCTGCCGCCGAGGACGTCGTGACGCGAGGCCCTCGCAACGGACGACCGCGCGCATCGCCAGTTGCCCGTCGGCTCGCGGAGGCCAACCGGCTGGACCTTCGGAGCGTGCGCGGCACGGGACGCGCCGGGCGGATCGGTAAGCAGGACGTTCTCGACACGATCGCGGACTCCGAGCAGGCAGATCAAGCCACTGTCCCGGCCGCTGCCGCACGCGCACTGACCGCTCCGTCAGCCGCGGTGGAGCAAAGCGAGAGCGTGCCGCGCGGCTATGAGGACGTCCCGCACCGGCTCGTCCCGCACAGCCCGCAACGCCGAGCGATCGCCGAGCACATGGTCCGGTCTCGACTTACCGCACCGCACGTGACGACCCATGTCTCGGCCGACATGGAGGCGGTCGCGAGGGCCAGATCGACTCTCAACGCGCGTCGCCGCGAGGAAGGAAGGGAAAAGCTTTCGGTGCTGCCGTTCATCGCGCGCGCCGCCTGCCTGGCGCTCCGTGACCACCCCGACCTCAACGCGACCTATCGGGAGGACTCGATCCTGCAATGGACAGAGGTCCACCTCGGGATCGCCGTCGACACCCCACGGGGTCTGGTGGTACCCGTGATCCGCGGGGCGCACCGACTGAGCGTGGAGGCGCTAGCCGAGGCGATGGCCGACCTGGCCAACCGATCGCGCAGCCGCCGCTTGACTCCGGAGGACATGCGCGCCGGGACATTCACGATCACCAATCCCGGCTCGCTCGGCGCACATGCGGCGGCGGCGATCATCAACCAGCCGCAGGTCGCAATCCTCGGCACGCCGGCGATGGTGCGTCGGCCGTGGGTCGTCACGACACCGGACGGGGACGAGGGCATCGCAATTCGCTCGGTCATGGACCTGACGCTGAGCTTCGACCACCGCGCCGTTGACGGCGCAGAGGCGACGCGCTTCCTGGTGGCGCTCAGCCGGATCGTGGAGAACTGGTCAGGCGCCGTCGCTTGACCGCGCGTGTCAGACGCGCATCAGCTCCTGCGCGGCTTCGACGATCGCATCGACGCTCGGGATGCAGGCTTCCTCGAGCTCGGCGTCCTGCGGGATCGGGGTGTCCGTTCCACCCAGGCGCCAGATCGGCGCGTCCAGCGCGAAGAATGCCTTCTCCTGGATCAGAGCTGCGATCTCGGCGCCCGCGCCGGCCGTCCGCGGCGCTTCGTGGACGATCAGCGCGCGCGAGGTCTTCTCGACCGAGCGCACTATCGTTTCGATATCGAGCGGGACGAGCGAGCGAGGGTCGATCACCTCGATGCTCACGCCGGCTTCGCCGAGGCGTCGACCGGCCTCCAGCGCGCGCTCGACCATGAGACCGGTGGCAACTACCGTCAGATCCTCGCCCGCGAGCCTCACCGACGCCTTGCCAAGCGGCACCATGAACCGTTCGTCCGCCGGCACGGGCCCCTTTACCCGGTAAAGCATCTTGTGCTCGAAGTAGATCACCGGATTCGGATCGCGGATCGCTGACTTCAGCAGCCCCTTCGCGTCTGCGGGCGAGGCGGGCATGACCACCTTCAAACCGGGCACGTTCATGCAAAGAGCCTCGAGGCTCTGCGAATGCTCTGCCCCCGCGCCTCCGACGATCCCGGTGGGAGCGCGCACCACGACCGGCAGCTCTACGCGGCCGCCGTGCATGTAGCGCCACTTCGCCAGCTTATGAAAGACCTCGTCGCCCGCAATCAAGATGAAGTCGGCGAACTGCAGCTCGACGACCGGGATCGTGCCGCTCATCGCGGCTCCGACGGCGCCTCCCACGATGAACGTCTCGGTTATGCCCGTGTCGACGACCCGTTGTTCGCCGAACTCGTCTAGCAAGCCCCGCGTGACACCGAACACGCCGCCTAGCCTGCCGATGTCCTGGCCCATCAGCCACACCCGCTCGTCGCGGCGCATCTCCTCCGCGAGCGCCTGGTTGATCGCGCGACCGTAGGACAGGACAGGAGCGTCGCTCATCGGCTGAGACTGCTCATGCATAGACGTCCATGAAGATGATCTCCTCGGCCTCCGCGCGCGGTGCAGCCAGCGCCTCCTCGAACGCCGCGTTCACCTCGGCCGACACCTTCGCGTCGAGCTCGGAGGCGCGGCCCGCGTCGATCCGGCGACGCAGGATCTCGACCGGGTCGCGATCAAGGTCCTCTGCGTCCGCCCGGTCGTCTCGGTAGTGCTGCTGGTCGCCCTCGTAATGGCCTCGCACGCGAACAGTCTTCGCTTCGATCAACGTCGGGCCCTCTCCTGCGCGGGCCCGCTGCACGGCCAGCTGTGTTGCGTCGAACACAGCGATCGCGTCCTGTCCATCGACGATCACGCCGGGGACACCGTATGCAGCGGCTCGGTCTGCGACGTTCTCCGTCGGACTCTGCGCATTGAACGGGCGCGAAAGCGCCCAGCCGTTGTTCTCGCAGATCCAGACGAGCGGAAGCTTGCGCACCGACGCCTCGAGCGCAGCCTCGTGCCACGTGCCTCGCGACGCAGCGCCGTCCCCGAAGAAGATCGCGCAGACCTGGTCGCTCCGACGCAGCCGAATCGACATGCCCACCCCGGCGCCGACGACGAAACCCGAGCCGAGCGTCCCCCCCTCGCCGAGAACGCCCACGGACGGATCGCAGAAGTGCGCGATACCCGCGCCCTTCCCGCCGGTGCTCCCTGTGCTCCTGGCAAGGAGGTCGCCGAACACCTCGGTGAGCGACATCCCTTTAGCGACGGCATAGCCAAGCCCTCGATGGGCGTACAGCAGGTAGTCGTCCCGCCCCAGTGCCGCGACGGCGCCCGCCTGGACGCCCTCTTGACCCAGCCCCGGATGCCAGAACCCCCCGAAACCGTGCTCAGCGACGTGCGCCTGGATCCGCAGCTCGCACATGCGTATCCGCGCCACCATCTCGTAGAGCCCGTCGAGGAACGCGTCATCAGGTCGTCGAGTCGCTCGTGCTCCGCCTGACGTGTTCGCTGGAGGGGGAGGGGGTTCCGTCGGTTTGGCGCGCGTTCTGGGAGTCATTTCACCGGATCAGGTTGGACGAGATCCCGGCTTGCGCGCAGGTCAACAGCATCCGGGGCCAGGTTTCGGAAGCACCCGCTGCGGCGGGCCGACGGCGAGTCGGTCGGTCGAGAATGATGGTTTACAGACCGTACATACGGTCAGGTATAGTGTAGTCTACACGAACGCGCCCGAGCCTGAGCCCCCGCGCCGCGGAACTCGCTCATGAGCAGGACGAGCCCTCAGCCGCTAACGGAACCAGCTGACCCGGACACTAGGAGAAGTGGACAACATGGCAGAAGCAACACAGCCAGATGTGCACGTCCAACCCGCAGCGGAAGCCGAGGTTACGCCACCGGCGCCTGATCCAGCGATCCTCGGTATCCCAGCGTTCACGCTCGGATCGATCGCGCTTGGCCTGGCGCTCGTGGGCTACATCCCCGCCGCTGCCGTTGGAGGCGTATTGCCGATCATCTTCGCAGCCACGGGGCTCGGAGTCTTCGTCTCGGCGATCTGGGCGATGGCGCTGCGCCAGACGATACTCGTCGGCATCATGGGCATCTTCGCCGGCTTTTGGTGGAGTTATGCGGCACTCGTGCTCGGACTCACGCACGGGTGGTATGCCGTCCCCCTCACCGACGTCGCGCACGTCCAAGCCTTGTTCCTAATCTCCTGGGCAATCATTTTCTTCTTCCTGCTGGTGGGAACGCTCCGGCTACCGGCGATCTACACCGCGCTGCTCGCGCTTGTCGTGCTCGCATTCGTCCTTCTGATCATCGGCACCCTCAGCCCATCTACCACGGCGACGAAAGTCGGCGGGGTAGTGGTGCTCGCTTTCGCCGTGCTAGGGATCTACCTGTTCATGCACGCTTGCGACCTCGCCCTGGGCAGGCGTGGCCTGCCGCTCGGACGACCCACCATCCGCTGAGCGGGTTCAACCCAGCGCAACCCGAGGTCCCGGCCTCTGTTTCTCACTGGGTCTCATGAGCGCTGCACGCGTTGGCAGTCTTCGCGGCGGGCATTGTCGCGGGAACGATCAACACAGTGGTGGGCACCGGGACGCTTTCACCTTCCCGGTGCTGCTGGGCTTCGGCTACGCCCCGGTGGTGGTCAACGTCTCCAGCACCCGCTGTGGCGGGCCGATCGGGGGTCGTTCTGTTCGAGAAGGAACGTTCACCGACCGTACATGCGGTTAGGTATAGTCTACCGTACATGAGCATGCCCGAGCCGCCACCGCTCGAAGCCATTCGATCATGAGCACGACGAGCCCTTCCTCGGCGGGACGGTCGCAGGCGCAAGACTCCAGACGCCGCCGCAGTCGCGAGGCTCCGCTGGATTGGACCGCCGCACTCGACGAGTTGGCGACCGTGGCGGCAGACGCCCTGGACGCCGGCAACCCGTTCGCGGCTTTGCGTCGCCGCGAGCTCGCCCGGGTGCTGGCTCTCGGTATTGGACGGCTGGCCGCGCGCCCGATCCCGGTTGCCCGCCAGAGCGCGAAGATGGCACTCGCGCTTGGGCGCGGGGCGCTCGGGGCAGGCGATATAGATGTGGACCCGCAGGATCGACGCTTCTCTGACCCTGCGTGGCGCGAGAACCCGGCCTTCCGGCGCATACTCGCCGTCTATCTCGCGTGGCGCGAGGCGTTACTCGAGCTCGTCGATCGCTCTGGCCTGGAGGGCGCGAAGGCCGAGCAGGCCCGCTTCGCCGTCATGCAGCTCACCGAGGCGGCGGCTCCGACCAATGTGCTGCCCACCAACCCCGCCGCTGTCAAACGGGTCTATGAGAGTGGCGGTCTCAGCTTGCTCCGCGGTGCCCGTAACGCGTGGGGTGATGTCCGGCACAACCGTGGGATGCCCGCGCAGGTCAAGGCCGCGGCCTTTCGGGTCGGCCGGGACCTTGCAGCCACGCCCGGACAGGTCGTGCACCGCAACTCGGTATTTGAGCTGCTGCAGTACTCGCCCGCGATCGAAAGCGTTCACGAGCGGGGACTGCTCGTCGTCTCCTCGCAGGTCAACAAGTACTACATCGCTGACCTCTCGCCCGGGCGCAGCCTGGTGGAGTACGCGGCGAGCGAGGGCGTGCAGCCGTTCGCGATCTCCTGGCGCAACCCGACCGCAGCCCAGCACGCCTGGAATCTCGACAAGTACGTCGAATCCGTCAGCGAAGCGATCGACGTGATCACCGAGATCACGGGCGTGGACTCCGTCAACCTCTTGGGAATGTGCGGCGGCGGTGTAATCACCGCGTTGCTGTTGGCCCACCTTGCTGACGCAGGCAACGACCGGGTCGCCAGCGCGACCTTCCTGGTCACGGTCCTGGATTGGAGCGTGCCCTCGCAGGTCGACATCTTCTCGTCCCCGCGCCTGCTCGGGGTCGCCCAGCGGCGAGTGGACGATCGCGGCGTGCTCGACGGCCGCGATCTCAGCGTGTTCTTCTCGTGGCTGCGTCCCACCGAGCTCGTCTGGAGCTTCTATGTCAACCAATGGTTGATGGGCGATGAGCCGCCGTCGTCCGATCTGCTGTGCTGGAACGCCGACTCCACGCGGCTGCCGGCCGGCGTGTATCACGACTACGTGCGGCAGTTCAGGGACAACCCGCTTCCGCAGTCCGGGATGGCGAGCGCGCTCGGCACGCCGGTCGACCTGCGGCGCATCCAGACCGACTCCTTCGTGGTCGCAGGTCAGCGCGACCACATCACGCCGTGGCCCGCGTGCTACCAGACCACCCAGCTGATCGGCGGCGAGTCCGAGTTCGTCCTAACATCGTCTGGGCATGTGGCGACCGTCGTCAGCGGCCCGTCGACGACGCGGGCGAGCTTCCGTGCCGGGCGCCCTAGCGGGTTGAGCCCGGAACAGTTCCTGAGCGAGACCCCCAGCCAAGACGGCAGCTGGTGGCCCAGCTGGACCACATGGCTGGCGCAGCGCTCCGGCGCACGTCGACCCGCGCCCAAGAGCCTCGGCAGCCTCGCTCACCCCCCGCTCGAACCAGCACCAGGGAGGTACGTCCATCAATGCTAAGCACGCCGACGCCTGCGCGGAAGGATCGCCTAGTGGACTTCGCCACCGCGCGGGGGCTGCGCGTGCGGTACGCGATCCAAGGCCAGGGAGACGGTCCGCCCCTGCTGCTGATCAACGGCATCGGCGCCAACCTCGAGGTCTGGCAGCCGCTCGAGGAACGGATCTCTAACCGCCAGGTGATCTCGTTTGACGCGCCCGGCGCCGGCCGCTCCCAGCGCGCCCTTCGTCCGATTCGCATGCGCGGTCTCGCCGAGATCACGCTCGAGCTCCTCGACTCCCTGGGATACAGCGACCCCGTCGACGTGCTCGGATATTCGTTCGGGGGCGCGATCGCCCAGGAGCTCGCACGCCGCTCGCCAGATCGGGTGCGACGGTTGATCCTCGCGGCCACACTTCCGGGAATCGGCGGAGTGCCAGGGAACCCGCTGTTGATCGTCCGCCTGCTGAGCCCGCGACGCTACTACTCGCGCAGGGCGCTGGAGGCGATCGCGCACGATGCCTACGGGGGCCGCATCGCCAGTGATCCCGACGCGCTTCGCGCGCACGCAGACACGCGCTTCCTGGCAGCGCCCACCGCACTCGGCTACGCGACGCAGGTGCTATCGATCTGGGGCTGGAGCAGCCTGCGGTGGCTGCACACCCTGCACCTGCCTACGCTGATCCTCGCCGGCGACCAAGACCCCCTCGTTCCGATGATCAACAACCATATCTTCCTAAAGCTGATCCCCAACGCCCGCCTGCACGTCGTAGCCGGCGGCGGACACCTGTTCCTGCTGGACCAAACGGAAGACGCCGCGGGAGTCCTCAACGCGTTCCTAGCCGAGCGCGATCCGGCGAGCTGATGCCGCCTATCTCCACCGCCCGCGCTGCATGCGGAAAAGCTGCGTTAGTCACCGGCGCCTCCAGCGGAATCGGGCTCGGCCTCGCGCGCATGCTCGGCCAGGAGGGATTCGCGCTGACCATCAGCGGGCGCCGGCAAGCCAAGCTCGCCGAAGCAGCAGTGGACCTGCGACGCGAAGGCTTCACGGTCGCCGAGTACGCGTTCGATCTCGCCGAGACGCAAGCCGCCACGGACCTCGTAACAGCGCACAGAGAACGCTACGGCCGCCTCGACGTGCTTGTCAACAATGCCGGGCTCGGTATCGTCGCGCCGCTCGACGCTTCCGAGACTCGCCACATCGACCTCCAGCTAGACGTGAATCTGCGGTCCGTGATCACAGTGTTTCGCGAGGCCGTCGACCTGCTCGTGACGGCCGGCAATGAGCCGAACGGCGCTCTGGTCATAAACGTAGCGTCAATCGCGGGCAAGGAAGGACAGCCGTTGCTCGGCGCGTACTCGGCAGCGAAGGCAGGCGTCGTCGGCTTTACCCAGTCGATGAATCGAGAGTTTGGGCCACGGGGCGTCAAGTGCTGCGCATTCTGCCCCGGCTATGTCGACACCCCGCTCGCCGAAGCGGTCAGGCACCGAGTTGCGCCCGAGGAGATGATCCTCGTGGACGACCTGGCCGAGGTCGGACGCTGCCTGCTGCGCCTGTCACGACAATGCGTGATCCCCGAGATCATGTTTGTGCGCCCGGGTCTTGTCGAGTAGCTAGTCCTGCGCTCACCTCCGCACGTCGAGCATGACCTTGCCAACGGTGCGGCGACCCTCGACCTCGGCGTGGGCGCGAGCGGCCTCCTCCAGGGGGAAGATGCCCCCTTCGATGACGCGAAGCAGTCCGTCGCTATGCATGCGCAGCAGGTCGCCGAGACCCTCGAGCACCCAGTCGCGTCGCCGGATGAGATCGGGTATCCAGAAGCCCAGCACGCCTCGGGAGCTCGTCATCAACTCGCTGCTGCGCAGCGTGCAGTCGACGCCCGACGCGATCCCATAGGCCACGAGCCGGCCGAATGGCGCCAGGGCAAGAAGCGACTGCGAGAACGTCGCGCCGCCGGCCATCTCGAGGATCACGTCGATCGCGTTGCCCCGGTTCGCCTCGAGAAGCCGCTCGGTCAGCCCTTCGGCAACACCATCGATCGCCACGTCCGCGCCCAGTTCGGCGGCAAGCGCGCGCTTGGCCTCAGTTGACGCGGTCCCAATCACCCGGCCCGCGCCGAGCGCGCGGGCGATCTGAACGGCGAGCGAACCGACGCCTCCGGCGGCGGCATGAATCGCAACGCTCTCGCCCGAGCGCACGAAGGCGGACCGGCGGAGCGTCTCGAGGGCCGTCAGCCCCTGCGTGCAGAGCGCCAACGCGATCGCGTCCGGCACGTCCCGCGGCAACGGATACACGAGGTGCCTTCGAGCGATGGCGTACTCGGCGTAGCCGCCGCTACCAACGAACGCGAGCACGCGCTCTCCAGTGTCGGTGCGCTCGCCGGTGACCTCCACCCCGAACACAGCGGGGAGCTGCGTAGGGCTCAAATGAGTCCCGTTCCGGCGGTGCACGTCGGTAAAGTTGACGCCCGCCGCTGCCACGCGGATGAGCAGCTCGTCGACTCCCGGTTCGGGGATCGGAAGCTCTACGAGGCGCAGCACTTCCGGCTCGCCGAACTCGGCGCATTGCACGGCGCGCATGCTCGTCACGCCCACGTCCAGCTGGCGGCGGACGCGCGCCTCGTCACGATCCCGCCGGCGTGGCCGGCTGCGTCGCGTCCAGACCCGCGATCTCGGCCACCGTGCGGGCTCCGTACCGCTCGCGCAAGCGGGGCTTGTCGATCTTGCCCGATGCCGTCTTCGGCAGCTCATCGACGATCACGACCGAGGTCGGCGCCTTGTAACGGGCAATGCGCGCGCGGCAATGGCCGATCAGCTCGGCTTCGCCCACCTCCTCGCGGAGGGAGACGATTGCGCAAGGCGTCTCTCCCCAGCGCGCGTGAGGGACCCCAATAACGGCGGCCTCACGCACAGCCGGATGGCTCAGGAGCGTCTGCTCGACCTCGATCGACGCGATGTTCTCGCCACCGGAGATGATCACGTCCTTCTTCCGATCGAGTATGTAGAAGAAGCCCGCGTCGTCCTGCCG
>Ga0302325_10006201_pt1 | contig 26945 bp, 30 predicted proteins | sample Palsa_T0_2_FD_201948 | JGI IMG/M metagenome (GOLD analysis project Ga0302325, IMG submission 201948) | Peat permafrost microbial communities from Stordalen Mire near Abisko, Sweden - Palsa_T0_2 | ecosystem: Environmental > Terrestrial > Soil > Palsa > Peat permafrost | place: Sweden: Abisko... | reverse complement strand
CAGCCTGCGGGGTGGTCTTGTATCCCCAGTCCGCGGCCGATCCCATCAGCTCCGGCCACGCGGGCGGCACGCTCATCGCGGGCAGCGGCCGGGTGCTCCCGCTTGGACCTTTTCACCCGATAGTCCTCTTGACCAGAGGTATCGGGGCGGCGACTTAACGCGATGTTCTTGGCCGCGATCGCGGCGCTGAGCGCGGTCGCGAACGCCGTCCAGGCCACCTCGGGGACCGCGAGCAGAGCCGCCGTCCGGTCCACCCGTCGGGCCAGGAAGGCGTACCGCGTCATGACGGCCGACAGCACGGCGGCGTCAGCGGTGGCGGCCCACAGCCGGCGGCGCCCGAACGCGAGCGGGACATAGCCGCTGCGGATCACCACCGCGGCTCCCCACCAGGCCAGGGCTTCCGCGCGGGGCCGGGCCGGCGCCGCCGGTTCCGGGGCGCGCCAGATCAGCCAGCCGGAGGAGGCCGTGGTCAGGTTCAGCGCCGACCACGCGACCGGGAAGACCGCCCCCGGCGGCGCGAACGCGGGGCGTTCGAACTGGCTGTACTGAGGCCTGGTGCCCCGCCCCGCCGCGCGCTGAGCGGCCCAGGCCGACAGCCCCTGCGCCGCCGCGTAAACCCCGACCGCACCGGCCCAGGCCCCGGCCTGCCGAAGCCGCCTGCGGCGGCGGGAAGAGCGCTCATCATCGTCTGGCATAACAGCAGCCCTGCCCGCGATCGCGGCTAATACCCGCCAGCCCGCCGGGCGATGACATGCACGAGCGCGGCGACCCCGCGATAGGGATCGGTCGACCCGGCCCGTTCCTCACAGTCGAGCAGCACCCTCAGCTCCTCCTCGCCGGGGAGCGGAGCGTCCGATGCGGCGGTATCGGTGAACACCCGCACGCCGTACCAGGCCTCGACCGACAGCGCTCGCTCGGCGAGCAATCCGGTCAGCTCGGCCAGCCGGTCGGCCCGGGCGGTGACCCCGATGCGGTTGCCGTAGGACATGTCGTCGAAGGCGCGCTGCGCCGTCGGCCAGTGGCCGAGCAGGCCCGGGCGCATCGCCAGGGCATCGCCGTTGCGCACCAGCAGCGACGCGAACCCGCCGGGCGCGACCGCGGCGGCGACGGCCGTCAGCAGCGGCGCCGGGTCGGCGAAGTACATCAGGACGCCGTGGCACAAGACCGCGTCGAAGTCCTGCGCGGGGACCAGTTCGGCCAGCCGCTCGGCCTCGCCGTGAACCAGCCGCACCCGCCCCTGGATCTCGGCCGTCTCCGCGGCCAGGGCCGTCTCCAGGTCGCCGAGGAGCGTGGCCGAGGAATCCACCCCGGTCACCGCGTGCCCGGCCCGCGCCAGCGCCAGGACCTGAGTCCCCTGGCCGCAACCGACGTCGAGGACGCGCATCGCCCGGCCGACGGTCAGCTGAGCGGCGAGTTGGCGGGTCACCAGTTCCTGCCGCACGAACTGGCGCAACGTGCCCAGCCCGGCCCGCCACGACTCCTCACCGGCCGAGAACCCCTTGCCCACGCCGCCCCTCCCGCCGACCAAGATCGGACGGACAGTATCAGAAGTCAGCTACTCGCCTGCGGCGCCGCGACCGTTCGCGTCATCAACAGCGGCACGGCTCTTGGCCTGCTGCCGTGGCCGCAGAACCCACGGTCGCGCCGATCATGGCCGACGTGCTGCTGATTACCACGACCGGCTGCGCTCAGCCGTGCAGGGTGATTGCCTGCTTGGGGCAGGCGCGGACCGCGTCGACGACCTTGGCCCGGAGTGACTCGTCCGGGGTCTCCTGGAGGATCATCAGCGTGTCGTCGTCCTGCAGCTCGAACACCTCGGGGGCGGCCGCCATGCACAGCCCGTTGCTCTCACATAGGTCCCAGTCAACGACGACTCGCACGTCGGGTCACCTTTCCGGTGGAGCCTCAAAATATTTAGGCGTAGCCTAGCGGCGGTGGCGCGGGACGCCAACCCTTCAGCCGACGATCACCCTCTTGGGAACGATGACACCAACATGACCTGGAGGTTCCGAAGGCCGTCGGCTGCGGCCGGGCCCGGCGCTTTCGCGACCGACGGCGGCGGGGACGAGGCCGACGCGAACACGGCCGGCCTGCGCTGGGTCGATGTCGGCGGCCTGGCCGACCTGCGCGACAACCGCCTGGTGGCGAGCCTGAACGGCACCTCGGTGCTGGTGGTGCGGGCCGGACGCGCCCTCGCCGCGGTCGAGAACGAGTGCCCGCACCTGGGTCAGCAACTGTCCGACGGTGAGGTTAGGGGCCGGGTTATCCGGTGCGCCGCCCACGGGTACCGCTGGGACCTCGCCACCGGCCAGTCCGTCCAGGGCCTGCGCCTGCAGCGGCGACGCCCGCTGCGGGAGGTGCCCGTGCGGCTGGTGGGCGACAGGATTATGCTCGGCTGGTCGGCCACCCGCACGGAGCCAGCCGAACCAGGCCCCCGAGAGGCAGAGCTATGACGAGCACCGCCGAGCAGCCCATTCCCGCGTCCCACCGTGACCTGCTTGAGTCGACCGACCCGGTAACCCTGGCCACGGTCGGGCCGACCGGCTACCCCCAGGTCACCGCGATCTGGGTCATCCTCGACGGCGACCTGATCGTGACCTCGCTGGCCGGCTCCCGGCAGAAGCTGAAGAACCTGACCGCCCACCCGCGGGCCACCGTGTTCGCCCTCGATCCAGGCAACCCGTACCGCACGCTCGAGGTGCGCGGCGACGTCACCATCGAGCCCGACCCCGAGTTTGAGACGCTCAAGCGGGTCCTCGCCGCCTACGGCACCGACCTGGCGTCCTTCCCCGGCTCACTCGACGGACGGGTCGCCGTCACCCTGCGCCCGACCCGCGTCGTGGCGCTGGGCTAATTGGACAACTCCGGCCGCCGTCACGTCCGAGCCCAGCTCGAGGTAGAAGTCCAGCAGTCGCTGGACGCGGTCCTCAAGGTCGCGGTCTCCGACCTGCCCGGCGTCGCGCTCAACGAGCGCCTGACGATCACCCTCGACGGCGAGCCGATGACGGCGGCAGAGGTGATCATCCCGGGTGAGGGGCGCTCGCACGTGCTGGCCGTCCGGCCGGGCCTGCTGTCGGTCGACTACCAGGCCACGATCGACGGCCGCGGCGCCGAGCCGACGGTGACGCCCGCCGACTACCTGACCTACGCCAGGCCCAGCCGCTACGCCGAGTCGGACCGGCTCGGCGCCGTCGCCCGGGCCGAGTTCGCCGGCCTCAGCGGCAGCCCCGATCTGCTCGCCGCGGTGTCGTCGTGGGTCGGCACCAAGCTCAGCTACGTGCCCGGCAGCAGCGGGCCCACCGACGGCGCGGTCCAGACGCTGCTGAGCAGGCAGGGCGTCTGCCGCGACTACGCCCACCTCGTGGTCGCGCTGCTGCGGGCGCTCGACGTGCCGGCCAGGATGGCGGCCGTATACGCGCCGGGCCTGCAGCCGATGGACTTCCACGCGGTGGCCGAGGCGATCGTGGACGGACGCTGGCGGGTCGTCGACGCGACCCTGCTCGCGCCGCGGGCCGGCCTGGTGCGGATCGCCACCGGCCGCGACGCAGCCGACACCGCGTTCCTGTCCACCTATGGCGGGGCCGCCGCGCTGACCCGCATCGAGATCATGGCCGTGCTCGACGGTGAGCTGCCCGGCGACGACGTGACCCGGCTGGTCAGCATCGGCTAAAACCAGGGCTCGCGAGGTCCGCCGGGCTCATCCCAGGCGATCGGCGATCTCCGTGATCGACGTCCCGGCCAGGTCCCAGTCGCCGCGGTGAACCGAGGGGCCGACCGCCTCCGGCCCGTGCTCAAGCGGCCGCGCGATGAACGCGGTCGCCAGCCCGGCCTCCCGCGCGGACGCCAGGTCGCGCTCGTGCGCCGCCGCCAGCATCACTTCGCCGGGCTCGAGCCCGAGCAGCGCGGCGGGCCACCGGTACGCCTGCGGGTCCGGCTTGTACGCGCGCGACAGGTCGGAGCCGAGGATGAGGTCCCAGTCCAGCCCGGCCGCCTTCGCCATGTCGAGCAGCAGCGACGTGTTCCCGTTCGACAGCGGCCCGACGATATAGCCCTGCTTGATCGCCGCGATCCCGGCCGCGCTGTCCGGCCACGGCGGCAGGAAGTGCCAGGCGCGCGACAGCCCGTCCAGTTCCCCGGCCGCGAAGCCGCCCGGGTCGGTGCCATGCTCGCGCAGCGCCTCGTCGAGGTTCTCCCGGTGCAGCACGTCCAGCGAGACGAACGGCCGCGCGCCCGCGCGCACCCGCTGCATGGCCGGCTGGTACCGGCCGCGCCAGGTGTCGGCAAACGCGTGCGGGTCGAGTTCCAGGCCATGGCCGTCGGCGAACGAGCCGACGGCGGCCGCGATCCCGGACCGCCAGTCGACGACGGTGCCAAACACGTCGAACAGCACCGCCCGGACGCCCAGGCCGGTGGAGGGGGAGTGGTACGTCACCCCGCTAGCATCTCACCCGGACGCCGGGAAGGCCGTCGCCAGCGCCGGGCGGATGATCGCCATCAGGTCTGTCGTCTCCTCGTTGCTGACGACCACCAGCCGCACGTCGTCGTCCGGGAACCAGACGTTCACGGCGACGAAGCCCGCGTTGTCCCCGGTGTGGTAGATCACCCGGCGCCCGCCGGAGTCACGGCCGACAAAGCATCCGTAGCCGTAACCTTCGGTGCGGATAACCTCGTCCCGCTCGTCAATGGACGCCTGAACGGCGAGCATCGCCCGCCGAGCGGACTCGGCCAGGATCCGGCCGGAGGCAACCGCCCGATCCCACCGGGCGAGATCGCCGACCGTCGACCAGACATCGCCCGCGCCCAGCCCGACCGTATCCAGCTCGAAGGAGGCCACCCGGCCGCCAGCCTGGTGACCGGCCGCCAGCCCCGGCTCGCCATCGCCATTCCCGGCGAATGACGCGACCATCGCGAGCGGCTCGAAGATCTCCCGGGCGAGGAACGAGGCATATGACTGGTCCGCCGCTCGCTCGACGATCCAGGCCAGCAGCACGTAACCGGGGCTGCTGTAGGAGAACCGCTGTCCCGGCGCGCCCAGCAACGGGGCATCGGCGAAGATACGCAGTTCTTCCTCGGCGGCGATCGGCCTGGTCAGATCCAGCCCGGGAAGATCCAGCCAGTGCACCAGCCCGGCTGTGTGGCTGAGCAGGTGGCCGATCGTCATCGAGTTCCAGCTGGCCGGGCACCCGTCGAGCCAGCGGTGCACGGCGTCGTCGACCGACAGCCGGCCGCGGTCCGCCAGCAGCAGGATGGCCGCCGCGGTGAACTGCTTGGAGACCGAGGCGACCTGGAAACGCGTGCTCAGCGTGCAGCCGGCGTCGGGAGCGGTCCCGGTTGTCCCGCCGGCCGCCGCCAGCAGGTCCTCGGCGCCGCGCTGGAGCAGGACGGCGCCACGGAAGGTGTCTAGTCCCGTCACGGGTCAAGCGTAGTCGTGCACTCGGCGAGAAGATCGAAAGCACAAGGCCGATTGCCCCGAACGGACCCGGGCGACTGTTCACCCGCCGGTTGCTTCCTGGGCGGGCCCTCCCGCTCCGTCGGCGCTCGCTTCTGCGGTCGGCTTCGAGCGCCCGCCGGTGCGCCGGACGAGCCAGGCGGCCGCCAGGCCGACCGCGACCCCGATGACGGTGTCGGCCAGCCGGAGGATGGGCTGCTGCCAGGCATCGTGCGGGCTCACCTCGGCCACGATCAGCACGACCGTGGTCGTGATGGCGGCGGTAATCGAATCCTCGGGCCGGCCGATCAGCGAGGCGACCAGGCCGCTGAGGCCGGTCAGGACGGCCAGGCCCCAGAGATGGAACGGCAGGAAGGCGAGGTAGACGAGGCACAGCGCAAAGCTCACGAGCGTGGCCCCGATCCGGGAGACGGCCGCGGCCACGCTCTTGTCATAGGTTTCCCGGAGCACGAACACGGTCGCGATGACGGCCCACAACCCGCCGAGCTCGTCGTCCGCTGCCGACGGCGAGTACACGTGGGCCAGGATCGTCGTCGCCAGCCAGTAGGTGAGCAGGCAGGACAGCCCGACGACGATGCTGTCGGCAACGGCGCGCCGCAGCTGCGTCCACGGGGGCAGTGCGAGCGGGAAGGGGCGGCGGCCGGGGCTGGAGGTGCTCATCATGCTCGGAATAGTTCCATGCCAGCGGCGTTATGAAAACGCATTCAGATAACAGCAAGAAGCCGTGGGTCGTGTGAATAGAGCTGCCATGCTGGTGCCATGCTGGTGCCATGCGACCTGAATCTGCGGGCGACCGGGCCGCCTCCCGGGCGCCCGCGTCGGCCCGGACGAAACTGCTGGTGTGTTTCTGCGCCGCCATCGTCGGTGGTGCGGTCGCCGCGGTGGCGGGCGCGGGCCGCGCAGCGCCGCTGATCGGATGGGACATCCTGGCGCTCGGATACGGCAGCTGGACGTGGGCCACGGTCTGGAGGCTCGACCCGGCGGCGGCTGAGGCCGACGCCAAACGGGAGGATCCCAGCCGGGACCAGGCTGACCTGGTGCTGCTTGGCGCGGCGATCGCCAGCCTGGTCGCCGTCGGGGTGGTGCTGTTCGGGGCCGGCAGTGCCAGCGGGAACGCGAAGTACGTGCTGGCAGGCCTCGCTCTTGTCTCCGTGTTCGTTTCCTGGACGCTCGTCCACACGGTGTTCACCCTGAAGTACGCGCGGCTCTACTACGCGGGCCCGGCCGGGGGAATCGACTTTAACGGCACCGGCGCGCCCGACTACCCCGACTTCGCCTACCTGTCCTTCACGATCGGGATGACCTTCCAGGTCTCCGACACCAACCTTCAGTCCAGGCCGATCCGGCGGACGGCGCTGCGGCATGCGTGGCTGTCATTCCCGCTGGTCGCCGTCATCATCGCGACGTCAATCAACCTGGTATCCGGGTTGGGCAAATGAGGAGCGCTTAGGAGTCCAGGCGCATATGCAGGCGGATCACCGTCGTGCCGGGCTCGCTGCGGAGCTCGACCAGATCGCAGACCTGGTGCACGAGCCACAGCCCATGGCCGTTGCCCGCGCCCGCGGCAGGCCGTCGCCGCCCGGCCAGCGGGTCGGCGATGTGGCCGCTGTCCTGGACCTGGCAGACCAGCTCATTCCCCGTGGTCCAGATCGCGAGGGTGCCGCCCGCATCGGTGTGGAGGAAGGTGTTGGAGACGATCTCGCCGACGGCCAGCACCAGGTCGAGCACACGGTCCTGAGCCAGGCCGACACGGGTGGCCTGGCTGGCGGCAAACGCGCGGACCGAGGCCAGGTCCGCCCGGTAGGCCAGGGCCGCGGCCCCGTCGGGCGGCCTGGGCAGAGGCTGGTTCCATTCGTCGGGGAATACGACGCCGGCGTCGTAAGCCGGGCTGGTGGTGGCGGTCCCGCCCGCCACGAACACGGGATGGGTGCTCATGGCCGACCTGATGATGACCGGATCCAGCCGCGCGCGGTCATAGGAGCACAGCACACGGACCCGGGCAGCGGCGAACGCCAGGTTGATCAGGGCCTCGTGCCGGATCGCCTCGCGTTGCTCGGCCCTGGTGCGCGCCGCCCACGCCAGCTCCTGCAGGAAGCGGACCGGCCGGTCGGCGTGCGCATCGGCGAACGCGCGCAGCACCGGCATGATCCGGGCCGGGTTGGCGCCGTCGGTGGCCGTGTCAGCCCAATCCACCCGGTGAGCCTGCCCGTTCATCCGCTCACGGAGAAAGCTGATCCCGGGCTCTGGCGCGCTGACCAGCACGGGCTCATCCAGGTCGAGCCCGGCGTTAACGAAACCGAGCGCGCCGGCCACGAACTCATCCGTGCTGGCGTGCAGGAGCGCGGCATGACCGGCCTGCTGCCCGTCGCCCTCCGCCAGATCACTCACCGGTCTCCCCTCCGCTGGCCGACGAGGCCAGGGATGCGCCCACTACCCGCCTTATCGCTGCTAATGCAGGGTGAGGGCAGATCTAGTCCGGTTGGCGGTCCACGGGGGCGACGGCGGCCGGCAGAGTGCCCGCGCTGGCGGCCGCCTCGGCCAGGCTGGCATGAATGGCGAAGCCGTCAGCTTCCCAGATGATCGTGAGAACCCGCCGTACCGGTCGCCGCGGGGCGGCTAGCAGCAGGTCCCCCCCGGCGTTGCGGGCGTGCCTGCGGCCGAGCGACAGTGCGGCCGTGCCGCTGGCATCGATGAACTCCAGCCCGGCCAGGTTCGCGATGATCCGCGGCTGTCGGGCCGCGAGGTCCGCCAGGGCGGTCGCCACCGCCGGCGCGTACAGCAGGTCGAGCTCTCCGCGCAGTGCCACGACGACGTGACCGCCGCATTCAGCAGAGCCCAAGTCCATCCTGAACATAAGAGCGCCTTCCTGCATGGCAACAAGGCGGGGTCCAGGCCAGGTTAGTCTGGCTAGCTTCTTCTCGAGAGGCTACTCCCCGTACCCGCCCGTGAGCTAGCCGCCGCGTCCGGCCGGCGCATTGTCGGGCAGGCTCAGCGGCCCGATTTAGCGTGTGCGGTGCCCGGTGTGGCCGGGCGTGTCTTGCTCGGCTGGCTTTGCTGGGTCGCGCAGGCACCCTGGCTCCCGGTCGGGAGTGCCTGCGTGCGCGTGGCGATGGAGACGACCGTGCCGGTGCACGTCGGCCGGCTGGGCAGCGTCAGGCTGAGCGTGAACACCGCCACCGTCACCAGGGCCAGCCCGACGACTCCCGCTACCGTCGGCCACATCCGCCGTGGCCACGACAACCGCCACGGCCGGGTCGTGACCCGCTCAGTCACGGGCATCGCCTCCTGGCCGGCCAGCCCGGTGAAGATGTCGAACAGCGGCCCGAGACCGGGATGCTCGTCGGCCAGCATCTTCTCGATCTGGCTGAGTGCGCGCTGCTGGCCGCTCGGCAGGCTCATCACGCGGTCCCCGCCTGGCGGCGGAATAGCTGATTGCTTGTGTCAACGTGGGACATGTCCGGGCCTCCGACAGCACGCCTGAATTGGGTGCCGGGGTCTGGAGCAGTTCGACGCTGGAGTGATAGCCCTACCCGGATAATCACGGATAATCACTCGTTCAACGGCGTCGCGCGGCGAGCCGGTCGGCGACGGGCCAGCGCACGCCGGTGGCCCAGCCCAGGCGCTCGAATACGCGGATCACGGAGGCGGAGATGTCGATCTGGCCGGGCTCGGCCCCGTGTCGCGCGCAAGCAGGATCGGAGTGGTGCATGTTGTGCCAGCTTTCCCCGAACGACACCAGGGCGAGCGGCCACAGGTTCGTGGCGCGGTCGTAGCGCCGGGTGGCGAAGGGGCGGCTGCCGAACACGTGGCACAGTGAGTTGACGCTCCAGGTCACGTGCTGCAGCACGGTGACGCGGACCAGCCCGGCCCACAGCAGCCCGAGCAGCGCGGTGCGCCAGCTGCCGCCGATCAGCCATCCGGCGCCGAACGGCAGCGCGAGGGACAGCGCGCACAGCGCGGGGAACGCCGCCGAGATCACCCGCATGGAGCGATCGGCCGTCATGTCGGGGGCGTACCGCTCCGGCGGGGTCGGGTCGTCGCGCAGCAGCCATCCCGCGTGCGCGTGGGCGAGGCCGCGGAGCTGCCCGGCGAGACTGGTGCCGTACCGGTAGGGGGAGTGCGGATCGCCCGGCCGGTCGGTGAAGGCGTGATGGCGGCGGTGGATGGCGACCCAGCCGATGACCGGGCCCTCGAAGCTCATCGACCCCGCGACCGCGAGCGCGACCCGCAGGGCCGGGACGGCGGTGAAGCTGCGGTGGGTCAGCAGCCGGTGGAAGCCGATGGTCACGCCGAGCCCGGTGATCACGTAAAAGCCCACCGCAAGGAGGATGTCGGCCAGGTTCAGGCCGCGGCCCCAGGCCAGCCACACCGCCACCCCTAGCCCGGCGAACGGAACGGCCACGATCGTGGTGGTCACGCCGGCCCGGACCCGTCCCTGGAAGGTGGCAGGAGGCCCGGCGTCGTCCGTGAACGGCGTCGTCCCATCGTAGTCAGCCTCCGTAGCCGGGGAGGGGGCCCCCGCTGCTGCGGGGGCGATGCCCGTGTTGATGCTCATAACCGGGCTCCTCGCCGCGATACCTAATCGTGCCTGTCACCATTGAGCTAACCCGGCCCGCTCCGCCGGGGAAACAGCCAGAAAACGCAAACCTCATCACCCAGACCGATCGCCGCGGCGCGTTGCGGGAGTTGTCGTTGCGGCGGGGGCCGCCTCCGGGGTGATCGGCCCCTGAGATGAGTCTTGGCCGGATTGCCCATTTCCGGCTGCCTCGCCGATGGCCTTCACTGGCTATAGGCCGACCCGGCATCCCCCAGTCACCATGCCCTCGGAGGCAGTCATGCGCATCGGATCCCTGGTACTCATCGTCTGGCTCATCATCGGCGCCATCGCCGGCGGCCAGCGCCACTACTACGGCAATTCCAACCCGAACTGCGCCCGGGCGGGAACGATCGCCGTGACGGTCCTCGCGGGCCCGCTCAACTACGTGGGCGTGAACCCGAAGGTCGCATGCAAGGCGCCGCAGCCGTCCGGGTGATCTCCGTAAGGAACAAAATGACATCAGTAAAGGAATCCGCCAAGCGAGAATCGGTCTTCGACCGAATTGCGGATTCTGTATCTGCCGCAATGGGGCGGCCAGCCAATATCATGGTCTGGCTGGTGCTGGTGGTCGGGTGGACGGCGCTCTTCGCAGCGCACATCGTCAGCGCCAATGCCAACTTCCTGCCGGGATGGTTTACGGGAACGGCCTTCAACTTCCCACTGAACCTGGTGACGACGGTGGCAGAGCTGTTCATCGGGTTTCTTGTCGCGGCCGCGGCGAACCGGTCAGAGCGGAACCTGGAACTGACCTTGGCGGCGATCGCGGCTCAGGAAAAGCATATTGAGGACGTCGAGACGAGGCTGACAGCAGAAGTGGCGTCAAACACTGCTCTTACCCAGCAGGTCCACGACCTGGCCTCCCAGATCCACGCTTCCCTGACCCGCGAGGTAGGCCGGGGGTGATCGGTTCTGGTGATGGGCCGTGCTCGCGTTGGCTGTTTCCGCCTGGGTGTTACGGGGGTTGACTCAGGGATGACCGACCGGGCGGCGCTCAGCATTTCCATCACGTACGGGGAGGATGTAATGATTCCTGGCCAGAGCATGGCCGTAGCCGCGGTCGCCGTGAGCCCGAATGGTCATGCACCGCGGTGCGAGCATCTCGACGGCCTTGCGCAGACTGGACCGCAGTCAGACGACTGCCAGGACTGCCAGAGCCGCAAGGACCACAATGACCCCCGGGCGAGCCTTGTGGTCTGCCTGACCTGCGGCTGGGTGGCGTGTTCAGATGCCTCGCCCAAGCAGCACGCCAGGGCGCACTACGAGGAGACCGACCATCCGGTCGCCGCTGGGTTTGCGCCGGGATCGGCCTGGCGGTGGTGCTACGTCCACCAGCGCCTCGTATGAAAACCCCGGCCCGGCCGCCCGTCGCGGGCGCATCGGCGCTGGCGATCGGCTGTCGTGATGGGCTCATGCGCGATTGATTATTTCGGATGCGTCCGGGGAGGGGTTGACTGATCTCATGACGACACCATCGAACGGCGAGACGCCGCCGGACACGCAGTGCCCGTGCGGGCACGCGGCCGACGAGCATGATTCCCTCGCTTCCCGGTACTGCCGGGCGACTATCGAGGGTGCTTTGAGCCGAGGTTGCATGTGCGTCCGGGCCAAGGTCTCCCTGCCCTACGTTCGATGACGGAGACCCGTCCGGGTCCGCCTAAGAAATCCGCTTCTCCGACTCCGAAGCCGAAGCAGGCCCCGGCCGCGCCCCCGGGTCCGCCCGCGCCGTCGCCCCGGTGGAAGTGGATGATTCCGGCCGCGATCGCGATCGCGTTCATCGCGCTGCTGGTCTACCACCCGGGCAGTGGTGGGGCGCGGCCTGCGGCGCTGAGCTACACCAGCTTCGTCACCGACGTGACCGCGAACAAGGTCTCGACGGCCGCGATCACCTCAGCCGGGGCGGTGAGCGGGACGCTCCGGGGAGGCAGCTCCTACACCTCCCAGATCCCGGTCGCGCTGGATGACACCACCCTTCCCGCCCTCTTGCTCGGGCACAAGGTCCAGGTGACGGGAACCAGCCCGAGCTCGGGTTCGGTGCTGGGATTCCTCATTGACTGGGTCTTGCCGTTTGTCATCATCATCGGGCTCTTCATGTGGTTCGCCCGCCGCAGCAGCAAGCAGCTCGGCGGACGGCTCGGCGGCCTGATGGCGTTCGGCAAGTCGAAGGCCAAGGTCTACGACGAGGACAAGCCCAAGACGCGTTTCGCGGACATCGCCGGCTACGAGGGTTCCAAGGCCGAGGTGATGGAAGTGGTGGACTTCCTGAAGCATCCGGCCCGCTACGACCGGGCCGGCGCGGTCGGCCCGAAGGGCGTGCTGATGGTCGGGCCGCCCGGGACCGGCAAGACCCTGCTCGCCCGGGCCGTGGCCGGCGAGGCGGGCGTGCCGTTCTTCTCCCTGAGCGGCTCGAGCTTCGTCGAGATGTTCGTCGGCGTCGGCGCCTCGAGGGTCAGGGACCTGTTCGTTGACGCCAGAAGGCAGGCCCCGTCGATCATCTTCATCGATGAGATCGACGCCATCGGCGGTCGGCGCGGTCCCGGCGGGTTCGGCTCCAATGACGAGCGCGAGCAGACGCTCAACCAGCTGCTGTCGGAGATGGACGGCTTCGAGCCGGGCGCCAGCGTGGTCGTGATGGCCGCGACCAACCGGGCCGAGATCCTCGACGCGGCGCTGCTGCGGCCCGGGCGCTTCGACCGGACGGTGGAGATCCCGCTGCCCAACAACGTCGAGCGGACCGCGATCCTGGCCATCCACGGCAAGGGCAAGATGTTCGGGCCCGACGTGGATCTCGACGTCGTGGCGCGGGGCACGCCCGGGTTCTCCGGGGCGGACCTCGCCAACCTGGTGAACGAGGCGGCGATCAACGCCGTGCGCGACAATCGCCATATCCTCACCGCCGCCGACTTCGACGCCGCCAGGGACCGGCTCCTCATCGGCCGCCGTGACGCGTCGAGCGCGCTGATGCCCGAGGAGAAGCACGCCGTGGCCGTCCACGAGGCCGGGCACGCGCTGGTGGCCGCGCTCTCCGAGCATGCCGACCCGGTCGCGAAGGTCACCATCCTCTCCCGCGGCGCCGCCCTCGGCGTGACCGAGCAGCTGCCCGCGTTCGAGCGCCATCTGTACGCCGAGAGCCGCCTGACCACGTCGCTCGCGGTCCGCCTCGGCGGCCGCGCGGCCGAGATCGTCGTCCTGAACGAGCCGTCGACGGGAGCGTCCAACGACCTCGCGAGCGCGACCGACCTCGCGACCCACATGGTGCGCGAGTGGGGGTTCTCCGCCAAGGTGGGGCCCATCAGCTACGGTCCCGAGGGGCCGAGCCGCGACAACCCGTTCGCCGGCCGTCCCTATGCCGAGGAAACGCAGCGTGCCATCGACCAGGAAGTGGCCCGGCTGCTCCGGGAGGCCGAGGACACGGCGACGACGCTGCTGCGCCGCAATCGCGAGACGCTCGACCGGGTGATCGGGCTGCTGCTCGAGCGCGAGACGATCGACGGCTCGGACCTGGCCGCCATCGTCGGGGCGCCCCTGGCCCTGACAATGACCGAGGAACCACGGTCCGTTCGATAGAAGATCTTCAAGATTTCCCGAACGGACGGGGGCGGCTCACTCGGCCAAGCGCTCCAGCTCGGCCGGGCCGACCGCCACCGCCGGTGACAGCGAGGTGGCCAGCCCGGTCAGCAGGATGTCGAGGCCGCGTTCGAGCTCGGCGGCGCCGTCGTAGTCGGCCAGGGCGTGGGCGAGGCCGCGCAGAAGCGGGAATTCGCCGATCGGGAGCCGGTGCAGGCCCAGCCGCAGCAGGTCGTCGGTCTCGTCCGGATTCTCGACCAGTTCCTGCAGCTCGTTGAGCACGTGGCCGTTGAGGAAGCCGAACAGGGCCCGGTAGACGTGCAGCGCGTCGGGCCCGCTGAACCCGGCCCGGGTGAGCAGGTCGAGGACGTCCTCGAGGGGGCGCAGGGTGCCGCGCGGGCGCAGCGCGAGCGGGGTGGCCAGCGGCCGGGTGACGAGCAACGGGACGACGTTGGGATGGGCCAGGGCCAGCGCGCGGTACTGGCGGGCGACGGCGCGCAGCTGGGCGGCCCAGTCGGGGGCGGCCGGGTCGACCTTGAGCTGGCCGAGCACGGTCTCCACGACCCCGTCGAGCAGCGCCGCCTTGGCCGGCGCGTGCCGGTAGAGGATCATCGGGTCCCGGTCGAGGGCGGCCCCGAGCCGGCGCATCGACAGCGCGTCGGCCCCGTGCCGGTCGATGAGCTCAAGCGCGACCTTGAACACCAGCTCACGGGTGATCTTGCGGTCACCGCCGTGCGCGGCGTCCCTGGCGGCTGGCGTCGGGGTCTTCACGATGGCACCTGCTCTCTGCTGTCCGCCTGATACTACCCAGCCACTTTAGCGTAGGTCTACGGTGTTGACATTAAGTTCATTAGGCCTTCTACTGTAGGTCTACAACGTAGACAGCTATGAGGGGATTACCAACATGACCGTTCAACCCAATGTCGTCCTGGTGCACGGAGCGTGGGCCGACGGCTCGTGCTGGAGCGGCGTCATCGAGCGTCTCCAGGCCGACGGCTACACTGTCACCGCCCCCCAGTTCCCCGAGTCCTCGCTGGCGGCCGACGTCGCCCGGCTCCGTCAGGTGCTGCATCGCCAGGACGGCCCGACCGTCGTCGTCGGCCACTCCTACGGCGGGCAGATCATGACCGCCCTCGGCACCGACGCGCCGAACGCGGCCGGCCTCGTCTACATCGCCGCCTTCGGGCTCGACGAGGGCGAGTCGATCGGCGCGCTGGCGGCGCAGGGACCGCCGACCCCGGCCCTCGCGCACCTCGACATCGACGCGGCTGGCTTCGCCTGGCTGCCGGAAGAGGACTTCGTCAAGCACTTCGCGGCCGACGTCGACCCGGTCAGGGCCCGGGTCATGTACGCCGTGCAGCAGCCGGTGGCGGCGAGCGCCTTCCAGGACGTGATGGGCGTCCCGGCCTGGAAATCACTGCCGACCTGGTTCATGGTGGCAACGGCCGATGAGGCGATCCCGCCGGAGGCCGAGCGCCAGTTCGCCGCCCGCATGGGCGCGACCACGATCGAGCTCGCGTCGAGCCACGTGGCGATGGTCTCCCACCCGGACGAGGTGGCGCAGCTGATCGAGACCGCCGCCATGGCGGTCAAGTCCAGAAGCTAAGTCGTCACGGTAATCAGTCGCCCGTGCGCCCCGCGGCTTCGGCCGCGGGGCGCACGGTTCTGTCCCGGGTCAGCCGGTCAGCGCACCGCCCGGATTCGGGGTGCGCTGCACCGAGGCCGACGGCGCCGCGATCAGCTCTTCGAGCTGCCTGACGATGACCGCGGGCGGGATCGGCCGCGGCCGGGTGAACACGTCGAGCAGCGAGTCAACGGACTGGCCGACGGTGAACCTCGCCCCGGCGGCAGCCCGGGCGGCGGGGGAGACCGGCCGGCGGTCGGCGGCCTTGATGATGCCCCAGGCGAGCGCTTCGGCGTTGTCCGGCTTGACGAGCACTACCGCGCCGCAGTCGGTCTCCGGCAGGCCGCCGTCGTCGGAGGCGACGACCCGGCAGCCAGCGTGCTGGGCCTCGATTGAGACGATGCCGAAGGTCTCGTGCCAGTACTGGCTGTTGGAGGGGATGACCACGATGTCGTGCCTGGCCATCAGGGCCGCCATCGCGGCCGGCGTCTTGCGGCTGCCCACCACGGAGATTCCGGGGTGCGCGCCGAGCAGCCGCTCGATGATCTTCCCCTGCGGCTTGTCGGCGCCCGCGGTCGTCGCGGTGAACGTGAGCCCCGGGTACTGCTCGATGATGTCGAGGTGCAGCGTTTCGAGCAGGGTGTAGATGCCCTTCTCGGGGCTGAGCCTGCCCGCGAACAGGACGCGGGTCTCCCCGGCCTCGTGGACGGGCCGGGGCTGGGCGGCGAAGCCTGGCTCGGCGAACGGGTACACGACGCTGATCGTCGCGACGTCCACGTCCAGGTAGGCCGCCCACAGCGTGGCGGCGTACCGGCTGGTGGCGATCAGGGTGAGTTCCCTGGTCCCCTCGACGGCGAACGCCCGGTATCGCTCCCTGATGGGGGGCGGGTTATGCAGGATGAGGAACGCCGGGTGCCTGGTCGGCACGGTGTGCGCCTCGTTGACGAAGATCACGGTGTCGTCGAGCTCGCTCACCGTGGCCAGCGTGGGCAGCGACAGGAACGGGATGTCGGCGAAGCCTTCCCTGCCATCGCGTTTGCCGAGGCCGACGGTGACGACCTGCGCGGCTATGCCGCGCCGGGTCAGCTCCCTGACCTGGCCGATGGTGTAGTTCTCGGAACCGCCGGTGCCTGCGGGCAGCGGGTTTCCAGGGGACCAGATGAACGATATCAACTTGTGGTGCCTGCGTTTCTTTGCGGCCGTCGCGCCAGGCGGATGTTACGGGGTGCATGTGAGCGGGCCGTGGTCCGGGGCCTGTGCGTGACAAGAAGCAGTGCGGGCATCGCTGCAGCCCACGACGGGGCTACAGCCAGGTCCGACTGCGAAATGTTCGAATCCGGGATGCCGACGAGTATCAGCGGCATTCACAACGGCGAACATCGACAGCCACCTACAGAGTAACACGAGCGGTACCGGCCAGCCCGGGCCGTTGGTGCGGTGATCACTTTTCCCACAGTGCAGCTGACCTGCGCGGAGGTGATTTTCCGGGCTCGTGTTTACTGCGAGGCGACGCCGATTAAATGGACATTAGTGCCATGTTGGTGTATAGTTAAATTATTGCTCCGGAATCTGGCAGCTGCACCCGAATTTTAGGGGACAGCGCAGGGCCGGAGTTTTTTTATGTAAAGGGCAAGAGCCCGCGGGAGTTAATGTCTCCCACCGCGATCTGTCGCGCCGGACCGGCTACCCGTACGTCCAGTTTCTGCACTGACTGAGGAGTCGGTTATGGGCATCATCGCATGGATCGTTCTCGGGCTCGTCGCGGGCCTGATCGCCAACGCTCTAATCCCCGGCCGCAGGCAGCAGGGCCTGATCCTGACCTGCGTGATCGGGATCGTCGGGGCGCTGCTCGGCGGCTGGCTGGCCACCAAGCTCTTTCACATCCACACCCTGCACGGGTTCTTCAACCTCGACACCTGGCTGACCGCCATCATCGGGGCGGCGATCCTGCTGCTGGCCTATCACCTCATCACCTCGCGGGAACGCAGCAGCACCAGCCGCGGCCGCAGCCGCAGCCGCCGGTACGCGCGCAGGTAAAAGCCCGGTCTGGCCTGTGGGCCTCGTGATCAGCCGCCTCGACCGAGGCGGGATCACGGGGTCCACGTCCAGTTCCGGATCTCGGGCATGTCCTGGCCGTGCTTGGCGATGTAGTGGCTGTGCTCGACCAGCTTGTGGCGCATCTCCTGCTTGAGGTAGTCGCCGGTCGCGCCGAGCTGCGGCAGCCGGTCGATGACGTCCTGCACTAGGTGGAAACGGTCCAGCCGGTTCTGCACCCGCATGTCGAAGGCGGTGGTGATCGTGCCCTCCTCGTTGTAACCGCGGACGTGCAGGTTGCGATTGGTCCGGCGGTAGGTGAGCCGGTGAATCAGCCACGGGTATCCGTGGAAGGCGAAGATGATGTGCTTGTCGGTGGTGAACAGCGAGTCGTAGTCCCGGTCGCTGAGGCCGTGCGGGTGCTCGGTGGGGGGCTCCAGCCGCATCAGGTCGACGACGTTCACGACCCGGATCTTCAGGCTGGGCAGGTGCGTGCGGAGGATGGAAACGGCGGCGAGGACCTCCAGCGTGGGAGTGTCGCCGCAGCAGGCCAGCACGACGTCTGGTTCGCCGCCCTCGTCGTTGCTCGCCCACTCCCAGATGCCGATCCCTTCGGTGCAGTGCACGGCGGCGGCTTCCATGCTCAGCCACTGGGGCATCGCCCGCTTCCCCGCGACGACGACGTTCACGTACTGCTTGCTCCGCAGGCAGTGGTCCATGACCGACAGCAGGCAGTTCGCGTCGGGCGGCAGGTAGACCCGGACGACGCCGGCCTTCTTGTTGACGACGTGGTCGAGGAAGCCGGGATCCTGATGCGTGAAGCCGTTGTGGTCCTGCTGCCAGACGTGCGAGGTGAGCAGGTAGTTCAGCGAGGCGATGTTCCGCCGCCAGGGCAGCTGGGAGGTGACTTTCAGCCACTTGGCGTGCTGGTTGAACATCGAGTCGACGATGTGAATGAAAGCCTCGTAGCAGTTGAACAGCCCATGCCGCCCGGTCAGCAGATAGCCCTCGAGCCACCCCTCGCACTGGTGCTCACTGAGCATCGAGTCAAGCACGCGTCCGGCCGGGGCGAGAAACTCGTCGCCGGCCAGCGCTTTGGCGTCCCACTGGCGGCTGGTTTCCTCGAAGACCGCGCCCAGGAAATTCGAGAGCGTCTCGTCGGGACCGAAGATCCGGAAATTCCGGTGCTCGTCGTTGAGCGAGACGACATCGCGCAGGAACTCGCCCAGGACGAGAGTGTCCTGGGCGTCGACGGCACCGGGGGCCGGCACCGTGACCGCGTGCACGCGGAAGTCCGGCATGTGCAGATCGCGCAGCAACCCGCCGCCGTTGGTGTGCGGATTGGCGCCCATCCGGCGGTCGCCGCGAGGTGCCAGCTCAGCCAGGTCCGGCCGGAGACGGCCGCCGACGTCGAACAGTTCCTCGGGCTTGTAGCTCCTCATCCAGCTTTCCAGTTGGGCGACGTGATCCGGATGATCGGCGTCGACCAGGAGCGGTACCTGGTGAGACCGGAACGTGCCCTCGATCTGCAGGCCGTCAACGACCTTCGGGCCCGTCCAGCCTTTGGGTGACTTCAAGACGATCATGGGCCAGCGCGGCCGGGTGGCGTCACCGGTGGTGCGGGCGGTGTCCTGGATATGCCGGATGGTCCCGATCGCCTCATCCAGGGTTCCGGCCATGAGCTGGTGCATCTCGTCCGGGTCGTCGCCCTCGACGAAGCGGGGGTCCCAGCCGCAGCCGCGCAGGAACTGGCCCAGTTCCTCTTCCTCGATGCGGGCCAGGACGGTGGGGTTGCTGATCTTATAGCCGTTGAGGTGCAAGATCGGCAGGACGGCCCCGTCGCTCACGGGATTGAGGAATTTGGTTGACTGCCAGGAGGTCGCGAGCGGGCCGGTCTCTGCCTCGCCGTCCCCGATGACGCAGGCGACGATCAGGCCTGGATTGTCGAACGCGGCGCCGAACGCATGGCTGAGTGAATACCCCAGTTCACCCCCTTCGTGGATGGATCCCGGCGTCGTCGGTGCGACGTGGCTGGAGATCCCGCCGGGGAAGGAGAACTGGGTGAACAGTTTTTTCAGCCCGGCTTCGTCCTGGCTGACGTCGGGATAGATCTCGCTGTAGGTGCCTTCCAGGTACGTGTTGCCCACCAGGGCCGGCCCCCCGTGGCCCGGGCCGGCCACATAGAACAGGTCCAGGTCGAATTTCTTGATCACCCGGTTCAGGTGCACGTAGATGAAATTCTGGCCCGGAGTCGTGCCCCAGTGCCCGACGATCAGCGGCTTCACGTCCGATAGCTCCAGCGGCCGTTTCAGCAGCGGGTTGTCGTAGAGGTAGAGCTGGCCAACCGACAGATAGTTGGCGGCCCGCCAGTACGCGTCCATCCCGTGCAGCAGTTCAGGCGACAGCGGGCCCCGTGCGACTGCCGGCAGGGCGAGCAGCTGCGATTCCGGAAAATGATTCATCACAAGTTCCCTTCGGCGACGCGAGTGGTGACCGGGCCGGACGGAAGCGGGGGATGAACATCTAGTTGCATTCAGACCCGATTGTCCGGGAGGAAACCCGAGAGCCGGCGGCGCAGGCGTGTCGTCGTCCCCCTCGTGGGGTCGGCCGGGAGGAGGGATACGCCGGTGCGGATCGGGCCGGCGGCTGCCTGGATCACCTGCGGGTCGTCGCGCACGCGCCGGGCCCATTCCGCCACGGCCATCGCGTCGCCGGGACGATCCCTCGGGTCCTTTGCGGTCAACGCCGCCATCAGTTTCACCACCGGCGCCGGCACTGTGGCAGGCAGCGGCGGCAGTGGCCGGTCCATGTGCGCATGGGCGACCGCCAGCGGACTGCCACGGAATGGCGGTCGGCCGGTCAGGCATTCATAGCCGATCATCCCCAGGCTGTACAGGTCACTGGCAGGCGTGGCGGGCAGACCGGCCATCTGCTCCGGCGACAGGTAGCCCGGGGTGCCCGTCACCAGGTCGGCCTGGGACGTCGGGCTCACGCCTGCCGCCTGTGCGATGCCGAAGTCGGCGATCTTGACCCGGCCGCCGTCGACCAGCACGTTCGCTGGCTTCATATCGCAATGCACAATCCCGGCCGCATGGGCGCACGCCAGGGCCTCGGCCGCCTGCGCGATCAGGCCAAGGACATGACGAGGGGATAGCGTGCCCTCCGCGGTGAGGACCGCGGCGAGCGAGGGGCCCTCCACGTACTCCATTACTAGGTACGGCACACTGCTGGCCGAGCCGTCGTCGTAGTCGCGGACCTGGACCACGCCGGGGTGCGGCAGCTGGCCCGCCTGCCTGCCTTCCCAGCGCAGCAGATCCCGGAACTCCGGGCGGTCAGCGAACTGGGGGCGCAGCACCTTAACCGCGACGATGCGGCCAAGCCGGGTGTCTCGTGCCCGCCACACCTCGCCCATCCCGCCGACCGCGACCCTGTCCTCCAGCCGGTAACGCCCGCGGAGCGGCGGCGGCGCACTCAGCATGTGTCCTGCGCCCCGTCAGCGGGCTGCGCGAAGCGGAGCCTGAGGCCGAGTGTGCGCAGGACTGAGCGGAACCAGAGCACCGACGCGCCGGTTCCCGCGATGACGAGCGCGACTGTGAGGGCGGTTGTGAGCAGTAGGAACATGTTGACTGGCTCGGTGACCATCAGGACCGCGAGGGAGACCGTGAGGAGCAGGAAGACTCCCGCCCACAGCCAGGTCGCCCGTTGGAAGAAGCGGTGCAGGCCCGGGTGACGGGCGGTCGGCTGGCGGAGCGCGACGACCTCGGCGGCCAGCCGGGCGACGAGCGGGTCCGAGCCGCGGGCCGTCCGCGCGAACAGCACGCACATGGCCAGGTTCGCGAGCGGGAACTGGAGCAGGAACAGCCACAGTTCGCCGGTGGCGAGCACCACTGCGGCCTGCACCGTGAGCTCTATCGCGGTGATCGTCAGCAGGCTCGGCACGGATCCGGTCACGACCTTGCGGATGACGGCCGTGACCCAGATGGCCGCGAGCCCCGCGACCATGCCCGCGTCGCGGCCGTCGGCCCAAGCGGCCACGGCGTATGCGGCCACGGGCAGCCCGACCGACTCGGTCAGGTTCCAGCCGGCTGTCAGGATCAGCCGCAGCGGCCGGGGGACTTCCAGGTCCCCGGCCATACGGGCACTGGCGGCCAGGAGAGGCCCGGCGCCGTCATCGTATTCTCTCGCCGTGGCGCCAGTCATCGGTCCCGCCTAGCGGACGCAGAAATTGCAGCAAGGCGATGTCCAGACTGGCGTATGGTCTAGACCCGATCGTGAACTCGTTCAGGCTGCCTGAGCAAGTCACCCTGAGCATACGCCCTGGCGCCGAGAATTTGCCGTCCGAGCCCGCGGACCTTGCGTACTCGTGCCCGGTGGGAATCAGCCGATCAGCGAAGGGCTCATCACCGTGGCTGATTACCCCGGGCGCGCCCTATGATTGCAGTATCGGACTGCTCCGGACCCCGGCGGCCAATTGAGGCGTACTGCCGGAGGCATGGTCATGTCCCAAATGCTGCAGAAATTCAGCCGCGGCCCCAGTCATGTGGCGGCGCGGGGCTCCGTCCGCGTCGGCGTGAGCAGGCAGCCGGCCGACAGCGGAAAAATCGAAGGAACAGACCGAATGCGGACTTGGCGGCGGGCATGGAGCTACGACAGCTTCGCTACTTCGTGACGCTGGCGGAGGAGCTGCACTTCGGGCGGGCGGCCGAGCGGGAGCACATCGTCCAGTCGGCGCTGAGCCAGCAGGTGCAGCGGCTCGAGCGCGAGCTCGGCGTCCGCCTCCTGGAGCGCAGCACCCACCATGTCGCGCTGACCGCTTCCGGGGTCGTGTTCCTGGTCGAGGTGCGGCAGATCCTCGCGCACGTGGACCGCGCCGCGCAGGCCGCCAGGAGCACCGCAGGTGCCTCCGCGCCGCTGCGGGTCGCCATCATCGACTCCAGCTACGACTCGATGCCGCAGATCCTGCACGAGGTCCAGGCCCGCTACCCTGGCCTCATCATCAACCAGGTCGAGGCCAGCGTGCCCGAGCAGTACCAGCAGCTGCTGGACGGCCGTTTGGACGTCGGCGTCGGGCGCGCCGCGCTCGCCCCGCCGCAGATCTCCTCGCTGCTGTTCCGCCGCGACCCGCTCGGCGTCTTGGTCCCGACCGGCCACCCGTTCGCCGACCTCGACGGCGTCACCGTCGCCGACCTCGCCAAAGAGCCCCTCCTGCTCGCGGAGGAGGCGATGGCGCCGGAATTCAACCAGTTCACCGTCGAGATGTGCCGCGCGGCCGGCTTCACCCCCACCGTCTACCGGGGAACCGTGGAGAGCATCCGGGCCGCCGCCGCCCTCGTCGCCGCCGGACGCTGCCTGTACTGCGTTCCCTCCTCCTGCATCGCCGCGCTTCCCGGAACCATCTGGCGGCCTCTCAGCGACCCGGCCTCCGACTACCCGTGGTCGGTCCTGTGGCGCGCGGCCGACGACTCCGCCCACGTCCAAGCAGTCGTCAACTGCGCGCAGGCCATGTCCAAGCGACTCGGCTGGCTGACAACCGCCGACCAGACAGCACACTGAGCCAGGCAGGCGGCTAATCGGGCAGGGGCCCATTAGGGGCTGCGCGGGCCGGTGATCGGTCTCGGTGATGGGGTTTGCGGTTTCTGGCGGTTTCCGCGGCCGGGCGGCGGGGGTTAAGTGACAGTGAAGGCCAGTCGGCGTCTTGGTACCGCGCCTGGCGCCATCGACCAGGCCGGCGGCCACCACAGGTCAGGAGTCCGCCTTGGTTTTCATCGGCGTCGTTATCATCATCATCGGCTTCGTCGCCAAAATCGTCATCCTCTGGACGATCGGCATCATCGCGGTCGTGGTCGGCGTGATCCTGGCGCTACTCGGGACGACCAAATACGCGGTCGGCGGGCGCAGGCACTGGTTCTGACCCGATCTGCCGAGGAGGACACCCGGATGCCCGTGAACGTCCACCACCGCATCAAGGCCGTCATGGTCGCCATCCTGGGACGCTGAGCATGCGCATCGTGGTCGCCGTCGGCGGCAACGCCCTCCTCGAGCGGGGCGAGTCGCCGGACGCCGAGATCCAGCAACGCCACATCCGCGTCGCCGTCGACGCGCTGGCCCCGCTCGCCCGGAGCGACCAGCTGGTGATCACGCACGGCAACGGGCCACAAGTCGGCCTCCTCGCCCTCGAGAGCGCCACCGACCCGGTCCTCACCCGGCCGTACCCGCTCGACGTGCTCGTCGCCCAGACCCAGGGGATGATCGGGTACTGGTTCCTGCAGGGCTTCCAGAACGCCGTCCCTGGCCGCGAGATCGCCGGCGTCATCACCCAGACGCTGGTCTCGGCGGCCGACCCGGGCTTCGCCGACCCGGCCAAGTTCGTCGGCCCCGGCTACCCCGAGGCCGAGGGCCGCCGCATCGCCGCCGAGCGAGGCTGGACGGTCAAGGCCGACGGGAACGCGTGGCGGCGGGTCGTCGCCTCGCCGCAACCCCTGCGGATCGTCGAGACCCGGCTCATCCGCCAGCTCCTCGACTCCGGCGTCGTGGTGATCTGCGGTGGGGGAGGGGGCGCCCCGGTCGTCCGCAATCGGCGGGGCGAGCTCGAGGGCATCGAAGCCGTCGTGGACAAGGACTTCGCCACCGGCCTGCTGGCTGAGGCGCTCGACGCCGACATGCTGCTCGTTCTCACCGACGTCGCCAACGTCGAAACCGGCTACGGGACCCCGTCGGCCCGGCCCATCCACCGGGCTGCGCCCGCGGACCTGCGCGCGCTTGGGTTCCCGGCCGGGTCAATGGGTCCCAAGGTCGAGGCCGTCTGCCGGTTCGTCGAGCTCACCGGCGGCACCGCCGCGATCGGTTCGCTCCGCGACGTCGGCGCCATCCTGGCCGGCGAAGCCGGCACCATCGTCACCCCCTCCGGTGCCGGATCCTAGAGTTTCCGCAGTCCGGAACGCGGGGGCACCTCAGGCCGTGATCATGGTCGTGTGGCGGTCCGGGTGCTGCCGCCCGGCCAGCCTTGGGGCCAGGCGAGGTTCCGGGCCGAGGAGCCGGGCGCGGAGGTGGCCGAGGGCGTGGGTGCGGAGCCGGGAGACGTGCATCTGGGAGATGCGGAGTTCGCGCCCGATCTGCGCCTGGGTCATGCCGCTGCCGAAGTCCATGATCAGGATCTGCTGCTCGCGCTGGGCGAGCTCGCCCCAGTGGGTGGCGACGGCGTGCATGGAGAGCATGTGGTCCAGCCGCGGATCCTCCTCCCCGAGTATGTCGGCCAGGGTGGCGACGGCGCCCTGGTCGCCCATCGGCGCGTCCAGCGAGGACGGCTGGAAGGCCAGCTGCGCCTGCTGGGCCTGCCCCAGCCTTTCCCCGCTGACTCCCAGGTGGCGGGCCAGGTCGGAGTCGGCCGGGGTGCGGCCCAGCTGCTGGGCCAGCGGTCCGGTCGCGTCGCGGACCTGGAGGGCCAGTTCCTGCACCTGGCGGTCGACGCGGACCACCCAGCGCTTGTCGCGGAAGTACCGCTTGAGCTCGCCGCTGATGCACGGCCGCGCATAGGAGGCCAGGCTGGCGCCGAAAGCGGGATCGAAGTGGCCGATCGCCTTCAGCAGGCCGAGATACCCCACCTGCATCAGGTCCTGTTCCGGCACCGGGCTGCCTCGGTAGGGTCGCACGCAGGACCGGACCAGGCCCCGGTAACGAGCGACGAGCAACTCGCACGCGGCCGCACGCGACTGGCTGGCCTGCGGCAGCGACTGGAACCTGGACAGCAGCGCCCGGTCATCCAGCCCGGCCAGATTCTCCCTAACGGCCCGATCCGGCGCGGCAGGCGGAGCCGGAACCAGATTCCCGGCCGGTACTTTTTCTGAAAAACGTGCTGCTTCTGAAGAACGTGCTGCCATGTCGACCTCGGCTCGCCTACAGCGAATGGGAACCGCCGGGTCCGGGGCAGCCAGGTACGCGGTCTTGCGTGCGCGCAAAAGACAACGTTTACCCTGCAACCCCAAGATTAGGGCACAGTCACGGTGACGGCAATGCCGCTGGTTATCGGTCTTGGTGATGGACCGTGCTCGTATCGCTGGTTTCCGTCGCTTACTTGCGGGGCTTGAATGGACGCGTGTGTTTCTCGCCTCAGGCTGACGTCGCCGGCGGCCTGGTGATTTGCGCGATCGGGATCGATGCCGTCCGCCACATTCGGCAGCGCCGCGAGTTCATCGCCCTGGCGTGGATTCCCTTGCTGCTCGGTGCCCATCAGTTCATCGAGGCGCTCGTCTGGCTGTGGCTTCAGGGTCATGTGCCCCGGGGGATCGGCCACGTCGCGCTGTGGGCTTACCTGCTGATCGCCTTTGTCGTGCTGCCGGTGTTCATCCCGCTGGCGGTCATCGCGCTCGAGCCGACGTGGCGGCGGAAGGCGATGATGGCGCCCTTCGCGCTGACCGGAACCGTGATCGCGGCGATACTGTTCGCGGCTATGGTCCGCGGCCCGGTCGGCGTGGAGCTTGCCCCGTACCACCTGTCGTACAGCATCCGGATCCCCGACGGCCTGCTGGTCGTCGCCCTCTATGTCGTCGCCGTGTGCGGGCCGCTGCTGATGTCGGGGTACCGCAACGTCGTGATCTTCGGCGCCGCCAACCTAGTCGCCGTCATCGTCATCGCCCGGCTTACCATCTCCGGGTTCGCTTCCGTGTGGTGCGCCTGGGCGGCCGTCTCAAGCGCCGCGATCGCGTTGCACTGCCGTTTCGCCGAACCCGATACTCAATCGCGCTGGAAGCAAGCGTAGTGTCTGAATATGGACCATCCTGATCGTTAAGAATGATTATTTGCGAGCAATCCTGATAAATGCCGCACTCCGGACCTTGGTGATTAGTCGAGTCATGCGAGGAACAGGCTGATGACGGAAACCCGATGACACTGCCCTACCGCGAGGAGCGGCTGCTACGGCGCGTTGATCAGGCGCTCCGCTGGTCCGATCCCGACCTGGCGTCGCTGTTGTCGGTCTTCGCCCGGCTCAACGCGGCTGAGGCGATGCCGGCCCGGGAGCGGCTGCGGCCTCAGCCGAGCTGGGCCTGGCGCGTCCTGCTGTGGCCGGTGGCGGCGGTGGCCTCCCTCGTCGCCGCGCTCGCCTTCCTTGTCGTGTTCGCCGCCGGCGGGGGACTGACAGCCGCCATGGCCTGCGGCGCGGCCCCCGTACGGGGAGTCCGGGAGCTCCGTGCGGCGCTGGCGACGCCGACGGTCATGGCCAGCCTGCGAGCCTCGAGGAGGCGGCAGGGTCGTCGAGCGGATGAACGCATCAGCGGCCGGGGGAGCAGTCGCAACGGTCCGTTCGGGCGAGGGATTTTAAAGCTTTTCTGCCGAACGGCCGTGGTTTCACGGCCCAAATCCTTGCGTTGCCGAATTCAGGGACGGCCGGGCGAGGAATGAAGATGCTGCTGCCGGATATGGTCCGCCGTTCACGTAGTGTTCAGGCGGGAGCCGGGAAATTAACCGCTAGATCCGGGCCGCTTTTGCTGCTGAGGGGAGGCGGGTCCATGGTGAACGCGTATCCCGGCACGGCCGCGCGATCGCATGCGGGCGGGGTGCCGCGGCGCGGCCGGTGGCGCGGGTGACGTACATCGAGCGGCGGGGGCGGGTCTGGGGACTGATTGCGGAGCAGGCGGCCGCGCGGGGCAGGCGGGTGTCAGTCGCAGATGTGTGCGTGGCGG
>Ga0302325_10006199_pt1 | contig 26952 bp, 20 predicted proteins | sample Palsa_T0_2_FD_201948 | JGI IMG/M metagenome (GOLD analysis project Ga0302325, IMG submission 201948) | Peat permafrost microbial communities from Stordalen Mire near Abisko, Sweden - Palsa_T0_2 | ecosystem: Environmental > Terrestrial > Soil > Palsa > Peat permafrost | place: Sweden: Abisko... | reverse complement strand
CACGGTCGGGTGAACCGACTCCGCCGGATGGTGGTGGTGGCGCCGCTTTCCCCGACGCCCCTCGTTCTTGGACGCCGTCTTGCGGGCCGCATCCCTGGGCTGTGATTCCTTCGCACCGAGGTCCTTCGCCGGGGCGGCGGCCTCCTTGGGCGCGTCGGCGACCTTGGGCGTCTCCTCGCTCTTGGGCGCATCGCTCTTGGGCGGGTCGAGCGGCGCGAACTGCGCGGCCGCCGGCAACGGCGGAAGCTTCGGCTCGTCGGCGGCGGCGATGACCGCTGCGCCGGCGCTCTTCTTCTCGATCGCCGCGTGCGCTTCCGCCTTCTCGTGGGAAGAAGGGGCCGCGCCAGCCTGCGGCCAGCTCGACACGTACTTGGGCGTTTCGCCCGGCTTGCTCACGTCGATCCAGGCAACGTGACCGACCCCGCGGTCGCGCACGTCGACGTGTACGAAGCCCGCGGTCGGGTAAAAGCCGCACCCGGTGTCCGTCATCGTCTTGCAGAACGCGACGATCTCCTCGTTTTGCACGCCCTCGATCTTGAAGTCGATCGCGCGGCCGGTCGCGTGCATGCTGCCCGAGGTCCGCGGCTTGTTGCCCGGCACGAGCACGACCCGCGGCAGCTGGCCGTCCTTGCGAAAGTGATCCACGACGATCGCGAGTCGCTCGGCGACGCGCGGATCGAGCTTGCGTGCCTTGGTCGCGGCGGCCGGCCGAGCGAGCGTGGAGAGCTGCACCACGCTGGCGGGGACCGCGCCGCCGTCGCACCTGGCGAGGGACATCTTGGCCGACTCGGACCCGGCCACGATCTCCACGGGGGCCCGGGTGCAGGCTTTCGCGGTGGCGGGCGGCGTCGACGCCGCGTGGCTCGAAGCCGCGCTCGCGGTCGCCGGCGCCAGGGCCAGGGCCAAAAGAGTCACATGGAACGCGCCGAACGAAGAATGCGAGACGGGCATCGGGAGCCTCCGTGTCGCACATAAGGTCACACGTCGGCGTACGCGGCCAAGAAAGCGGCACGCGCTTGACCCAGAACCGGCCTGCCCGCTAGCCAAGGCGTCGATGACTGGCGCCGAATTCGAAGCCGCCCTCCGCAAGCTTTTGAGCGCGGCCGAGCGGTCCAGCGACAACGTCGCCTGCCTCGCTTGCGAGCGCTGCGAACGCTGCCGCGAGTGCACCTTTTGCGTCGCGTCCAAGGGTCTCGCGCGTTGCCAGTACTGCACCGGGTGCGACGAGTGCATCGATTGCTCCCACTGCGTGCAGTGCCGCGGCTGCAGCGCGTGCCAGCACTGCACACGCAGCGAACGGTGCGTCGGCAGCGCCTACCTCGTCGCGTCGACGTCGTGCGCAGGGTGCACCTACTGCTTCGGTTGCGTCGGCCTTTCGAAGCGCGACTTCTGCGTGCTCAATGAACAATACGACCGCGCCGCTTACTTCGAGCTCACCGCGCGCCTGATGCGTGAGCTGCGGATCTCGGCGGTGGCCTGAGGACGCGCATGCCCGATCCCGTTGCCGACGACGACGACGCGCCCGACGACGCCATCCTCGAGGCGCTCTGGGATCGCGCGCTCCGCGCGTGGGACGACGAGAAGATCCACTCCGCTCTGCTCGATCACGCGCTGCGCTCGAACGCGTTGCCCGAGATCGCGGGCCGGTATCGCGCGCTCCTCGATGACCCCGATCGCAGCGCGATCGCCAAGAAGCGCATCGACGCGATCGTGGTCGCCGCGTCGTCCATGTTGCTCTCGACGAAGACCCCGCGATCCGACCAGCCCGTTCCCATCGCCATCACGCTGACGGCGTTCGGCATCTGCGTCGTTCTGCTCGGCTGGGTCGCGCTCGCGCTCTGGGGCAAGCACTCGCGCTGATCCTCCGAAAGCGGCTCAGACGGCCCTGGCCGTCACCGCTGGCGGATCCAGAAAGTCGCGCTCGACCTGGGCGTAGTCGACCTCGACGTCGAGGCGGGCGAGCACCGAATAGAAGCCGAACTGCAGGCGGTTGGTGAAGAACATCTCGGGCGGCATCGAGAAGAACTCCTCGTCCTTCATCTTCTTGGCCGCGACCGCCATGTCCTTCATCCCGGCGACGAGGCTCGCCGCGTAGTCCTTGGTGATGCGGTACGGCGATCCGAACAGCGGCTCGAAGCACGTGCGCGAGTAGGCGATCGCCAGCTTCTCGAGGGCGCCGGGCTTGGCCTTCACCAGGATCGAGATGGCCTTTCCGAAGGCCGCGTTGTCGAGCGCGAGCGCCGAGCGGTGCACGACCTCGGCGCGCGCGCGGTGCGTCTCCTCGACCTCTTGGATGCAGCCGTAGTCGAGGAACGTGACGACCCCTTCCGGGTGAAAGACGTAGTTGCCGGGGTGCGGGTCGGCGTTGAGCAGCGCGCCACGCAACGTCCCCTTGAAGACGAAGCGCCACATCGTCTCGGCCCAGCGGCGTCGCAGGCCTTCGTCGGCGGCGCATGCCTCGCCGAAGTTGGCGCCTCGGGCGAGGGTCGTCGTCAGCACGCGCTTGGAGCTGTGCGACGCGATCAGGTCTGGGACGCGCACCGTCGGGTCGCCCTCGTGCAGCGCGGCGAAGGCCCTCAGCCGGGTGCCCTCGAGCACGTAGTCGAGCTCCTCGCGGAACCGTGCACGCACGACGGCGAGCATCTTCTTGCTCTCGAACCGCTTGCCCGCCATCGCGCCGATGAGGCCCTCGATGAGGCCCGCATTGGCGAGATCACCCTCGACGGCCTGTACGATGCCGGGATGCTGCACCTTGACGGCGACGTCGCGCCCGTCGGGCAGCGTCGCCACGTGGACCTGGCCGATCGACGCGCTGGCGAGGGGCTCGTCGTTCCATTTGGAGAAGAGCTTGTCGATGGGCGCGCCCAGCTCCTGCTCGACACACGCCCGAATCTGCACCGACGAAGACCGCGGCGCCGCCGCGAGCAGCCCTTTCATGGCCGTCTCGTAGGCGTCGCGCTGGCCCTCGGGGATGATGCCGTCGACGTAGCTCGCCATCTGGCCGACCTTGGCCGCCAGGCCGCGGAGCGTGCCGAGCACCTCGGCGGCCTGCTTCGCGGTGCTGCCCGCGTCGCGGTCCATGATCATGCCCGCGCCGGCCTTGACCCCCATGGCGGCGAAACGCGCGAGCCGTCCAATCCGGCCGTCCGGAACTTTGCGCTCGTCGTCCACTCGCGGCCTTTGATGTAGGTAGGTCAGGTCGACAAGGTCGGCAAGCCGCGGCCCGCGAGCCTGACCGCCAGTGCGATTGCCGCCTGCATGCCCCGCGCGTCGGCCGTCCACGTTCCCGCGCGGTCGTACGCGGTCCCGTGGTCGACGCTGGTGCGCACGATGGGTAGCCCGAGCGACACGTTCACCGTGTCGCCGAAGCCGGCGAGCTTCATCGGGATCGTGGCCTGGTCGTGGTACATCGCGACGACGCCGTCCCACCGCCCGGCGACGGCGAGGCGAAAGGCGCTCTCGGCCGGGATGGGTCCCTCGAGCGTGGCGCGCAGGCGCGAGGCCCGCAGCCTCGCCTTGGCCCGGATCATCCCGGGAACGACGCGCGTCGTCTCTTCGCGGCCGAGCAAGCCCCCCTCACCGGCGTGCGGGTTCAGGCTCGCGACCGCCACCCGCGGCGCGCGTCGCTTGTCGCGCGCCAGCAGCCAGGCAAGCCAGTAGGCAGCGCTTGCGACCCGGGCGGGCGTGACCGCGCGGGGGACGTCGGCGAGGGCCAGATGCGTCGTCACGAGGGCCGTCGTCAACGCCGGCGACCAGAAGGCCATGATGACCTCGCGCGCGCGGAGCCTCCGCTGCAGGTGCTCGGTGTGCCCGAGGAATGCCGCCGACCCGGGAGCGCCCGACCGGACGATGGCCTCTTTGCTCACGGGGCCAGTGACGAGCGCGTCCGCGTGGCCGCGGGCAGTCGCGTCGCATGCCGCGTCGATCCACGCGAGCTGCGCGGCGCCGGCCCCCACCGAGGGCTTGCCCGCTTTGCGATCCCCCCTCGGAAGGTCCGCCGTCGGCTGCCAAATCGGGATGCTCTTCGGCCGTGCGCGCCAGCCGTCGTCGAGCGAATCGACTCGCAGGAGCCGGCGCAGCGCGATCCCACGGCCCTGCGCCGCGTCGCGGATCGTGGCCATGTCGCCCACGAGCACCACGCGCGCGTCCCGCTCCTTCGCCGCGGCAACCACGGCGACCTCGGGACCGATCCCGCACGGACAGCCAACGCTTACCGCGATCCGCGGGCCCCGCGGGGCGGTCATCGCGTCTTGGTGGGATCGTTCGGCGCACGGAGCTTGTATCCGGCGCCCCGCAACGTTTCGAGCGGCAGCGCGTCGCCCAGCTTGGCCCGCAGCCGTCGCACGTGGATGTCGACCGTCCGCGCGCCGCCCTCGTACCGGCTGCCCCACACGCGCGCCAGGAGCGTCTCGCGCGAGAACACACGGCCGCGGTTTTGCGCCAGGAACCCGAGCAGAGCGAACTCCTTGGCCGTGAGCGTGACCCGCCGGCCCTCGACGCTCACTTCGTGAGCCGCGCGGTCGACGACGAGGTCGCCCACCTTGAGGCGTTCCTCGGTGGCAAACTCGCTGCGCCGCCACTCGAGCGCCCGGATGCGGGCGTAGAGCTCCGCCGGGACGCACGGCATGACGATGAAGTCGTCGAACCCGCTGGCCGGGTCGAAGCTGGTGATCTGCCGGGGCGGCAGGGTGACGATCGTGGGCGTCTCGACCAGCTCGGGCACCTTTCGGGCGGCTCGAAGGGCGGCCGAGGCGAGATCAGGGCGCTCACCCGCCTCGAAGATCATCGTGCGGATCTCGCCCCCGGTGCGCGCCTGATCGACCACGCCGACGAAGTCGTCCCAAAGGTCGAGGGTCTTCACCTCGGAACCCAGGGTTCGAAGCATGGCCGTAGCCCCTTCGGGACTGTCGACCAGTGCCCGGTGCCCGACGACGAGCACGAATGACCCAACCTTACCCACTATTGCCGGTCGTTTTCATACCAGTGCAGCGTGCCACGCGTCGACACATTCTTGTGGGGCAACCCCCTCAGCGGACCGGCCGCGCGCCGTCGACGCACGCCCGCGGCAGCCGCCAGAGCGCCCTTCACAACCGAATCCGGTGGGGAGCTCGAGGATTGGGGTTCACAGGAAGGCGGGAAGGCTGGCGACAACGATCTCCGACCCATCCCCAAACCTTCCCGGCTTCCCGCCTTCCTGTTCCACCTCTCTTCTAGACGCGCGTTCCACCCACTGTGATCGAGGCGATTTTGATGGTCGGGCACCCGACGCCCACCGGGACGCTCTGGCCGTCCTTGCCGCAGGTCCAGATGCCGTCGCTCAGCTCGACGTCGTCGCCCAGCATGCTCACGCGCCGCAAGACGTCCGGACCGTTGCCGATCAAGTTGACTCCCTTGAGGGGTGCCGTGATCTTCCCGTCTTCGACGAGGTAGCTCTCGGTCAAGGAGAACACGAAGTCGCCGTTGGCGATGTCGACCTGGCCCCCTCCAAACTTGCGCGCGTAAACGCCGCGCTTCACGCTCCGCAGGATCTCCTCCGGATCGTGCGGGCCGGCGAGCAGGATCGTGTTCGTCATCCGGGGCATAGGCGCCTGGGCGAAGCTCTCACGGCGGCCGTTGCCGCTCGGCTTGAGGCCGTAGTGCTTCGCGCTCAAACGGTCGTGCATGTAGGCGGCGAGCTTGCCGCCCTCGATGAGAACGCTCTTTTGCGGCTCGTGCCCCTCGTCGTCCACGTTGATCGAGCCGCGGCTCTGCAAGAGCGTCGCGTCGTCGACGACGGTGCACAGGCTGCTGGCGACGTCGGCGCCCATCTGCCCCGAGTAGTTGCTCGTGCCCTTGCGGTTGAAGTCGGCCTCGAGGCCATGCCCCACGGCTTCGTGCAGGAGGATGCCGCTGTCGCCGGGTGCCAGCACGACTTCCATCTGCCCCGCCGGCGCGTCTTGCGCACCGAGCATCGTGATGGCCTGCCGCGCGGCCTCGCGCGCGTGCCACTCGGGTGACTTGCCCTCGAAGTACCCCAGGCTGGTGCGCCCGCCCCCGCCGCTCGAGCCCTCTTGCCGCCGGCCGTCCTTCTCCACGATCGCTCGGACGCCAAAGCGCATGAGCGGCTGCGTGTCGCTCGCCATCCGGCCGTCGCTCGTCACCACCAAGATCTCGCGGATCTCTTCGGAGAGGCTGGCCTCGGCCTTGATGACGAGCGGGTCGTAGGCGTGGGCCGCGGCGGCCGCCCGCTCGAGCAGCCTGCGCTTGTCCATCCCTGGCACGTCGAGCGTCACGCGGTCGAGCGCGTAGCGGTTGGGCCGCGCGACGGGCACCGCGATGGCAGGCACCGGCGACCCACTGCCGCTCGCGATTTGAGCGGCCGTCTCGGCGGCCCGCTTCATCGCGTCCCAGTCGAGCTGTTCGACGTACGCGTAGCCCGTCGCGTCGCCCTTTTGCACCCGCACCCCAAGGCCCATCGAGACGCCCCGCGACGCGCTCTTCAGGATGCCCTCGTCGTAGACCAGCGAGCCAGCGGCGCGGTACTCGAAGAACAAATCCGCGTAGTCACCCCCGCGCGACAGGGCCACCGAGAGCAGCCTGCGGGCGAGGTCCGCATCTACGGCCGAGGCGCCTCCGGGGCCAAAAGGAGCACGGTAGAGAGACGAGCGGGTCAGTGGTTCGAGGGCTGTAACCATTGGATTTGGGTGACAGAAGAGAACCTTACGCACGGTGCTTCCCCCCGTCGAGGGCGCGGCGCCACCGGCGCGTCTCCGAGGCAGGGATGGAAGTATGCAGTGGAGGGGAAACGGAGCTATTCTCTAGCTTGGCCAGGCCTCCATCCCCCGGGGCGCGCCGTTCTTCGCTATCCTATCCTCAACGTTGGCGTTTTCCGTCCCCGCATGGCCGCCGAACCCCTCCATCATCCATCTCACTGGCCGGTCCTGACCGCGCCGTCCCTTTTTCTGCTCCGCCCCTGGCGCTGAGCGAAGGAGCACAAACGCATCGTGGCGATCGACCGCGAAAAGGTACTCGCCTCCGCTCAAAAGTACGTCGAGAAGAAGAAGTACGACCGGGCGGTGCTCGAATACCAGAGAGTCATCCAGGAGGACCCGAACGACGCGCGGACCTTGCTGAAGATGGGCGACCTCCAGCTGAAGATGGAGGCGTTCGCCGACGCCATCGTCACGTACGAGAGGGTCGGCAAGTTCTACTCGGCCTCCGGCTTCTCGCTGAAGGCGGTGGCCGTCTACAAGCAGATCCGCGAGATCGTCGTCCGTAACGTTCCGCAGCTCGAAGACAAATACGCGCACATCACGCCCAAGCTCGCCGAGCTCTATCAACAGCTTGGGCTGACGAGCGACGCGCTCGCCGCCCTCGACGAGGTGGCCACGCGACTGCAGCGCCAGACGCGCGACGCCGAGGCGATCGAGGTCTTCCGCAAGATCGTCGAGCTGGATCCCACCAACCCGCTGCCGCACCTTCGCCTCGCCGAGGCGCTGTCGCACGGGGGCGACGTCGACGGAGCCGTGGCCGAGTTCGCGGTCGCCGCGGACCAACTCATCAAGCTCGGTCGCCGCGACGACGCGCTCAAAGTCCTCGAGCGCCTCCTGCATCACAAGCCCGATCCGCAGCAGGCCCGCGCGGCGGCCGAGATCTTCCTCGCGCGCGGCGGCGCCAACGATGGGATGCAGGCGCTCGCGAAGCTGAAGATCGCGTTCCAGGCCAACCAGCGCGATCTCGACACGCTCACGCTGCTCGCTCGCGCGTTCACCACGATCGGTCAGGTCGGAAAGGCGATCGAGGTCCAGAAGGAGATGGCGCGCATCGCTCGCGACAGCGGACGCGCCGACATCTTCCAGGAGACCCTCGCGCGTCTGCAGAAGATCGCCCCCAACGACGAGGGGGTGAAGCGCCTGGCGAGCGGCTCGCAGCATCCGTCCAGCATCCCGCCGGCCCAGAAGGCCTCGGACCGCCCGCCGGCCAGGGAGGAGCGCGAACGCGAAGAGGAGGCCCCCGCCGAGGATTCGTCGTCGTACGAAGACGTCGGCGACAGCGACATCGAGCCGCAGCCCGTCGAGGCAAGGCCGCCGGCCTCGTCCGGTGTGCCGAGCTCCGAGGTGGTGATCGAGAGCGGCGGCTACGACGTCATCGAAGAGGTCCAAGAGCCGGCGACGGCCGCGGGATCGGGCGGCCAGATCGCGCGGATCCTCACCGACGCGGCGTCGTTTCGCGAGGGGGGCCTCTACGCCAAGGCCATCGAGACGCTGCGGATCGGGATCGAGATCGCGCCGCGCGCGATCGAGGCCCACGAGATGCTTCGCGACGTGCTGCTCGACGCGGGCATGCACGAGCAGGCCGTCAGCGAGATGATCGCGCTCGCGACGTTGCTCGTCGAGTCTCTCGACGGCGAGGCGGCCGCCCGGATGCTGCAAGACGCGCTCGCCATCGAGCCAGGCAACGAGACGGCTGCCCAGATGCTCCAGGAGCTCGGCTACGAGCTCGTCGAGGAGAGCGCCGCCGATGCCTCCGATCAAACCATCGCCCAGCCGAGGGAGCCCGAGCCGCTTCCTTCGTACGACCTCGAAGAGATCGGGCCAGAGGACGTCGCGCGGCGCTCACAATCCGAGGCGAGCATCCGCACGTTGGCGGTCGCCCCGGCCGCCACGGCGCCGCAGGCTCCGCTCGAGGAAATCGACGACCCGTTCGGCGACTCGCCCCTTCCAAGCTTCCCGCTCGAGCCGGCGGCCGAGAGCGCAGAGGCGATCGACCTCATCGCCGACCGCAACAGCGAGACGCTTGCGCTCCAGGGCGCTCTCTCGGCACGCCCTTCGGCGAAGCCTGGGCCACTCGAGCTCGAATCGGCCCTCGAGGAAGCCGAGTTCTTCGCGTCGAGGGGCCTGTTCGAGGACGCGCGCAGCATCCTGAACGAGCAGCTCCAGCGTTTGCCCAACCACCCCCTGCTCAACGAGCGCCTCGCGGAGCTCGATACGCAGGAGCGTGGGATGCTCGGCGGCTCAGGCACCCGACCCTCGCCCGCGGGCTCGGCCGCATCGGTCGAGGACCGCGCCTTCGACATCGCCGAGTCGCTCGGCACGCTCGAGGTCGATCGGGGCAGCGGCGTCGGCGTGGGGGCCACGGCGCCACGCGCGCCCACCGAGCAGGTCGACGTGGAAGAGGTGTTCGCCCAGTTCAAGGCGGGCGTCGCGAAGCAGATCGATGTCGACGACGCGCAGAGCCACTACGACCTGGGCGTCGCCTACAAAGAGATGGGGCTGCTCGACGACGCGCTCCGCGAGTTCGAGGTGGCCGGCCGCGACGCCAAGCGCGCGTGCGTTTGCTACTCGATGATCGGCATGCTCCAGATCGAGCGCGGCAACCTGAACGAAGGCATCGACGCGCTGATGCGCGGGCTTCAGACCCCCGATCGCACCAAGGATCAGGAGGCCACGCTCAACTACGAGATCGCCTCGGCGTACGAAGCCAAGAAGATGGTCAAGCAGGCGGTCGACTATTTCCAGCGCGCCGCCCGCGCGATCCCGTCGTTCCGCGACACCGTCGAGCGCATCCGCCGCCTGCAAAGGACGGAGCCAAAACCGCCAGTCCGTGCCGCCGCGGTGGGCGCCGACGACGAGTTCGATCGCGCGTTCGACGACATCCTGGGCCAGAAGGACAAGGCCCCGCAGCAGCAGGTCGCGCCGCGCAAGAAGTGACGCCGTCGCAGTAGCGCTCAGGCCGCGCTGTCGAGAGCATTGGGGCCCCGCGGAGTCGGGCCGGGACGCAACGCTCGCCATCGGCGTCGCTTCGTTCGGGGGTGATGCAATGAACCTCGTGAGCGCGTTTCCTTTGCATAGGCGCCGGGGCATCGAGGCCGCCTCGTACGGGGGTAAGGCGAGGAAGCTCGCTTCCCCGGTTCGGTCGAAAGCGGTCGTGTCCCGTTGGCTCCGGAGCGCGCTCCCTTCGTATAAGGATTTCGGTCTGCAGGCCTCGTGTCCTTGGTGTCCTTGTGGTCAGATTCCTTTTTCGGCACCCGGCTAGGCGCGCGGGCCGAGCGCGGCGAGCAGCTTGGTCACGTACGGATCGTCGCTCTGGATCTCGGCGAGGGTCTCGGCTCGGGGGGCGCCGGACAGCCACAGCTTGAAGACGGCTCGTTGCAGGGCGGCGATGCTTGGCTCGGGGACCGCGCGGCGGCGCAGGCCGACGACGTTGACGCCGCGGACGCGGGCGCGATCCCCCTGGACCACGACGAAGGGCGGAACGTCGCGCTCGCAGGCCGCCGTGGCGGCGACGAAGGCGCTCTCACCGACCCGCACGTGCTGGGTGACGCCGCTCAGGCCCCCGAAGGTCACCCAGTCCTCGACGACGGCGTGGCCGGCAAGCTGCGCGCCGTTGGACAGGACGCAGTGCGATCCGACCGCGACGTCGTGCGCGACATGCGAGCCGACCATGAACAAGTTGCCGTCGCCGACGCGCGTGGCGCGGCCCTCGGTGCCGCCGTGCACCGTGGCGTGCTCGCGGAACACGTTGTCGTCGCCGATCTGCACCCCGGCCGTCCGCCCTGCGTGGCGCTTGGCCTGCGGCTCACCGCCAAGGACGGCGAACGGGTGCACGACGTTGCGCGCGCCCAGCACCGCGGGCCCTCGAACGACCGCGTGCGCGTGCAGCGCGCACCCTTGCCCCAGAATGACGCCCGCCTCGACGATGGCGTACGGGCCGACCAAGACGTCGTCGCCCAGCTCGGCCTGACGATCGACCACCGCGGTCGGGTGCACCTTGGACATCGGGCTCGCGCTCAGGCCGGGCGGTCGACGACGCTCGCCAGCAGCTCGGCGCTGGCGCAGAGGGTGCCCTCGACCGAGGCTTCCCCGCGGAACTTCCACACGTTCGTGCGATGGTGCGCCACCGCGACCTCGAGGTCCAGTCGGTCGCCGGGGGTGACCGGTCGCCGGAACTTCGCCTTGTCGATCCCGAGGAAGTACATGAGCGAGCTCGAGGCGTCGAACGGCTCGGTCGCATAAGCGAGGATCCCGCCCAGCTGCGCGAGCGCTTCGAGGATGAGCACCCCCGGCATGATGGGCCGCGACGGAAAGTGCCCCTGAAACCATGGCTCCGCCATGGTGACGCACTTGTGGCCGTAAATCCGCTCGCCGGGACGCACGTCGGTCACCCGGTCGACGAGGACGAACGGCCAGCGGTGGGGCAGGATCTTGAGGATCCGGTCGATGTCGATCGTGGTCGCGGGCTTCACTCGTCGCTCCATGGTTCGCCGTGATCGGCGAGGCCGCGGTACAGGCGCGCGAGCGCGCGAAGCCAGCGCGGGCGGGGAACCGCCGGGTAGCCAGCGAACGTCGCGCCGGGGGGCACGTCTCCGATGACGCCACTCTTTGCGGCGATGCGCGCGCCGTCACCGACGACGACGTGGTCCGCGATCCCGACCTGTCCGCCGATGAGCGCTCCCGCGCCGATCCGAACCGACCCCGCAAGGCCACACTGGGCCGCGAGGATGGCGCCCTCGCCGACCTCGGAGTTGTGGCCCACGTGCACGTGGGCGTCGAGCTTGGCGCCGCGGCGGATGCGCGTCGGGGCGAGCGTTCCCGCGTCGATCGTCGACAGCGGGCCGATGGACACGTCGCTCTCGATCACCACGCCGGCGAGCTGCGGAACGGCGCGCGTCGCCGCTCCCTCGCCGAAGGCCCACCCGAAGCCGGGGTGACCGATGACAGTCCCCGGCCCGATGCGCACCCGCGATCCGAGGGTCACGCGGGGCCCGAGGACGACGCCGAGCCCGAGCTCGCACCCCGTGCCCATCATCGCAGGAACGTCCGGGACGATGGCCTCGTCGAGCACCGACGCGAGCGCCCATGTCGCTCGATCGTGGACCCAGACGGCTCCGCCGGGGGGCACCTTGTGTTCGAGGGCGACCGCGACGAGCAACGCGGCGCCGCGGGCGGCGGCGTCGTGGGCCGCCGGGGCCATGCGCGCGGAGAGCCAGGGCGCAAGATCGCCGGCGCCGGCCTTCTCGATGGGCAAGATCCGTCCCGGCGCCGCGGCGCCTCCCGCGACGACCCGCCCGCCGTACTTTGCAGCGAGCGCTTCGAGCGTGAGGCCACGGAGCCGGACGACCCCGTCCCAGATCACGGTTTCGCGGGGGTCGCCGGGGCAGGCGCCGGACCGGCAGCGTGCGGAGCCGGAGCGGCCGGCCCGACGGGCCCCGGTGCCGCCGAGAGCGTACCGTTGGCCATCTGCACCACGCGATCGGTCAGATCGATGTCGGTGCGAGCGAACGCCACGGTGGCCCGGTCGACGATGATGTCGTAGCTGTCGAGCCCAGCGACCCGCTTGATGGCGGCGATGACGCGCTCGAAGATCGGATCCGTCAGCTCCTTCTGCTTCTTCTCGAGCTCTTTGTTGTACTCGACGAAGGTGCTCTGCAGCTCGACCATCTGCTTCTGCCACTCGTCGGCCTTCTTCTGGAGGGCCTGCTGGGAGAGCACGTTCTTCTGACGGTCGATGTCGTCCTTCTGCTTCTGGAGGTCGGCCTGGCGCTTGGTCAGCTCTTGCTGGCGGCTGTCGAACAGCTTCTTCAGGGTGGCCTGGGCGCGCAGGCCATCCTCCGACTGCATGACGGCGCGCTGGACGTCGACGACGCCGAGCTTCATTCCCTGCGCGGCCGCGGTCTGCGACGTCAGGAGGAGCGCGAAGGAGAGGGCGAGGCCGATCGCGGCAGCGGAGGCAGCGCGGATGGAGCAGACGAGACGAACAGCGGTCGGGGAAAAGCTTTGCATCGCCGCTGGGGCGTAATCCAACGGGCGCCGTGCGGTCAAGTGGACCGGTTGGAACTTGCTTCGGCGGGCGCCTCGCAAGGCCCCGAACCCACCTCGGTTTGCACCGTGACGTACTCCACGTCGAGCAGCGCCCGGATGCGCCCCGAAAGCTCGCGCCCGAAGGCAGGGTCCTGCGACGCCGTCCGGACGTGGACCGTGACGGCATCGTGCCCCGCCCCGAGCGTCCAGATGTGCAGGTCGTGCACGTCGAGCACCCCGGGAAGCCCGACGATCGCCTCGCGGATGGTCCGGACGGGCAGGTGAGGGGGGGCCGCCTCGAGCAAGACGAGGGTGGCGTCCCTCAGCAGCCGCGAGGAGCCGACGAACAGGATCGCCGCGACCACGAAGCTGGCGATGGCATCCGCAGCCGCGTACCCGCCGAAGCGGACGACGAGCGCGGCGATGAGAGCGGCCACGGCGCCAAGGGCATCGCCGAGCAAGTGGAGCCAGGCGCCTCGAAGGTTGAGCGCGTGCCCCCTGGCTTTGGCGGGTGCGGGTTCGTGGTCGTGGTCGTGGTCGTGGTCGTGGTCGTCGGGATTGTCCGGGTCCCCGTCGTGATGGTGCCTGTGCCCGATCGCCCCGTGCAGGAGCCACGCGCTCACCCCGTTCACCACGAGGGCCAGCACCGCAACGACGATCATGATTCCGGCCCGCGGCGCCGCGCCCTCTCGAAGGGCTTGTACGCCCTCGGCCACGATGAGGGCCGTCGTCATGAGGACGAGCAGCGCGCTGAAGATCGCGGCCACCGGTTCGGCGCGACGCAGGCCGTAGGTGAACCTCGGCGTGGGGCGCCGCACGGCGAGGCGCATCGCGAAGAGGCTGACGCCGAGGGCGAGCAGATCGGTCAAAAGGTGGATCGCGTCGGCCTGCAGGACGACGCTGCCCGCCGCGATCGCGCCGCCCAGCTCCACGACGAAGAAGCCGCCCACGATGAAGAGGACGGTGCGCAGGCGGGAGGCCTGGCGAGCTTCGTCCGCGGTAAATTCGTTCGTCGGCGCGTGATCGTGGCCGTGCGGGAGGTCGTGATCGTGGTCGTGGTCGTGCGGGTGCGCTGGGTGAGCCGTCACAACAGCACGTAGTCGTCGCCGACCGCCGCGGGCGCGGCGTCGAGGGCCATCGTCGTCTCGTCGTCGCGGTTCACCGCCGTGAGGTAGAGGCCGTGCAGGATGCCCGGGTGCTCACGGACGAGGGTGACGAAGTCTTCGCGCGGCAGAAACAGCGTGACCGTCGGGTGGACCGCGATGACGTCGGCGTTGGACTTTCGTCGGAGGACGAGCGCGACTTCGCCCACCGTCTCACCGGCGCCCAGGCTCGCGAGGACGACGGACTCGCCCCCCTCGTGCGCCACGACCGCGACTTCGCCCGAGGCCACGAGGTGCAGGCCCGCGGCGTCCTCGCCCTCGTTGACGAGCTTCTCGCCCTTCTCGAAGAGGCGCGTCTCGAACCGATCGACCAGCGTGCCGCGATCCTCGGGCGGCACCGCGACGAGGACCGGCGAGGTGCGACCCAGATTGAGCACCATGCGCCGGCGGCAATGCGCCGCGAGCTCCACCGCGACCTCGGACCGCCGCTCGGCCACGGCCTCGAGCGCGTCGCGCTTGGCCACCAGCAGGATCGACGGGCGGGTCGAGAGGACGGTGGCCGCGCGGGGCGCGCGCGACAGCAGCGCCATCTCGCCGAAGAGCGCACCGCTCGTCAGGCGCGCGAGCAGCATCGGCGGCCGGTTCTCTTCGTTGTTCAGATCGCGCCACACCTCGAGCTCGCCGCGCGCGACGATGAAGGCCTCGGCGCCCTCCTCGCCTTCCTGGATCACGCTGTAGCCCGCCGGCACGGTCATCATCTCGAACGCGCCCACCAGCTCGCGCAGCGCCTCCTTGGGGAGAGCGCTGAAGAGCGGCAGCGGCGGCGTGAGCAGAATCTCGTTGCCCGCGACCTCTTCGTACTCCCGGTTGGCGGCGTGGATGATCTGCTGCGCCTTCGAGGTCAGGGCTGGACCGGTGAGAAAAGAGCTGAGCGGCTGGAAGCCCTCGAAGTCCTGCACGGGCGGGGGCGCCGTCTCCGTCTCGTCGAGGCGATCGGACCCCTTGCAGAAGGCGGCGGCCACCTGGTCGAGGTAGCTGCTCACGTCGACGCCCAGCGCCCGCAGGTCGCCGATGGCGGCCACCGCGAGCGGCAGATTGGCCGCGTCGATGGCGCGGCGCACCGCGAGCTCGAACCCCTCGACCGCGGCCTCGGCCCGGCCCATCTGCTCCAGCAGGCGCGACGTGATGACCAGCGCGCTCGGCACCGACGGCGCCCGTTCCACGACCGCAGCGGCCCAACGGAGCGCGGCCTCGGTCTCGTCCGCCAGCAGGAGCGCGAGCGAGCGGTCGATGGGCGAGTCGGAGGTCTGGATAGCGCCGGGCAAGTCCGGCGGAGACACGCGTATCACAGGCGGCTAGCCTATCACCCCTCGTTGGGCTTTTTCTTGCCGCCTTCGTGCCTTGGTCCGGAGCGGTCCATGAATTCGCTCATCGCGTGTGCGGTGGCCGCCACGAGCGGCACGACGCGCGGATAGTCCATGCGTGTGGGCCCGATGACACCCACCGTCCCTGCGGTGTGACCATGCGCGGTGTAGGGCGCCCCCACGATGGCGAGGTGGCCACCCCCCAGGACGTCCGCCTCTTCGCCCACGACGACGTGGCCGCCCTTGGCCTGCATCGCCAGATCGAGCAGCTTGATGAGCTTTTCGCGTGCGTCGAGGGCGCTGACCAGGCGCCGGACATGGCCCGGAGCGTCGAACTCAGGCTTTTCGAGCAGCCGCTCCTGGCCCTCGATGACGAGGCTCGTTTGCCCCACGGCATCTTCGAGAGCGGCGCCGCCGAGGGTGAAAGCCCGCGTACGCAGGTCGTCCTGCACCATGCGATCGCCTTGGAGGCGGCGTTCGAACAGGTCGCGCAAGTCGCCCAAGGTGCGCCCCTCGACCACGTCGTCCAGCAGGTTGTGGATGCCGTGAAGCTCGGCCTCGGTGGCGGTGGCGTGGAGGAAGCGGTTGTGGACCGTGCCGCTGTTCATCACGAGCACCGCGAGCACCTCGTCGGGCCCCGTCCGCAAGAACCGCAGCTGCTTGAGCACCTGGGTCTCCGGACGCGGTGCGAGCACGACGGCTGCCGTCCCCGTCAGCTCCGATAGGAGCTTGCCCGTCTCGCGCATCACGTTCTGGCCCGGCTCGAACGACGAGAAGGTCTCGCGGATCGCCGCTTCTTCTTCGGTGGTCGGCGCGCGTGCCTGCATCAGCGCGTCGATGAAGAGCCGGAATGCGCGCGACGTGGGCACACGCCCCGCGCTCGTGTGCGGCTGCCGCAAGAACCCGAGCTCCTCGAGATCCGAGAGCACGTTGCGGATGCTCGCGGGCGACAGCTCCAGCCCCGATCGCTTGGCCAGCGTTCGCGACCCGACCGGCTCTCCTGTCGCCACGTATTCCGTGACGCAGTGGTAGAGCACGTGACGCGCGCGAGCGCTGAGCTCGTACATCCTCTTTTTAACTAGCACCATCTCGCCCCCGGGGGCGGGCCCTCCCGTATCCCCCGCCTTTTGGACGGCCGGAGCCTGCCCGCCCTATCCTGGAACGCCTGTACCGATGAGACGCCTCCTGGCCGCCGCCCTCGTCCCCACACTCGCGTGCGCCCCCGCCGCCACCGCGCGTGTCGACTCACCGTACGCCTACGCGACCCCGACCCCGACCCCGACCTCGACCTCGACCTCGACCTCGACCTCGACCTCGACCCCGACCTCGACCTCGACCTCGACCTCGACCTCGACCTCGACCTCGACCCCGACCCCGACCTCGTTCGGAACCTGGGATCCCCCCTCGCCCCTCTCCTACGCCCTCCTCGACAAATCGACGTGCGAGAACGAGCTTCTTCGACGCGGTGTGCCCTTTGCCCCGGTCGACTCGGCGCGAGGTGTTCTTGCGCCCGTCCGCCTTCGCGGCGGGCTGCATGGGGTCTACTACCACTCAGGGGTTCCGCTCGCGCAGCGGGCATCGAGTCCGTGGGAGATCGTCGACTGCCGCCTCGTGCTCGCGCTCGACGACTTTGCCTCGCAGCTCGCGGCCCACGGGATCGTCGAAGTCGTGCACTACTCGATGTACCGCCCGCCGCCGTCGAGCTGGCCGACGGGACGGCTCGCGTCGCGACACCCTGGCGGGCTGGCCATCGACGCCGCGTCGTTCGTGAAGCAGGACGGAGAGACGCTCGTCGTCGAACGCGATTTTCATGGCCGCATCGGCGCCGCCACGTGCGGTCCGGGCGCTCGGCCGCCGTGGCCCGTCACGGCGGCGGCCGTCGAGCTGCGGCAGATCGTTTGCGACGCGGTCAACGCGGGGCTCTTTCACGTCGCGCTCACGCCCGACTTCAACGGCGCCCACCGCAACCACTTCCATCTCGAAGTCGCTGCCGGCCGCGGCGGCCAGTACGTGCACTGAGCCTCGCCTTGGCTCGGCGCGTGTCTCAGCGAGCGCGCAGTCGCGCAAGGATGGCCTGCATGTCGTCGGGCAGCGGCTGCTCCCAGCGCATCTCGCGCTCGGTCGCGGGGTGCACGAAGCCAAGCTCCGCGGCGTGCAGCATCAGGCGTGGTGCGTCGATGAGCGGCCCCGCGAACCCGCGGATGTAGACGCGCTCGCCGACCAGCGGGTGCCCCGATTCGCTCAGGTGGATGCGGATCTGGTGCGTGCGGCCCGTCTCCAGACGGCACGCGACGAGCGTGGCGCGGGCGAGCCGCTCGATCTGCTCGACGTGGGTCACCGCTTCGCGCGCGTCTTGCCCGCGGCGCTTGGGATCCCGTGTCGAGCCGCGCAACCCGTCGCCACGGTCCTCGACCAGGAACGTACGCATGGTGCCCGGAGTCACGTCGCCATACGCGACCGCCATGTACCGTCGATGCACCGTGTGCCGCCGGAACTGGCCCGCGAGCGACTCCTTGGCGAGCCATGTTCGCGTGAAGACAACGAGCCCCGTCGTCTCTTTGTCCAGTCGGTGCACGACGCCGAGGCTCGGACGCGCGCCGCGCGGCGCGAGGCGGCGCCGCTGCAGCCACGCACGCACACGGGCGTCGAGGGTGTCCGTGTCCGCTTCGTCATAGGGTACGGTGCTGACGCCCGCCGGCTTGGCGACGACGAGCACCTGGGCGTCGGCGTACGTCACGTCGGCGTCGCGGAGCTCGCCCGGTCGCTGCCGCGGCGCGCCCTGATCGAGGACGATCTCGGCGCCGACCGCGACCCGGGCGGTCGATTCGGTGACGATCGCGCCCCCGACTCGTACCTTGCCCCCTTGCACCCAGGCTCTCGCCTTGCCCCAGCTGGCCCCGAAGAGGGCCCGAACGGCGCGGTCCACGGGTCCTTCGAGCTCGGCGGGGACGACGGCAGCGCGCGGCGGCATGGCCTGCGGCATGGGATAGTCCTGATCCCATGTTCTTGACACCCCGCGCCAACGGTCCGCACAATCGCGGGCGAAGGTTCGCGTATTCTCGCGACCCGGAGAACCAGCGTGCCCAAGACCATTCTGGCCGTCGACGACAGCGCCACGATGCGCAAGGTGCTCGAGATCACTTTCGGCGGCGAAGATTTTCGGGTGGTGACCGCCGAGGGCACCTCGAGCGCGCTCTCGCGCCTCGGTGAAGACCCGCTTGCCGCCGTCATCGATACCTCGCTGGGCAGCGACGACGGCTACGCCCTCGCGAAAGAGATCCGCTCCCGCGACGGCAAGATCGCCCTCGTCCTGATGTCGAGCCGCAACGCGCCCTACGACACGGGCCGCGGCAAGGACGCCGGTGTCGACGACTTCATCGACAAGCCGTTCGATACCCAGGCCCTCATCGACAAGGTGAAGAAGGCGCTCGCCGCGCGCGACACGCAGAAGGCCGCCGCGGCGCCTGCACCCGCGGGAGCTTCGCCCAGACCCCCGGTGGTCTCGCCGGCCGCGCACCCTGCACCGTCGATTTCCGCCAAGCCGGCGTGGCAGCCCACGCAGCGCACCCACACCCTCTCGTTCGAGGGCGGTCCTGCGGGCGGTGGGCCGGCGGTGCAGCCGCCCTCCATCGTGGGTCGTCCGGGGGCGCCTGTGGTCTCCACGAGCCCCAAGCCGGCTCCGACGCCGATGGCGCCGCCCGTGCGTGCCCCCTCGAACGTGCCCGCGGCGGCTCCCGCACCGGTCGCGGTAGCGGCTCCCGCGCCCCGTTCCGTGGCCCCCGCGGTCGACTCGGCCGTCGTGACGGGCAAGATGGCGCCCAAGCTGGGCGAGCTCGGTCTCACGCCCCAGCAGGCCGACGCGGTCATGGCCCTGTCGCGCGAGGTGATCGAGCGCGTCGTGTGGGAAGTCGTGCCCCAGCTCGCCGAGACGATGATCCGCGAAGAGATCGCCCGACTGACGCGAGACGGCTGAGTCGCCTCTTGCGCCTGGGCCGTCCGTCCCCACGTTGGACGTGGTGCCCGAGACGCCCGACAAGCCCGAAACCCACGACGACCCGCTGAAGGCCGTCGCGCGCACGTTCCAGCGGCTCGAGGAGCTACTCGACAAGCTTCCGCTCGACGTTGGCAGCGATCTACGCGCCCGATTGCACCTCCTTCGCACGCTGATGCTCGAGAAGCGGCCGCCGGCGCTGGTGCTCGTGGGTCGTCGCGGGGCCGGCAAATCGTCGGTCGTCAACGCGCTCTTCGGCGCCAAGGTGGCCGAGCTGGGGCACGTCACTGCGCAGACGGGCCGCGGCCGCTGGTTCGAGTACGCGCGCGACGGCGGCCGGATGGCGGTCCTCGACACGCGCGGCCTGCAAGAGGGCTCCACGCCCGCCGAAGACGACGACGCGAAGACGGCGCTCGAGTCGCTCACCGCGCAGATCCGCTTGCGGGCACCGGACCTCGTCGTGTTCGTGGCCAAGGCAAGCGAGGTCGACGCCGCGACCGACGGCGACATCGATGGCCTCGAGCGCGTCTACGCCGAGCTGCGCCGCACCCACAAGATCGAGCCGCCGCTGCTCGCGGTCGTGACCCACTGCGATCTCCTCGAGCCCAAGGCGGTGCGATTGCAAGGCGGCTCGCAGGAATCCGCGGACGACGTCGCCGAAAAGCTCGCGCACGTCGAGCAGGCCGAGCACGCGCTCGCCGCCAAGATCGACGCGCGCGCCTCGCTCCAGGCGCGTCACGTCTCCACACTGGGCGTCTCTTCGTACATGTCCTGGCGCCCGGACGGCACGGTCCGCACCGACGACCGCTGGCGCATCGACGACCTCGCGCTCGCGCTCTTCCGCCACTTGCCGGACGCGGGGCGCGCCGAGCTGGCGCGTGCGACGCAAGCCCGCAAGGTGCAAGAAGAGCTCGCGATCACGCTGACCAAATCCACCGCCGCGGTGTGCGCGGGCGTCGCCGCCGCGCCGATCCCCATCGCCGACATCATCCCGCTGACGACGCTGCAAGCGGGCCTTGTCGCCTCCATCGCGTGGATCGCCGGCCGCTCGATCGATCGCCGGGGGGCGACCGAGTTTCTGACGAGCGTGGGCGCCAACGTCGGCCTTGCCTTCCTCCTGCGGCAAGCGGTGCGAACGCTCCTGAAGATCGCGGTGCCCGTCGGCGGCGCCGTCGTCTCGGCCACCATCGCCTTCAGCGGCACGATGGCGATCGGCACCGCCGCGCGAAGCTACTTCGTCGGCGGGCTCTCGCTGCGCGACGTGCGCAAGGTCTTCCGCCGCGAAGCTGGCCCTTCCTGAGCCCTTCCTGAGCGGTCGTCGGGCCTGAGTGGGCGGGCCGGCATGCTAACCATGCCCGCTGCCATGACCGACGCAGCAGCGCCCGCCACCCCCGCTCTCGACCAGCCGTATGACCCGGCCGTCGTCGAGCCACGCTGGTACGCGTACTGGGAGAAGCTCGGCGTCTTCGCGACCACCGATTCGCCCGCGGATACGCGGCCGCCGTACGTGGTGCCCATGCCGCCGCCCAACGTGACCGGCAGCCTGCACATGGGCCATGCCCTCATGGTCACCTTCCAGGACGCCCTGACGCGCTGGCACCGGATGCGCGGCTACAACGCGCTCTGGCTGCCGGGCATGGACCACGCGGGCATCGCCACGCAAATGGCGGTCGAGCGTCTCCTCGCGCGCGAAGGGACGACGCGGCAAGCGATGGGACGCGAGGCGTTCGTCGATCGCGTGTGGCGCTGGCGGCGCGACACGGGCGACCGCATCCTCGAGCAGGAGCGCGTCCTCGGGGCGAGCCCCGACTGGTCGCGCTCCAAGTTCACGATGGACCCGGACATGAGCCGGGCCGTGACCGAGGCCTTCGTGCGGTTGCACGAGCAGGGCCTGATGTACCGCGCGACGCGCCTCATCAACTGGTGCCCCGAGTGCATGACGGCGATCAGCGACCTCGAAGTGGAGAACGAAGAGGGCGCCAACGGCGAGATCTTCGAGTTCGCGTATCCGATCGAGGGCGGCGGCGAGATCGTGGTTGCGACCACGCGCCCCGAGACGATGCTGGGCGACACCGCGATCGCGGTGCACCCCGACGACCCGCGCTACCTCGCCCTGCACGGCAAGCGCGCTCGGCACCCGTTCGTCGACCGCGCGGTGCCCATCATCACCGACGCCATCCTCGTCGATCCCAAGTTCGGTACCGGCGCCGTGAAGGTCACGCCCGCGCACGACTTCAACGACTTCGCGACGGGCAAGCGCCACGGCCTCGAAGAGATCAACATCCTCAACCTCGACGGCACGATGAACGCGGCCGCCGGCCCCTTCGCGGGCCTCGATCGCAAAGACGCTCGGCGCGCGGTGAAAAAGGCGCTCGCCGAGAAGGGCCTCGCGCGCGGCGCCAAGCCGCACGTGCTCACGCTGCCCCGGTGCCAGCGCTCTGGCGGCGTCGTCGAGCCGATGATCTCGACGCAGTGGTTTTTGCGGATGAAAGAGATGGCCGACAAGGCCCTCGCCGCCGTGCGTGAAGGCAAGACCACCATCGTGCCGAACGAGTGGGAAAAGACGTACGACCACTTCCTCGAGAACATCCAGGACTGGTGCGTGTCGCGGCAGCTCTGGTGGGGCCATCCGATCCCGGCCTGGCACCACGCGGCCACCGGCGCGATCAAGGTCGCGCGCGAGCGGCCGCCCGAGTGCGGGCCCGACGGGGAGCAAGGGTGGGCGGCCGATCCCGACGTGCTCGACACATGGTTCTCGAGCGCCCTCTGGCCTTTCTCCACGCTCGGCTGGCCCGAGGCCACGCCCGCGTTCAAGAAGTTCTATCCGGCGAGCGATCTCGAGACGGGGTACGACATTCTCTTTTTCTGGGTCGCCCGCATGATGATGTTTGGTCTGCACTTCACGGGCGAAGTGCCGTTCCGCCGCGTGCTCCTGCACGGACTCGTCGTCGACGAGACGGGCGACAAGATGAGCAAGCTGAAAGGCAACGTCATCGACCCGCTCGACCTCGTCTACGGCACCACGTTCGAGGACATGGTCGCCAAGACCGCGAGCGGCGCCTCGTCCGCCGAGGCGCTCGCCAAGTTCAAGAAGGCGTACCCCTCCGCCGCCGCGATGGGCAGCGGGTTCCCGGCGTTCGGCGCGGATGCCGTGCGCTTCACGCTGGCCACATACCCGCCGAGCAACAAACGCATCGCGCTCGCCCCCAAGCGAATCGAGGGCAACCGCCATTTCTGCAACAAGATCTGGAACGCGACGCGGCTCGCGCTCGATCTCCTCGGCGACTTCAAGTGGCCGACGGAGAAAGAGCAGGCAGTGGGGTTGCTCGGCACCCCGGGCTCTCGCGAAGCGTCGCAGATCTACAACCGCTGGATCCGATCGCGCTTCGCGGCCACGTGCGCGTCGGTCCATGATGGCTTCGACGCGTTCCGCATCGACGAGTCGGCGATCGCCGCCTACCGCTTCTTCTGGAACGACCTTTGCGACTGGTACCTCGAGATCGTGAAGCCCGTTCTGCGCAAGCAGGCCGACGGCACCTTCGTCGCCCCCGCCGTCGTCGCCGAGACGAGGGCCACGCTCGCCTACGTGCTCGAGGGCAGCTTGCGCCTCTTTCACCCGCTGATGCCGTTTCTCACCGAGGAGCTTTGGCAGCGCGCGCCGCGCCCCGCGTCGCGAAAGGCGAGCATCGCGTTCGGCCCATACCCGACCCGGCACGACGAGCGCGGCGCCGTCGATCTCGAGACCGAGGGGTGGATGGAGCTGCTCAAGTCGGTCGTCTCCACCGCGAGGTCCGTCCGCAGCGAGTACGGTCTGAACAAGTCCGAGGTGCCGCTCCGCGTCCGGTCCGCGAGCCCCGGAGTCGTGGCCTTCTTGCGCGCGCAGAGCGAGACGATTCGCACGCTGACGATGTCCAAGGGCGAGCCCGTGTTCGAGGCCCCCGGCGGCGCGCGCGAGGCCGGGACGACGGTCAGCGTCGTGCCGAGCGGCCACGGTCCGATCGAGGTGCTCGTGGCCCTCAAGGGCCTGGTGAGCGCCGACTCCGAACGCGCGCGCATCGACCGCGAAGAGAAGAAAATCGACAAGGATCTCGCCGCCCTCGACAAGAAGCTCTCCGCCCCCGGCTTCGTCGACCGCGCCCCGAGAGAAGTCGTCGACGAAGCCAGAGCCCAGCGCGCTGCCTTCGTCGAGGCCCGCGCGCGCCTCGAAGCGGCTCGCAAGCTCGTCGACGAGCTGTGAGGGGCGCTTTGTCAGGGGAGTTCGCGGTACTAGTCCCGGGCCCCCAAAGTTGCTAAGCCGTCGGGCGCGTTCCTGTGGGGGCCTCCGGACCCACCGCGCCGTACAACGCCAGCGTTCCTTTCAATGAGCGAGACCCAACCCAGCGAGTCGGCGAAGCCGGCGACGGCCCCGGCTGCCGGCACCGACGTCGCACCGGGCGAGTCCAAGGAACAGAAGAGCGGCGACAGGGCGACCCCCGAAGCGCCTTCCAACGGCGCCACGGTGGAGGGCAAGGACGGCGAAAAGAGCGACGAGCCGTCCGGCGAAGGCATTCTCCTCGCCAAGGGCAATCCGCTGCGTCCCATCCGCGGCGGGGTCACCGCAGCGATCGCATCATTGCTCGCGCTCGTTCTCATGGCCGAGTCGGGCCAGCTTCGCTGGGGTGTGCCCCTCGGCGTCGTCTGCATGCTCGTCGCAGCCTGGGGCGTCATGGACCTGCTGGGCACGTTCGACGACGCCGACGCGACGGTGGCGGCGTCATCGACGTTCGAAACCGTGCGCGGTCCGCTCGCGGCGTTCGTCGGGCTGGGCGTCGTGTTCTGCCTCTTGCTGGGCCTCGCGGTGGCCGGCCGGGGGCTCCCGCAACCGGTCTGGGGGCTGCTCGTCACCGCGTCGTTCGTGGCTCTGACGGCCTCGCTCTTCCGGCTGGGCCAGAAGATCGGCTTCTGGAAGGTGGACGAAGAGGGCAACGAGCGGCCGCTCCTGCGGCGCCACGGCTTCTGGGTGATCGTCGCGGGCGCGGCGCTCTACCTGCCCCTGATGGGCACGTCGTCGCTCTGGGATCCGTGGGAGACGCACTACGGCGAGGTCGCCCGCGAGATGCTCTCGCGCGACGACTGGATCAGCCTCTGGTGGGCGCAGGACGGCTGGTTCTGGAGCAAGCCTGTCCTCGACATGTGGATGCAGGCGATCGCGATGGCGACGCTCGGCGTGCACTACCAGCCCGACCAGATGCTCATCGGCGCGGGGCAGCAGCCCGTCATGCACCCGGAGTGGGCGGTGCGCGCCCCCGTCGTGCTGATGACGATGCTCGCGATGTACGTCCTCTACAAGGGCGTCGCGAAGACGTTCGGGCGGCGCGCCGCCATGCTCGGCACGTTCGTCCTGGCCACGATGCCGGATTGGTATTTCCTCGCACACCAGACGATGACGGACATGCCCTGCGTCGCGCCGATGACGGCGTGCATGGGGCTCGTGCTGCTCGGGCTGCAGACCGCACCAGACCTCAAGACGCGCTCGTACGAGATCAAGGGCCCGGGGCAAACGCGCTGGCGCCTGACGGCGTGGCACCTGGCGGTCGGAGCGATCCTCGTCTGCGCGATCCCACAGGTCCTCTATCTCATCTCGCGCAACGTCTCGTTCTTCTGGCGGCCGGGGTCCTACGGTTTCAACTGGCACTGGGACGAGTTTCGCAGCGGCTCGGGCGGCGGCGACTGTGGACTGCCCGGCAACGAGGCCTGCCACGCCGCGTCTCCCGCGACGATCCCGCACGGCATCCCGGCCCTGCCGACGACCTTGGGCCAGGGCCTCATGCGCCTCTTCGGCGCCTTCGAGCCCGTCGTCCAGGGCATCGCGTGGGCGGTGGCGCTCGGCCTCACGCTCTACCTCAGCTGGGGCGAGCGGCGCGTGCGGCGGCTCCTCTATCTCGGCGCATGGTTTTGCGGCGCCCTGGCCACGCTGGCCAAGGGGCCCGAGGGGATCGGCTTGCCGGTGCTGGCCACGCTGCTGTTCATCGTGGCGTCGCGTCCGCGCGAAGACATCGTGACCCGCGTCGTCCGCGTGGTGCGCGAGCTGGCCGAGTTCGAGATCGTGGCGGGGCTACTCATCATCTTCGCCGTGGCGATGCCTTGGTACGTCGCGATGTACGTGCGCCACGGTGCGCCGTTCACCGATCGGCTCATCTTCCACGACATGTTCAACCGCGCCTTCGCGCACGTGCACGACACGAACGAGGGCGACGACACGAGCTTCCGGTTTTACGTGTGGCAGCTCGGCTACGCGCTCTTCCCGTGGATCGCGCTCGCGCCCCTCGGGCTCATGTGGTGGATGCGCGGGACGGCCGAGGGAGCGGACGGTGACCGCGCCGGCAAGGCCGATGTCTCGGTGCTGCTCGTCATGTGGGCCCTCATCGCGTTCTCGCTCTTCTCCTTCATGGGGACCAAGTTCCACCACTACATCTTCCCCGCCGTGGCGCCGATCGCGATGCTCATCGGCATCGTCCTCGACGAGATGCTCGGCCCTTTCGGCGTGCACCCGTCGCCCACCGAGAGCGCCACCCGCCTGCCCTCGTACTTCGGGGGCCTGTTCCTGGGTGTTGGGCTACTCGTCGTCGGAGCGACGCGGTGCCTCCCGGGCTCGTTCTTCGGGACGAAGCCCGACGGCCATTTGCCCGACGCCGGCATCGTTCTGGGCGTCGCGATCGTGGTCCTCGGCGCGGCCTGCGTTTGGTTTTTCGCGCGCCGGTTTCGCGAGGAGGAGCCGGCGGTCGACCCGACACAGGCTCATGTGTCGCGCATGTTCGCCGCGGGCACCGTGGCCGGCGCGCTGCTGCTCGTCGTCGTGGGCCGCGACCTCATCATCAAGCCCGAGGGCGCGGACCAGCCCGGCGCGATCCGCCTCTTGCAGCTGTTCACGTACAACTACCGGCGCGCGTGGCCCGATTCGCTCGACTTCTCCGCGCCGCTCGCCGCCTTCACGGTCGTGGGCGTGGTGCTCGTCTTCGGTCTGGCGGTGCAACGCTTCCGGCGCCACGCGGTCGTGGCGATCTGCGCGTTCGGCTTCGTCTGGGGGCTCTGGGGCACCGACGTGTACATGGAGCGCACGGCGCAGCACTGGGGCCAGCACGAGATCATGGCGGCGTACTACGCCGACCGCTCGTCGCCCGACGAGCAGCTCGTCGCCTACCAGATGAACTGGAAGGGCGAGAACTTTTACACCGGCAACCATGTGCCGGCGTTCGTGTCGACCGGTTCGACGTTCACCACGTGGCTCAAGAAGCAGCGCGAGTCCGGCGTGAAGGTCATGTACTTCATCACGGAGCACGGCCGCATCGGCGGCTTGCGCAACGAGGTCGGCGCCAAGGTGTTCAAGGAAGTGACCGACAAGACTCTGTGCAACAAGTTCATCTTGGTGCGCACGGAGCTGTAGGCCGTCTCGAGCCTCGGTCTTTGGTCGGAGGTCGACGAACGACGATCGGGGTCGAGGGTCGAGGGTCGAGGTCGAGGTCGGGGTCGGGGTCGGGAGGGCTTCCCGCCCGCTTACCTCGAGCAGCTACGCCCTTACCTCGAGCTCCCGCCTATGCGGGAAGGCTTCCCGTGCTGTTCCCTCGAGCTCCGGCCCATGCGGGAAGGCTTCCCGGCCATGCGGGAAGGCCAGGTAAGCGCTTTCCTCGAGGTCCGGCCCATGCGGGAAGGCTTCCCGGCCATGCGGGAAGGCCAGG
>Ga0302325_10006196_pt1 | contig 26963 bp, 24 predicted proteins | sample Palsa_T0_2_FD_201948 | JGI IMG/M metagenome (GOLD analysis project Ga0302325, IMG submission 201948) | Peat permafrost microbial communities from Stordalen Mire near Abisko, Sweden - Palsa_T0_2 | ecosystem: Environmental > Terrestrial > Soil > Palsa > Peat permafrost | place: Sweden: Abisko... | reverse complement strand
TGACCCAGTCACTCGGCGAGGCACTGCCGCCCGACTGCGTGACCGTGGACCGGGACCGGACGATGTCGGACCGGATGAAGGGCCGTCCCGGCGAGATCTCCAAGGTCGCGGTGCGGCTCGGCGAACTCCAGCTGACGCTGGCCGTGCGGAACGGCCAGGCGGTCGCCGAGATCTGCCGCGCCGTCCGCGGCGTGGTGCTGTCCAGGCAGACGGTGCCCATCGGCGAGTGGGCCGCGACGCTGGCCGGCGCGCTCGTCTCCTACGCCGAGCAGAACGCCCAGGCCGCCCAGGCGCTCAGGAAGCTCGTGGCGGGCAACTGACGCGGCTTCGCGGGTAGGCGCGGCTTCGCGGGGTAGGCGCGGCTTCGCGGGGTAGGCGCGGCGCAGATCGCCCGTACGCCCGTCTCGTCAGCCTCACGGGCAACATCAGCCAGTCGAGTTAGTGCACTCGAATGATTGTGCGACAAAACCAACCTGATAGGGGGGTCGAACAAATGCTCCACAGGTCCGTCGTCTTCGGGATAGCCATCGGCAGTGTCATCGTATCCGTCACGACTCGGATCCAAAAGAGCGGGGAGGGCCCGGAGGGTGGCGTCGGTGATCTCGGCGTGCACGGTGGCCTGCTGCCCGGGTTTGTTCCACAGGATGTGCAGGTCGAAGGCCTGGAATAGCCGGGCTTTGAGGTCAGGTGGCAGGCCGGGCACGATGTCGCCGGGCATCGGCAGCTCGTCCAGCATGGTCAGGTCGGCGGCCTGCGGAACGACCTCAGCGAGAGCGGCGAGCTCGGTTTCGAACCGCTCGCGTTCGGCGTGGAGCTCGGTGAACCGGGCCCGGATCCGGGCGCGCATCGCGGCGGCGGCCGTGTCCGAAGGGTCGGCGGGGAGTTCCTCGAGCTCCAGGATGCAGGAGTCCTGGCCGGTCTTGATCCGCTTGAGCCGGGCCTGCAGGGCCGCGGCCTGGGTGTCGCGGTCAGCGGCGGCGGCCGCGTCGGTGGCGGGCAGCTGGGCCGCGAGCAGGGCGGCGCGGCCGGGCCCGAAGACGTGCTCGGCGAAGAACAGGTGCGTGATCCGGTCCAGGGTGGCCTCGGCCGCCTGGACGGTCCGGGGATGATCCAGGGCGAGAGCGGCCTGGCGGGGGTCGGCTTGGTTGTGGGGGCACCGGTAGTAGAAGTAGGTGCGGGTGCCGCGGGTCTTGACCAGGCCGGCCATCCGGCGGCGGCAGTCCCGGCACCGCACCCTCCCCCGGTAGGGGTAGGTCCGGGTCGCGGCGGGATGCGCGGACAGCCCAGTCCCGTCCCGGCTGGTCCAGTGCTCAGCGCCGACCCTCTGGGCGGCGTCCCAGGTCTGGCGGTCGATGATGGCGGGGTGGACGGGTTCGGGGGTCCAGAGCCACCGGGCGGCGGGGACGCGGACGTGGCGGCCGTTGGTCTTGCGGCGGCGGCCGAAGACCATGTGGCCGGTGTACTTGGGGTTGCCGAGGATCTTGGCCAGCGCCGGGACGCTCCACCCGCAGCTCCCGGGGGCGGGGTAGCGGGCCGGGTCCGCGTTCAGCCGGGCGGCGATGGTCGGGACGCCGAGCTTGTCGACGGTCCGCCAGGTGAAGACCTGCGCGACGACCGGTGCCCGGACGGGGTCCAGGGCGAGGCGGGTTTTGGTGCGTCCTTGGCTGGCTTTGACCGGGACGGGGTGCGGGATCCGGTCGGCGAGGTAGCCGTAGGGCGGGGTGCCGATGTTCCAGCCGTCCAGGGAGTGCTCGACGAGCCCTTTCCAGGTTTTCTCCTTGATCTGCAGCCGCAGCCATTCCGCGACGCCCTGTTTTACCCGGCGGACCAGGACGGTGGTGGCGTTGATGCCCTCGATGACGGCGGGCTCGTCGGTTGCGAACACCGGGATCCCCTGCCGGGAGAGTTTCTTTTCCAGCTTCAGGGCGTTGAAGGTGTCCCGGCCGGACCGCTCGATGTCCTCGCACACCACCACCGCGAACTTCGGGACCGGGCTGGCGGCCTCGGCGAGCAGGTCGGCGATCCCGCCGTCGCGGGGGATCCCGGCCCCGGCGAACGCCTTCCAGGCGTCACCGTGCCCGCGGCGGTCCAGGTCCAGCCCGCCGGACTCCACGTCCCAGTAATAGGCCGCGATGAACCACCCTGGCGGCAGCCACTGCTGCGAGGCGCGGACCTGCCGGCGCAGCGATGCCCGGGGATCCTGGAGTTCCAGGGTGGAGGTCCGGCCCAGGAACGCGACCGGGACCGGCTCGGCCCCGTCGCCGGCGCTACCGTTCCTGGCTGCGGGAATGGTTACGGGTGCTGTTTGTGCTGGCGTTGCCATTGGAGTACCTCCATGATTACCTTCGCCTGCCGCACGTCTATCTCGGCTGCGCGTTTCCCGGTGGCGACACGGATCTTGAACCGGACTTTGATCCCGTCCGGCCTTTCCCCCTCAGGTACATTATAGCTGATCACGCGCCCTTTAGGCGGCTTATCACGCCCATTTCCCGGATCATTATCGGTGTTACTCGTGTGCTTATCAGCATTCATGTAATTACCTTTCCCGGTCGTGTTTCCGTGGTCTTTTCCGGTGGGGCGCGTGCGCATTACCGGGGCTGGTTCCTCCCGTCACCGTCGGCCACCCGCAGGGGTGCGGGCCGGGTCTGGCCGGTCAAGCGGTCTTGGCTTGACCGGACGGGGCCGGTCTGCTCGGCTTTGGCCCTGGCCGGCGGGGACGGGAGGAACCCCTCCCCGCCCCAACCGGAGTACGGCGGGAGAGCGGTGCGCGGGCCGGGGCCCTCTCGGAGCCCGAGGCCCCGCCGGAGGCACCGGCTTTTGCTCACCGTTCGGGGCGGGGTGCCAGGTCCCGGCGGCCGGTCAGCACGAACCACAAGATCACCCCGAGGATGTCCGCGGGCGCGGCGGCGGTTCCCGGGATCAGCCGCACGATGACCAAAGCCAGTGCGACGGCGATGACCGCGCGCAAGAGCAGGTGCAGCGGACGGCCGCGGATGATCCGGGCCGGGACCTGCGCCAGGGTCAGGAACGGCTGCTACGGCGGGACCGGCGGTAGCAGAACCGCGCCGAGGACGACCGGTATCGGCGCGGTGACAGGCCCGTCGGCGCGTTCGGTCAGGTCCGCGTAGGCCTCCGACCGGCCCCAGGCGGTGCGCAGCTCGGCATAGGCAGCCGACGCGGCCGTATACCTTGCCAGGTCCCCGCCGTCGCCGCGGTCCGGGTGGGTGGCCGCGGCGATGGCCCGCCAGGCCGCGCGGACCTGCTCATCGCCCAGCCCCGGGTCGGCGGGCAGGCCGAGCGCCTCGAACGGGTTGGTGTCCGTCACCGGGGGCCTCCAGGTCCGAAGATGTCATCCAAGCTCCCCGCCGCCTCCGGCCAGGTTGCAGGCTCGGGTTCCCGGCGTGGCTCAGGTATCCACGCCGCCGGTTCTGGGACCGCGGCCGGCGGGAGCAGGGTGAGCGGAGACGGCTTGGGCCGGGCGACCTGGACGAACGTGGCCGCGCCATGGTGGATGTAACAGGCCTGGCCGACGTCCAGGCGGCGGATGATGTCCGGGTCGGCGGTCCACGCGCGCTGCTCGCGGGTCGTCCCCTCATCACCCCAGGCGTTCCCGATGAGCTTGTGCGCGGTCTCCAGCACCCGCCGCGTCCCCGCCAGCGCCGCCAGCGGCTCCGGATACGGAGTGGTCATCACGAAGATCCCGCCGTCCGCGGTCGCGGTGATCCGGTGCCGTTCGTCGTCGTTCAGGCCCAGGCCCTGCCAGGACTGCGCGGAGACCTGCACGCCCATGCCGAGGGACCGGCCCCGTTCGTACAGGTTCGACAGCGGCACCCGGCCCGATACGGCGGAGTAGTCGTCGGCGGCGAGCAGGATCGCCCGGGGCTCGGCCGAGCGGCTGGCGGCGGCGTGCGCGGCCAGTTCGGTGATGGCCATGGCCTGGGCTTCGGCGACGGACCGTTCGCTGGTGCCCTCCAGGATGAAGTACCAGGCGTCCGCGTCGGCGAGGGTGCCGGGGCCGTCCAGGGCGGGGCCGAGCCTGGAGAGGAGGGTGGCGAAGCGGAGCTGGATGTCGGGCAGGTGCCGGCCTGCGGCTTTGACCCGGTCGAGCTGCCCGGGGTAGCGGCCGCCGCCCCAGGCGCGGGTCAGCCACCCGGCCTCGAGCCGGTCCAAGAACCCGGCCGTGTTCACCGGCGGCCCTGCGGGTGCGGTGACGGCGAGGATGAGGGCGGCTTGCATGATGTCGGCGTAGTAGGCGGCGGCGCCGGTGCCGGAGTCGATCATCTGGTAGAGCAGCACAGCGAGGTCGTGGGGCGGGAGGTCCCACATGCACAGCTGGGCTTCGTCGGGCCAGATGGCGACGCGGCGGGCGCCGGCGCCGTAGAGGAGGCGGCGGGTTCTTCCGGCTTTGACGCGGGCGTCGGGTCCGCCTTTGCAGTCCAGCACGATCAGCAGCGGGCGTTTGCCCCGGCCGGTGCGGGCGGCGTCCATCGCGGCGGTGAACCAGCCCGCCCATAGCCGGATCATCAGGTTGGTTTTCCCGCAGCCGGTCGCGCCGACCACGACCATGTGCCGTCCGAGGGCGGTGGCAGGGAGGGTGAAGACCGGGTGCCAGCGGTGCCCGACCGCCCGGATCGTGCCGCCGACCGGGATCCGGGCGCCCCGGGCCAGCAGCGGCACGGCGCCGGGGGCTTCGGTGAGGCCGCGGGCGGTGCGGACCTGGCGCCGCCACTGGCGGGCGTCGAAGATGATCGGCGCCGACGCCGTGTACCCGCCCAGGCCCGTGGTGATGGCGTAGATCCGCCAGGCCCAGGCGAGTGAGGCCAGGAACAGGCCGGCCGGGACCGCGACCGGGGCCACCAGCACGAACGTCCGCGCCACGTCGATGCTGGTGAGGTGCTGCCAGCCCTGGTCCCAGTTCTGCACGGGTGCTAGCGCGACCGGGCGGACCGCGCGCAGCAGAGCCGCTTCGACGGCCAGCCAGGCCGCGGCCGGGAACAGCGCCCACGCGGCGGCGCGGCGAAGCCGGACCGCGGGCCAGCCCCGCAGCCACGCCGCCGCATACCCCACGGCCATGACCAGGGTGACCGGCCAGGCGGCGATCGCGATGGCAGTGACCAGCAGCCAGCCCATGAGTTTGGCGGTCTTGCGGATCAGCCAGAGGAAAACGGTGATCTTGACCAGGGACCAGATGCTCACCGTCCGGACTCCGGCATGAACGCATAGCCAGGCAGGTTCCGGACGACGATCCGCCCCTGGTCCCCGGGCGGGAGCGACGCCGCGGCGCGGGTGACGACGGGGTGGGCGGCGGGGGCGGTCAGGTAGATCACCTGGGCGTACTGCATCGGGGCCAGCAGCCCGGTCATGATCCGGACCGTCCGGGCCAGCGGTTTGGGCGTCAACTCGGCTTCGATTGCCCAGACCTGCCCGGCGTGGGGGCTGGCGGTGATGGAGGGCCAGTGGATCTCGGCGTCGGCCAGGTGCCCGCCGCGCCCGGCGGCGGGGTGCTCGGCGCGGAGCCGGCGTTCGGAGTGCCACCAGGGCTGTCCGGCAGTCCAGCCGGGGGTGGCCTGGAGCCATAGCCGCGCGGCGAGTACCGCGCGGATGTGGGCGAGGCGGCCGAGTGAGGGGCGGACGGCGGGGAACTTCAGGCCGGTCGCGGTCATCCCCTCGCGCGTCAGCCAGCACCATCCCGGCCCCGGGCCGAGCCGCCCGGTCTGCGCGTACCCGGCTCGCCGCCACCGGGCGGTAATGGCGGGCAGCCGGTCAGGCTGGACGCGCAGCGCGGCGGCGAGCAGGTCCAGGGGTGCGCCGTAGTGCTCGCCGGCCAGCAGCAGGCCGTCGATGTCGCGCTGGGACAGCCGGACCGTGCCTGCGTCGGCGCGACGCGCCGGGCGGGTGGGGGTGATGGTGTCGTGTGCTTGTGCGGTCATTGAAAATCTCCTAGTGTCCCCGCTGTAACAGCAGCCTCCATTGCCTCACGTGTCCGGAAGAACACGAGATGTGACGATTGTTCCGACGGTCATCCGCGTGCGGAAGAACTCCGCGACGCCTGTAAGCGCATCGTCACAATTAACTTCCGTAGCCTCTGATGGCGGCTCTGCAGCTGCTGTTGTCCCGTGTCAGCGAACTTCCTTTTGCCATGGGCGTCCTCGGCGGCATGTTTGCCGCCTAAGTTTTCTGTCACGGTGATCCGAAGTCGGCGGCCGTTAATGAGAGGCGGCGGGCGTTCGCTCTGCTGTTTACGGGACATCGTGACGGCAGCATCGCAGTTGACCAGGTCGGCCCGGCAGGCTTGCTGGCCGGCCGGGCTACTGTGTGTCTTACTGGCGGGCCGTTGCGGTGAGGCGGCGCAGGGCGGCGCGGGCGGGCGGGCCCCAGGTGGGCTTGCCGCCTGGCCGGCCGTGGACTCCGGCCTCTCCAATGAGGATGCCGTCAAGGGCACGCAGGATCGCCCAGCCGCGGGCGCGGCGCAGGGTCGCGGCGTCCGGCGCTGGCCGGCAGGCCTGGTGGAAGCGGCCGGCGGCCCCGTCTGGCAGCAGTATCCAGCAGGCGGCCAGGTCGCAGGCCGGGTCGCCGGCGCACATGTCGCCGAAGTCGACCACGCCGCAGTAGGTGCCGTCCGCGGTCAGGACGTTGGCCGGGTGCAGGTCTGCGTGGAGCCATAGCGGCGGGCCTGCCCAGCCGGGTGCGGCGGCCGCGTCATCCCAGACCGCGCGGGCCGCGTCCGGGTCGGGGATCAGGTCCAGGTCGGTGGCCGCGGCGAGGTGCGCGGCGAAGTCTTCCGCGACCTCGCTGAGCGGCCCTCCTCTTTTCCTGCCGCCGGGCGCCCCGGCCGGGGCGGGCTGGTGCAGGGCCGCCAGGAACGCAGCCAGGGTGCCGGCTGCCTCCGCGCCGCGTGTCGCCGGGACGCGGTCGGCCGGGGTTCCCGGCACCCAGGTAGTGACGATCCAGGGCCGCGGAAACCGTCCGGAGGGCTCGCCGAGGCGCTGCGGGACGGGAACCGGCAGGGGCAGGCGCGGGGCGAGGGCGGGCAGCCACGCGTACTCCTTGCGCAGCAGCGCGCCTGCGCCCTGCGTCGCCCAGGGCAGCCGGACAGCGAGGTCGTCACCGAGCCGCCACAGCTGGTTATCCCAGCCACGCGCCCCGAATGCCAGGCGCCGGCCGGCCAGGTCGGGGTGCTGGTCGCGCAGCAGGTCCCGCACCAGATCCGCGGTGATCTCAACCTCGGCGCGGGCCATGCGGGCAACGGTAGCCGGTGGTGGCAGGCTCTCGCCCGGATCCACATGATCCTTGGCCGGGCACGCCGGCCGGATTCTGGCCGGGCAATCTCCCTGACGCGAGCGGCGCCGAGCGCGGAAGCGCAAGGCAAATCGGGCATCGCTGCAGCGGGACCTGCCGTCGAGGATCCCTCGCCGCCCTTCAGAAGTCCCGGATAGAGCCGGACATCGGGCTGCCGCTGCGCTGTCGGCTGGCGGGGCCGTATTCGGTGCTAGGGCGTAGGCCGCGGCGCGGACACCGGTCCCGGACGCACGCATGCGGCCCGTTCGGGCAATTCCGGTCTCCGTAGTTCATGGCGGGAAGCCGGGAGCGGGACAGCACCCTGGACGGCGGGACCGGCGGGTGGCCCTGTACAGGTGGGCGCAGGTCGCCCGGGAGGTGTCACGCGTGGGCGAGGATGTAGCCGATCACCGTGTCCAGGTCTCCGCTTTCGGTGTAGAGGGCCGAGTCGGGATCGTCTTCGGCGGCACGCCACACGGCGTGGCGCTTGTCCCAGAACACGGTCCAGCGCGGCTGCTGCTGCAGGACCCGGGCGAGCCGCGCGGCATCACCTGGAGCGGGGAGGCTGATCATCTGGTTCCCGCCTGATCGCCCAGGTCACCATCCGGGCCGGGACATGGGACGCCGCTGATCTGGCAGGCGATCTCGGTCAGGCTACGGCCGTCGTACCACGGCGTGCCCCTCGGCACGGCGACATGCAGGTCACCGAAAGTCCGCAGCTCGAACTGGGAGTACAGGGCCCGGAACAAGCGCGCCGCCAGGTCACGAGGCGGCTGGCCGGGCCGCGGCAAGCTGACCGTCTCGTCTAGGGGATCAGGAGCGGGGCCAGTGGCGCGGCCGGGCGGGGCGGCGGTCATCTGGACCTGCTGGTGATGGCGGCGCGGGAGTCCTGTTCGGCCCGGACCTCGGCAAGCCTGGCCTGGAGCGGGCCGCGGGCCGGTGTGTGGTCGGGTAGAGCGGCCAGGGCGTGTTCGAGGTCGCGGTGGTACCGCGTCAGCTCGAAGGTGGCCAGCTCGGGCAGCGGGTGACCCGGCTGGAGGACGGGCAGGGGATCGGCGGTCATCGGCGGGCTGGCCCTTCACGACAGAAACGGTACGGTCTGGCTACCCAACGTGCCAGGGCCGGGCTACCGTGGGAAGCGGTCAGGCCAGTACCGGAAACACCCCGGCAAGCGTCGGCAAACCCGGGCGCTGGCCGGAAAACCCCGCAAGGACGGGAGCACGCCCTATGCCCGCGGTCAGGGACCTGGACCCGACGGCGTCACCGGCGCATTTCTTCGGCGCCGAGGTCCGCCGCGCCCGCATCACCGCGGGAATGACCCTGGCCGCGCTGGCCGCGACCATCCCGTGCGACGCCTCGACCGTGTCCCGGATCGAGGCCGGGACGCTCAGCCCCGGCCAGCGGTTCGCCGTCGCTTGCGATGAGGCGTTCCCGCAGATGAACGGGTGGTTCAGCCGGTTCTGCCACGACTCGCGGACCTGGGCCGGGCCGCACCCGCCCTGGTTCCGCGACTGGGTCGAGACCGAGCAGCGCGCCACCGTCATCTGCTGGTGGGAACCCCTGCTCATCCCCGGGCTGCTCCAGACCGAGGACTACGCCTGCGCCGTCCTCGGCTGGGGACCCGATGACCGCGGCGACCTCGACGAACGCGTCGCCGCCCGGCTGGACCGCCAGCACGTCTTCGACCGCGAGACGCCGCCCGAGGTGTGGATACTGATCGGCGAGCCGGTCCTGGGCTATTGCGTCGGGTCCGCCGGCGTCATGCGCAAGCAGATCGACCACCTGACCGAGATGGCGGCCCGCCCGCGGGTCACCATCCAGGTCGTCTCGGTGGCGGCCGCGGCCTACGGCGGGCTGTCCGGCGCGTTCGCCATCGGCACCGACAGCGGCGCCGAGACCGTCGTCTACCTGGAAACCGGGGTCCAGGGGATGGTCATCCGGGACCCTAAACTGATCACCAGGGCAGCGTCGATGTTCGATCACCTCCGGGCGGAGGCGCTTCCCCGGTCCCAGACACTCGACGTCCTCGCAAGGGCTGGTGAGAAATGGAACGACTAGCCGGCCTGCGCTGGCGCAAGAGCACCTACAGCGGATCCAACGGCGGCGGCTGCCTCGAGGCCGCAGACCACGACGGCCGAGTGCTCGTCCGCGACACCCAGGACCGGACCGGCCCGGTGCTGCGGTTCGGCTCCGCCGCGTGGCACCGGTTCACCAGCCAGGTCAAGGACGAAGGCTTAGCGTCCAGGGCAAGGTGTCACACTCACGTCGGGGCAGGTAGTACGTGTTAACTGCTGCGGACGGGATCCGGTAAGCCCGCCACGCTATGACGGGTGCCGCGGCAGATCCGGTACGCCTATCAGAGGAGACCGTCATTGAGCGGCCGCAGGGATAACCAGCTTGAATTCGGCGGTGACTTCTGGCTGCCTGGAGGAGATGCCGACCCCAAGGCCGGCGTCCTGCAGGTCGGCCCTGGCATGGCTCCCACGATCGCCACTGCCGAGCCACTGCTGTCGCCGATGCGGGAGGTAAGCCGCACCAGCGATCCCGATGGCCGGACCACGGTAATCCAGGAAGATGCCGAAGAAGACCTCACGATCCCGGTGACGATCCACGGTTTAGATGATCACGGGAGACCGTTGACCCTGATCAGCGCCACGACGGTTTACTGGGGCACACCCGACGAAGCAGGCTACGTACACCGGTTTCGCGGTATCCAGGCCGTTGCCGGCGGCCATGTGCGCGGCCGCGATCACCGGTTCACCGGCTTCCGCGTCCGCCTTCGCAACACAGAAGCCTGGCGGCCATGGCTTCATCAAGCGCAGCGGACAGCGGGGGTTCCGCTCGCCGACGGCGGGAGCGTCGCCTTGGAGGATCTCCCCGGCTCCGGGCAAGCCAGTCAGCCGGCGCTCTGGCTCGCTGGCCAAGCGCTGCAGCCCAGTACGCTGCGCGAGGTGGGCACCTATTTTGTCCAGCCCTTGATCAGCCTCTTTACACTCGCCACCGGCCGGGCGTGCCCGCCGCTCGCCTTTCAGGTGCAAGAGGATTCACCGGGCGGGCCGTGGTGGGATGTCTACAGTGCCGCACTTCAGGCTGACGAAGAGACCACCAGCCGGCGGCGGGATCAGGCGCACTGGCTGCTCCGGCCAGCGGATCTGGGATTGAGCCAGGTCGGCACCTGGCTCGACAAGGTCCATCTGCTCGGGCCCTTGCCCGCGGTCGTCGCCGACCTGACGCAAGCCGACGCCATATCACTGGACACGCAGGCACTGCTGCTGGCCACCGTCGCCGAGGGCTTGCACCGGCGCCTGTACCCAGATGACCTCCGATTTCATGAGGACAAGAATCTGAACACAGAAGTAGCAGAACGCGTTCAAGCTGCCGCCGGAGATGCAGTTGACCTCATCCACGCGAAGGCGAAAGATGCGGTCAACGGCCTTCTCAAGCACGTCGGGGACCCTGGCTACCCCAAACGCCTGGCCCGGCTGGCGAACGCGGCCGGCGATACAGCACCGGAAATCACCGGCCGGACCCCACGGTGGAAGAACCTCGTATCCGATATCCGGAACGAATACGCCCACCGTATAAGCGGTGATTTCCTGAACGACAAGGACGTCGACGACCGCCTGACCGTCGCCTTCTCACTTCGGTGGCTGCTGACGACGATGCTGCTGCTCCAGAGCGGTATCGACGCATCAGTCCTGCGGACACGGCTTGCCGCTCACGAGCCATATCGGCGGTTCCTGCTCAATGCTCAGGAATGGTGCCCGAGCATCTACACCCCCAGCTAGTTTCGCACCGGTCTTACTTGCACCTCTCACGGTTGACGGGCGCGCGGATTGCTTGTGCTTGCGCTTTCCTCGGCCGCCGGGACGGCGGGGGACCGTCATTCGGGGGGAGGCAGGAGAGGGGTCTGGGGAGAACATGGAACCGGGGCCGTGATTTTCCGGGGCCGGGGGCGGTTCCGGGTTCTCCCCAGTGATTTAAGATAGGTCACCCCTCCTTTACTCTTGTGCGAAGTGCAGTCGTAGTGATCCTGACCTCGCCCTCTTGTCTTGTTGAGGGGGTGAGGTCAGGATCACGGAGGCGGAACGCAGCGACCGTATCCCCGCAGGCCATAGCGTGCGCCGAGCCGGAATCGCGGCGCACATTGACGCATGGACGAGTGCTCCGCTCTTTGGCTGCTCTGCTGCCTCCGTCTGGGTGTTCTCCAGGCTTGAGCCCGGCTGCTACAGGTTGACCCTCGTGTATCGATCCGGACCTCTTACTTTCAAACGTTCTGCATTTGTATGGTCACCGCGATATTGACATTTGTTCTGCCTTCAGCGCGTAATATGGCTTCGGTTCCGGCGACGGGGTCGCCAAAGTCATTTGAGACCTGCGTCTCATACCGGCAGGTAGTCGACGATACGATTTTAGTCGCGTGCGATCGCCTGAAGGGTGCGGGTTATCTCTTTTACGTCGCTCAGGTAGAGCAGGCTGATGGCGAGATTCCGTAACGTGCCAATGACCTGGGGCCGTTTCCGGCGTATCCGGCTGTTCGAATCCTCCGCATATGCGGTGCCGCGGATCCAGTACACCGATTCGATGCCCCACTAGCCGCGGGCAATCTTCGCCAGGCCGGCCGCGCTGGCCTGGTTCTCGTCGAGGCTGGTGACGGCGTGGACGATTTCCCACCTGCCTTGAAGACATCATTCGCGCAATAATAATTTTGTGAATCCTAACAATGCTGGTGGGAAGCCTTCAAAGCGGGCATGGACGTGCTCGGCTGGGACCAGTCCCGCGCTCGCAGCTGAGATGGGATTCGCCGGCACACCACCCTAGCCGCCCTCGCCCAGCTCCGGGCGCCACCGTTCGCGGTGCGCTGACCGGCATATGTCGGTGAAAGCGACGAAGCGGTTCTTCTTCAGCGGGCGTTCGCCGGAGGCGACCTTTCTGCAAGTTAGACTATGGCGTTGATCGCCTTGTTGTCGTGCTGGGCATGCTTGAAAGCGTAGTGGCAGGCCACTCGCCGGTCACGCGCTTTCTTCCCGGTGCCCATGCGCCGGATGGTCTCGATCGTCGCGCCGCCGGCCAGGCAGTTCCCGTGCTGCTCGACGTGCGCTTCGAGCTCGTAGGGGGTTTGCCGGGCCGGGAGCTGACGATGAACCGGGACCCGTTGTCTTCCAAGGCCAGCAGGTTCGCCACGGACAGCATCCCGGCGTTGGCCACGACCACGATGGCGTGTGCCCGGCGGCGGTCGCGGAACCGAGGTCAGGACCGGGATCAGTGTCTTGGTCTCGGCCTTGCTGCTTTCGAACAGGTCCGCTTCTAGGGGAACCCGCCGGTGGCATTGGTGAACAGCCCGACGTTGACCTGCGGCCGGAGCGGTGTTCCTTGTTCATTCCGACCTTGCGCGGCGTGTCCTCACGTCCGGCTTCAAGGTGCAGCGATGTTACGTCGTAGAGCATGACCGCCAGGCTCGCGGCCCGGTTGGCGTGCTAGTGACAGGCCTGCGCTATCACGGCCCGGCAATCCTGCTCCACCACTCACTTGAGGCAGCGCATGACGTCACCCGGTGTGGGGCGCTTCCCCGACCTCGGTCAGGACGCAGATGGTGTCCACCGTGCTGGCCGGTTCGATCACCCGGGCCAGGACCAGCGCCCGCAACGTCCCATCGCCGAGACGATCCAGGCCGAGCTCGCCGTAGATGTCGACCTCCCACAAGATCAGCGAGGCTCTGCCCTCCACCACCGCCGGCGCCCCCGCGCCGCCCACGTCGGCGTCACTGAGATTCCAGAGCCAGCTGGCCCGACATTGCGGCGTTCCCCGGCCTGCAGCAGCACGGCGAGTTCGTCATCGGTGTGGGCCGAGCCGATATGTTCGAGGCTCAGCACGCGCCAGCCCCGTTTGTGCACGATCACGACCGCAGGCGCACCCGAGGCGGTCTTCACCAGCTGCACGAACACGCCCCACCTCGCGAGGCTACCCAGCCGTTTAGCTATTACACCCGAGCAAATCCAGCGGCGAAACACGGGCCTGCACCTCTGCATTTACAAGATCACCAAATCGCTACAACTCAGGGCAGGACAGGCCACCGTCCGCTGTCATCACTACAGTGCCGGCTGCTCACTACCGGACCGGATAACCAGCCCCGATCGGCAGGAGGTGACGCATGTAACATCACGAGCAACCCAGGGCATCACACTGAGCAGGAGTGCGGCCACACACCCGAAAAACCACGACTGTATTACTAGAGAAGGAAAGCGGCACCGTCTATGCTGAAAACGTAAACATCACCTATGCCGGCAGCGTTTGCGTCATCGCCACGCTGCGCAATATGGCTGTCGGCTTGCTTTACCTCGTTGGCATCACCGCGATCACCGCGCCTGGATCACCATTAGGCGTAAGCTTGTTTAAATATTCAGCTACTTACCGTTATGAGACCCGGATCACAAGCGAGACTGCTATTCCCGTATTGAGATGGGCGAAGAATGCAATTATCTTAGCACCAGGGAGTCGCTGGGATTTCCGTAATACAAGGAGGCGCCATGGAGGACACCGAGGCTACCGTCTACGAGGACATTGAGGAGACTCTCCCCAACGCGACCGTCTTCATCGACACCGACTAGTAATTCCGGCTGCCGTGCGTGCCCCGAAAAGTCTCGGGCACGCACGGCGCCATGGAGAGGCGAAACGGTGAATATCCTGGTCGATTGTGCATCCGTCGCACTCGAGCCCTTCGTGGGGATCCAAGCCGAAATGGACATCCCGCACCGTGTTGCTGTGATGGGCCAAGCATGTAATTACTGGGCCGGGGTTTCAAGCGGTCTAGCTTGGGCGCCATCTATGCTCCCCCCTCCCGGGCTAATAACGGCTATGGCACGAGTTGGTATGGAAACCTCATGGGAGATAGTCCTAAGTAATTCGGACGATCAGGTAGCTAAGCGATATCGCGATGTCGTGGCAGGTTCTCATATAGAGCCGGCAGAAATCCTGTGGGCCGCGCGGCTAGCTGTTTTTACGGGACATTCCTCTGAGGCTATTCAGTTGCTGGACCGCCGACCATTCGAGGCTTCAGATGAAGAGTTTCTACGCGCTACGCTGCGGCGTATGTGCGATGATGGTACGGGCGCTTGGCTCCAAAGCCTAGATCTAAAGACAGTGGATCCGCTGGGACCAGTGGCACTGACAGCGCGCCTTTCTGCTGTTAGCCGCTCCATGTACCGAGAGAGGGACGCTGCTTCCCTGAGGGCCTCTTTGGATGCTGCCTTCGATACGGCTGAGGCAATTACGCTAAATAATGCATACCTTGGCGGGGTGGCGCGCGCCCGGGTGGCTCGTTATGCCGTCCCATTTCACGTCAGTAACAGGCGTACTGGTGATGCGGCAGATCTCGTGAGGCGTGCCGTCGCGTCGATGCCGGAGCCAGCAACTCCCTGGCGTGAGTGCTTCCTAGCTGTGGAGGCTCTCCGACGAGTCCTAGACGTAGGAACAATAGCTGCGCTCTCGGCCAAGGAATTGGACCTGGCTGAGGAGTGGAGCCGTCAGGCGCTCGAATTGGACCCGGCTTGCGCGCGAGCCCACCTTCTCGCAGCCGAGTTGTTCAGGCTCCGAAACGAGCGATCCTTTGCAGTAGACTCGTACCTTGCGGCCGCCCGACTTGGGGTCCTTGAGCGGGAGTACGCCTACTCCCGCGCGGTGACTCTCGCGGAGCCGCGGCAGCTGCGTTGCATACTTGCCGAGGCGAGCCTTCCGCGACGCGGGGGTGATCTAGCACGCATAATTAATAAGCATTCGAGGAGACTATTTAAAGCAGATCCCGAAAATCCTGAGCCGCCCCTACAGGTCCTCGCAGCCGCTGTAGCCAAACAAGCCGCAGACATCCCGCTCCCTATTTATCGTCAACCTTGCCAGAGCGAGCCCGAAGCCCACGATATGGGCTCGCTGCTCTGCGATCGATTCTCGTCATTCATCGTCCTCGAATCCCCGACCGTTGCCGCACCGCTGTTCACCCAAGCTCCTCTAATCGCCTTCCAGAACCTCCTCTCGGGCGATGGTGGTTGGCATCGGACTGGTAACCTCCAGCGAGCCATGGTAACCACATTCCGGCAGGAGTTGGCGTACGCACTGCGGGCAGCGGGCCATCTTTCCCAGATGACGCGGCTTGATTCATGGCTTGCGAGCGGGGAGTCGGAAGGGGTGAAGAAGGTCCGGGAGTTCTATGAGAATGTGCCCGATCTTTCGATCTTCGATCGCGTCAAGCTCGGGCGGCTTCTGTGCGCGCTAGGGTTCATCGAAGAATCCGTTCAGGTGCTTGTCGACCCCCCGCGCCAAGAGCAGTGGAGCCTGGAGGAGACCGCTACGGAATCTATGAGATTCTTCATTGACTCCATCCGAGAACTAGGACGCGGACGAGAATACGGCGACCGGCTTAAGTACATCATGGAGCACGCGTCACCGGATCCTCGATCCTGTGGCTTGAAGCTCGGAATCTGTGTCGGGGGAATGGTGTCCGCGGCTCGGCTAAAGGATGTGCCACAGGTTAGATATTGGCGAGAGATCGGCGGGCCCATTCTTTGGGATCTTACTGTTAGCGGCAGTCTGACCGAATTCGAGGTGGGTAGGGCTACGAGCCGTTTCTATCGCGCAGCCAGTTTCCTTCCGTACCTAACAGGTGACGGGGAAGCTTTGCGTGCTGATATGCACGTCTGGCTCTCGACCGCCCGGGCTCTCCGCGGTACCACGCCTAAAGAGCGTATTCTGGCTCGCGAAAACCTGTTCCCAGCTGTCGAGTCGGCATCTAGGACACTTGATTATTTGAGCGACCCTCAAGCAGCCGAAGCCCTGATGGATGAGATAGTCCAAGAGATAGATCCCCTGGACAGTAAGGCGTGGATGCAGGTGGGGGATCTCCGCCTGCGGAGAGGGGACCTAGTGGCAGCTGCAGAGGCTTTTGAGCGCTCAGGCGTCCTAGCGGTGCCGCTCGGGCGGATCTCCTGGTTCAAAGCTGGCCGCTGTTACTCAGCGATGAGCAGGAATCGGGAAGCTTTGCAGTGTCACATCAAATCCCTAGAGTTGTGGCCAACAGGAGTATCACCTTTGATGGAGGCCCAGCGGCTTGCCGACGCTGAAGGACTCGCAGTCGAGGCAGCTTGTGTCAGGAGGATGCCAGCGTGGCATCGAGTCATCGAACGACGACGGGGCGACCGGCTTGGATGTTCATGAGCATGCTCGCATTAATGGGACGTACCTCTGGCAAGATTTTCATTTCCTGCGGGCCGGACAGTGCGTCAGTAACATAGGAGGCGCAGCTGCCACGGTTGCGCTCCCTCTGACTGCGGCGGAAATGGCGGGAGGGTCCGCCTGGGGGTTCAGCGTTGTACTCACCGCCAACAGTCTGGCGCTGATCACGGCCACATTCCCCGCCGGTATTCTTGCCGATCATGTCAGTCGTCGACGCCTCATGATCACGGCAGATATCGGAAGGGCAGCGCTCGTTGGAGTAGTCCCGGTTGCTTATTACACAAAGGGACTCACGCTTGGTCTGCTGGCAACTGTCTCAGCACTGTCAGGGCTCTTTACGGTGTTCTTCAGTGTTGCAAACCAAAGTCACCTTCCCGATTTGGTAGGATCTACGCACCTTCTGGAAGCCAGGGCGAAACTTGGTAGTGCTGGGTTCCTTTCTGGAGTCGTGGGTACGGCACTGGGGGGAGCGCTCGTCGGCATGATTGGCGCACCGGCAGCGCTCGCTCTGGACGCGGTCTCATATCTCGCCAGTGCTGGCGCAGTGATGTCCCTACGCACTCCGGAGCCGAAGCGCAGCGCTTCCGTGCGACTGCCTTGGCGGGGCGAACTTCTGTCCGGTATGAAGTTCACGTTCACCCATCCGGCGCTCCGGTCCCTGACGGCCTGTTCCGGCACGATCTCGTTCGTCGCTCGGCTCACGCTAGTGGTTGAGGTCGTCTTTCTGGTCCAGAAGGTGCACGCCACTCCCTTGGAGGTAGGCACCGTCCTGGCAGTTCCGTGCCTCGGAGGGCTTATGGGTGCTCGGGTAACTCCGCGGCTCGTCAGGAAATTGGGGTTCACTCCCGTCCTCGTGACTGCTGCGGCAGCGGAGGCCCCCATGATCTTCTGCGTGGGTCTGGTGCCAGTCGGCGTGCCAGGACTCCTTGCCGTTTCGGCTGTGTGGACGGTTCTGCTCTTCGCGGCTGGGATCTACAACGCTGCGCAGTCGAGTGCTCGTCAGGCATTTTACCCGGCTGCTATGCGAGGCCGGGGGACTGCTGCTGACAGGTTCGTCCTAGAAGTTCTGCGCGCCATAGCGGCTGCCAGCGCGGGCCTGCTGGTCGGCTTCCTGGGGCTCCGGCAATTGTTCTTCGTCGGTGGCGCCCTAGCCGCCACCGCTCCTCTCTGGCTCATCTGCCCTGCACTTCGGAAATGCGAGGTCCGTCTCTCTAATGCACTGGAAAAATCTGCTGGACAAACCGGAAGCCGTGCTTCAGAGTTGGCCACATGAGCCTCTCCTAAATCGTCACGGCCCATCCAAGTTCGATGAACTCGTCACACTTGCCGAGGTGGAACGTCTGATTGAATACGACTGTCTGCCCATGCATAACCTACGACTGGTTAAAGGTGGCAAAGTCGTGGCAAAAACAGACTACAGCGAGGGCGACATACTCAGACGTGGAGCGCTGCGTCAACACTTGGCCGTGGGCGATACACTTCAGATCCGAAGCATCGAGACCCTGCTGCCCTCAATCCGAATTCTCTGCGACGATCTGCGGGTGGACACAGGATACGAAACGCGCGCCCACGCTTTTTTGACGCCTCCCGGGCGGCGGGGACTCCACAGGCACTACGATTCGCACGTTACTCTGGTCCTTCAGATTGCAGGACATAAGGTTTGGCCCGTGTACCGGCCCTTCGTAAAGGATCCCGTCCGTAATTACCAATCCTTTCCACTCATGGGATTCACGCGTGAGCAGGAAATCCTCATGGAAACGACCGCGCCGTATTCTACTTACATTCTTAAACCGGGAGACGTACTCTGGTTGCCGCGAGGCTGGATTCATTCCCCCTACACTGAACGCGATGAGTCGTCGCTTCATATCACAGTGAACATTATCGAGTGTACGAATCATCGGCTCGCCGAAATGGTCGCCCAGGCTGCACTTAGAAAATCTCTGGCAGACGATCGCCTTAGGCTCGAGATTCCTCCCGCGCAGATGACCGGGGATCCCATACCAGTCATCAAGGAAGTGCGGGGCTACTTGATCGGCGCTTTGGAAGCTCTTGATGCGGAGGAGATCGCCGCGGTGGTCAGAGAGGAGCTCAGGCGGTCATGAGTGAAACGAGGAAGAAATGTCGCCAAGCCCTGGATCGGTGCTCCGCCAGCTCGTTGGCGCCGATGCCGATTTCTATGTGAATAGGAATTCTGGAACTCCAGCAGTATTTAATCCGCCCATGCTGCCGGCGGCTCTACCTACCGCAGCGGACCTCGACCGCGCCTTCGCAGGAAATCTCCTGAGGTATCCGTACGTTAAGATGGTCCTTTCCGGAGACGCGGTGTCGCCGACCGCTTTTTCCGTGAGTCGGCGGGCAGGCAGCAAGGCGGACGAGGGCCTCATTGACTCGTTCCGCGTGGCGAAGCTCTTGATGGAAGGGGCGACCTTGCTGCTCCCAAACTTGCACTACTGGCACGAACCAACCGCTGCGCTCGCACGTTCTCTCTCGGCGGAGCTTGGACAGCAGACTGAGGTGTTCGGATTTGTTACCCCAGAGGGTACGCAGGGTCTCGACGTCCATCGCGACGATGCCGATGTCCTCGTCGTCCAGATATCAGGGAAGAAGCACTGGAGCCTCTTCGAGAGGCCGGCGGATGGGAACTGGCGCCCAGGCCCGGTCACCGAGCCAGGAACTGTTCTCCTTGAGACCTGCCTGAGTCCGGGGCAGGTACTCTTTGTGCCACGAGGTGCGGCCCATCGTGCGACTGGAACGGACGGGCTTTCCATCCATCTGTCCTTTGTGATCCGTCAGGTTGGAGTGCGACACCTTGTGCAAGTGCTAATCGCAGCGGTGGAGAAGGCCGCTGAGGGCCTCTCCGAGAGACCGCTGACCGAACAGGCGCTGCTGGCTGAGGCGGAGAGTTTGCTGATCCGCGTCAAGAAAGAGACCGAAGGGCTGACTGGAGGCGGGATAGTCAGTTCAGCGCGAGAAACGCTTCAGGCTATGCCTGCAGTTGCCGCCTCTGGTCCTCTAATGATGGTCAACTCTGCCGCCGACAAGTAAAGGCCGCGAGAGGTGGCGAGTGACGAATTGGGGGAATTTACCGGTTACCGCCCGCCAGTCATGTTACGAAATACATATCAGCACCGCAGTTGGAGTGCGGAGGCTTGCGCCAGCAGGATCCTCTTACCTACGAGCATAGAGCTCGATGCACAGTGCGTGGGCCGCCGCGGCGAGCGGGTCCGGCGTCCCAAACTCTTCATCGGCTTTAAACTGGAAATAGCCATCGGTCTGGGCGGAGGCTGCTTCACCGGCGCGTTGATCCTCGGCCGCCCCTCCTCGATGATTCGACGCTTGCGTCCGCCACCGGAATGTTGTTCCATCTATTCTGTAGCTCCTGGTTAAATCGGCGCAGCCACCCGACGTGCGTCTTCTTTCTGTTCCCCTGCCTTGATGCCAGATGGTGGAGCTTAGCCGAAAAGGGCTTGATTTCCCGCAGTTGCCGGTTACGTCTCTCCCAGGGCCCGGCAAAGTCGCGTTAGCATTGCGTGATCGTTTAGAGCGGCCTGCCGACTGGCGGCGCGGTAGCGTAGAGCGTCAGCCATGCTGGTGTGTCCGGTCAACCGCAAGATGGCGATGACGCGGATGCCGTTGCTGGTGGGGACCCTGGGAACGGTCATCGTCGTAGGTGACGTCGCGGACCCGGTTCAAGCGGTCCTCGATGCCCCCGGTGACCGCGGACGAAGCGGGCAAGGTCGGCGGTCCGGGCCTGGATGAGGGTCAGCGAGGTGATCGCGTAGACGGTCTCGGTCGACCACTTCTTGCGGGTCAGCGTCCGGCGGCCGCACACGAGCTGTATAGCGTAGGCGGCGTGCAAGAAGGCCAGCCCGGCCGCGACGGCGGTGACCTTTCAGCGTGCGCCGTTCTGCGCGGCCGTCGCCTTTCTCCTTGGTCTGGCAGACGACGCGGACGTACCGCCAGCGCAGGGCGGCAAGCTGAGCATGCATGCCGGGCTGATTGCCCTTGATGGTGAACAGGTAGTGCGCGCCGCTGGGCGACCAGGTACTGGGGACGCTGAACTTGCAGCGCATCCGCCGTCACCACCGCTCCGGCCAGGTCAACGCGGTCCAGCAAGGTGGAGAACATCGGGATCCCATTCGTCTTGGCCTCGACGTCGCCCTGACCCAAGACCGCGCCGGGCTGGTGATCGGGCGCGGCCGGCAGATGTCGGCCAGGACCGCGCAGTGTCTTTGCCGTCCACGGCGACTGCGCGGCGCGTGCCCGCCGCCGAGGCAGTACGCTGCTGGGCCCAGCCTTCCGCTGCCTCATCCAGGGCAACAGCATCAATGGCCTGCCGGCCGCCCTCTCGTCAAGGCACTTGGCGGCGGCCATCAAGTCGCCAATAGCAGGGTTGATCGGGGAAGATGACGCAGCGGGCATAGCCCCTCACCAGCGATCCGGCCGGTGTAGGAACCGCCAAGATCGGTATTGGGCCGTGCCCGCGCTGCTACCAGCTCACATCGGCGTGTCGCAGACCAGTTGATTCACCACCCAGCCGGGCCATTGCCGACACCCTGTCTTCTCTCCCCAGACCCGTCGGTTCCTTTTCCCGTTGTCAGCGCGAACTCGAGTCGGCCGCGTGTACTTCAAGGTCTGGCGATCATTGGGGAACAAGTCGAGTTAGCCCAGCCGCAAGTGGGTGAAGAGGATCATCTGGGAGGCGTCGCAGCAGTCGTGGCCCGATAGCATCTATCCCATGACGACCGCATCTTCTCAGCCGACGACTCCGGACAAGCCTACGCTGGACGGACTTGAGGCCAAGTGGACCGCGCGCTGGGATGAGCAGGGCATATACGAGTTCGATCGCAGTGCTACCCGTGATCAGGTGTATTCAATCGACACGCCACCGCCCACGGTGAGCGGCAGTTTGCACGTGGGGCACGTCTTCTCATACACACAAACCGACGCCATTGCCCGATACCAGCGGATGCGTGGCAAGCGCGTCTTCTACCCGATGGGCTGGGACGATAACGGACTGCCGACCGAGCGTCGAGTCCAGAACTACTTCGGTGTCCGGTGCGATCCGACCATGCCGTACGACCCCAGCTTCAAGCCACCTGAGTCTCCGGAGAAGCCGCAGATCTCGGTATCGCGGCAGAACTTCATCGAGCTCTGCGAGCGTTTGACGATGGAGGACGAGAAGGTCTTCGAGAGTCTCTGGCGGAGGCTCGGCTTGTCGGTGGATTGGCGCCAGTCGTATCAAACGATCGACCGGCGAGCACGAGCGGTTTCTCAGAGGATGTTTCTCAGGAATCTGTCGCGCGGGGAGGCATACCGGGCCGAGGCGCCAACCCTGTGGGACGTTACCTTCCAGACTGCCGTTGCTCAGGCGGAGCTGGAGGATCGCGAGCGGCCGAGCGCCTACCATCACTTGCTGTTCCAGGCGGCCGATGGGCAGAGGTTGGAGGTTGCGACGACTCGACCTGAGCTTCTGCCAGCCTGCGTGGCACTTGTAGCCCATCCGGAGGACGAGCGATTCCAGAAGCTGTTCGGCGCTACTGCGCGTATCCCTGTGTTCGGGGTGGAGGTACCGGTGCTTGCGCACCGCTTGGCCGACCCGGAGAAGGGCACTGGCCTGGTTATGGTCTGCACGTTCGGTGATACCACCGATGTGGTGTGGTGGCGCGAGTTTGACCTGCCAACACGGGCGGTTATCGGTCGGGACGGGCGCTTCATTTCGCAAGCACCCACCAGCCTCGAGACAGAGGCAGCGAAGGAAGCTTATGCGCAGCTAGCTAACGCGACCCCGCACACCGCACGAGAGCGTGTGCTCGGGCTACTCCGGACGGCCGATGCGCTGGTCGGTGAGCCGCGGCACTTCAATCACATGGTGAAGTTCTACGAGAAGGGCGATAAGCCCCTCGAGATCGTCACCAGCCGCCAGTGGTACTTGCGCAATGGCGGTCGGGATGCGGCGATGCGGGAGAACCTGCTTAGCCGTGGCAAGGAGCTGCTCTGGCACCCGGGGTATATGCAGCATCGGTATCAATCTTGGGTGGAAGGGCTGAACAGTGACTGGCTGATTAGCCGACAGCGGTTCTTCGGTGTGCCGATTCCGGTGTGGTATCACCTCGATGCTGCGGGCAACCCGACGGACGCCATGATCATTCCCTCGGAGGACTCCCTGCCAATTGATCCGAGCAGCGACACTCCGCCTGGGTTCACTGAGGAACAGCGGGGCATCCCGGGCGGGTTTACTGGAGACCCGGACGTAATGGATACCTGGGCGACATCCTCTTTGACGCCGCAGATCGCTGGCGGTTGGGGCTACGACGACGATCTCTTCAAGCGGGTCTTCCCGATGGACCTGCGTCCACAAGCTCACGAGATCATCCGCACCTGGCTGTTTTCCACCGTGGTGCGCGCCGACCTTGAACACTGCATGCTGCCGTGGCGGCATGCGGCGATCAGCGGCTGGATCCTTGATCCAGATCGTAAGAAGATGTCTAAGTCCAAGGGCAACGCGCTCACTCCGTTGGATCTTTTGAATGAGCATGGCTCCGATGCGGTCCGGTACTGGGCGGTCTCTGCACGCCCTGGCACGGACACGGCATTCGAGGTCGCCCAGATGAAGATCGGGCGCCGCCTAGCCATCAAGATCCTCAACGCGTCGAAGTTCGTCCTCGGCTTGGGAGTCGGCCGATTGGACTCTGCGGTCATCGAACCGCTCGACCAGGCGCTCCTGGTGCGGCTAGCCGAGGTGGTCGACGAGGCTACCGAGCAACTGGAGGGTTACGATTACGCACGCGCACTTGAGGTAATCGAGCGTAGCTTCTGGACGTTCTGCGATCACTACATGGAGTTGGTTAAAAACCGCGCATATGGTGGATCGGGCGAAGCTGCTGGATCGGCCAGAGTGGCCCTGGCCACCGCGTTGTCGGTGCTATTGCGGCTCCTAGCTCCATTCTTGCCCTTCACTACCGAGGAGGCGTGGAGCTGGTGGCAGTCCGGCTCAGTGCACCGCGCACCGTGGCCGGATGCGGAGGAACTTCGACGGCAGGTACCACGGAGTAATGCTCAGCTGCTCGGGATAGCTGCTGGGGCTATCGCCGCGATTCGAAAGGCCAAGAGCGCGGCTCAGTTGTCGATGCGGGTCGAGGTCGAGAAGGTAATCGTCCGTGGACCGCAGCCGCTCTTGGAGGCGCTGGGCCAGGTGCTGCCTGATGTCCAATCGACCGGTAACGTTCTCGAGGTCACGGCTGAAGTGACCGAATCGGACAGCCTTGAGTATGAGGTCTTCCTGTAGTTGTTGTGCCTTTGGGCACCGCCACCCAACCTCTAAACCACAATTCCCCCGGCGATCCGTGCGTTTGATCGTTTACCTGGGCTTTCGTGATGTGAAGGCCGGGTGCTGACTACCTGACTCCGAGGCGGTGGCTGGCGCTGAGTAGCTCGACGGCCTCCCACTGGTGGGCAGTGGGGGCGTGACGAGCCGAAGCTGGGCAGCGCGGGGTCGGCCGGACGATGGCATTCAGGCAGACGGCGCCGAGATCGGACAGCAAGGTGGCGAAGCTGTGCACCGGGCAGTCGCTGAGGGGCTGCTTGGCGGCGGCTTTGGCTAGGGCGCGTGGACGGCCGAGGGGCTGGACCGGGCGGCCTAGGCGGCGAGCTTGTCGTCATCGGTGAACAAAATGGGGCGACGTGGACCTGGTGGGAGGAGCGTTTCGGGCGATGTGGCTGTTGTTGTCGCGGCCCGCCAACGACAGTTGATCTGGCATCCGCGCGCTTGGCGGCGGTCGCTCGATGAGCACGGCATCGTCTTCAGGCCGGGTCTGAAACAGGAGGCGCGGCCAGTACGACGCTGGATTGCTGGTCGGGCAGGCCTAAAACAGCGCGTATTACCCTTTGAGTTAACGTCATAGCGCGCCGCGACCGGCCTATCGAGGCCGTTATCGAGCTGGTCTGGAATCCGCTGAATGCCGAGGCAAACAACATCGTGGTCGGGCGTGAACGCAACGCACTGGATGGCGTCGAGCGCGTCCGCGTTGAAGGCGACGGTCACAGCAGGCACCCTAGGCGCGGCGGCGCCCAAGCGGCAGCGCAGTAGCCGCGCCGAGGGGTGACGGGCTTGACCAGGGGAAACTACGTATGTTGCTATCACCGCCCCGGCTGTCCTGAGAGGGAGCCAGCGACCGCCGATCGGCCGTATTCTCCCAGGGAGGTCGGGTTAGCGCTGCGCGCAGCCACCCGAGCGATGCATACCTATTTGCCCGTGCCGGCAGCGAGGTACGGCTTCCGTCTGCGCAAGTCACAGAACGAACGTAGATTCGATCGTGAGCCGACGAACCGAGCGAGACACGCTAGGGGATTTGATCAAACCCTCTATCAGGTGGTTTTCGTCGCACTATGATGAATGGCGGGCGGGACTCGTCCACGGGCCGTCCCGGCACTGATGCGTCACAGCCGGCCGCAAGCTGAGCGGCATTGCGCTAGAACGTGCCGAAACCGGGATTTCACCACCCAGAGCTGCGGACGGCGCGACCGGGCTAGCGCCCGGTGAAAGTGGCCTTGCCTGGGCCGTTGTCCAGGAAGCTCTTCATCCCGGCGCGCTGATCGTCGGTGCCGAACAGGGCGGCGAAGTAATTCCGCTCGATTTCCAGGCCGGTGGCCAGGTCCACGCCGAGGCCCTGGTCGATGGCTGCCTTGGCGGACCGGATGGCCAGCGCCGGACCGTTCACGTACCGCTTCATCATGTCCTGCGCCGCGGTGTAGACCTCGGCATCGGGCACGACCGCATCGGCCAGGCCGATAGCGTGCGCCTCGGCGGCCTTGAGCATCCGGCCGCTGAAGACGATCTCCTTGGCCTTGGCCGGGCCGACGAGCCTTGGCAGCCGCTGCGTGCCGCCGGCGCCGGGGATGACGCCGAGCAGGATCTCGGGCTGGCCCAGCCGGGCGCTCTCGCCCACCACCCGGAAGTCAGCGGACAGCGCGAGTTCCATCCCGCCGCCCAGCGCGTAGCCGGTGATCGCGGCGACCACCGGCTTGCCGAGGCCGGCGATCAGCGCCATGGCCTCCTGCAGCCGCCCGGCCCGCTCGACCATCTCCGGGTAGCTGGCCTCGGCCATGTCATTGATGTCGGCGCCCGCGGCGAAGACCTTCTCGCCGCCGTAGATGATGACCGCGCGGACCTCGTCAGCGGCGGCCGACCGGGCGGCCGCCGCGATCTCCTGCGTCACCTGGTCGTTCAGCGCGTTGACCGGCGGGCGGTCCAGGCGGATGGTGCCGATCCCGTCCGCGATCTCCAGCCTGACAAGCTCGCCCACGTCCCGATCCCCTTCTCCCGCCGGCCACCGCGACTGACGCTAGCGCAGGTCGCCGTTCGTCATGCCGGCCGGGGCCTGCGGGTAGGTCACCAGCCCGAGTTCGGCCCGGCTGTCGAGCAGCGGGTGGCTGGGCAGCACCCGCACCGTGTAGCCGAACGATCCTGGCCGGTCGAGCGACACCTCGCCGGAGTAGCGCAGCAGCCCGGCGGTCCCGGCCGGGCCCTCCGCGGTCAGCGTGACGAAGGCAGGTGAGACGATCTCGTCGTCGTCATCGGGGCGCCCGTAGACCACCTCGACCGTCACGTCGTCCGCCCTGAGCTCGCCCAGAGCGACCGAGGCCCAGATCATCAGCGCCGAGCCCAGGCGCTGGCCGGCGGCTTCGGATTCCACGTGCTCGATGCGCAGCTGCGGCCAGGCGGCCACCACACGCTTCTTCCAGGCCGCCAGTTCCTTCGCGGGCCCGAAGCCGTCCTCGGCACCCAGGGCCCGGGAGGCGGCCGCGGCCGGCACGTAGAGCGTCTGGGTGTACTCCCTGACCATCCGCTCCGCCTGGACCTTCGGCCCGAGCGAGCGCAGGGTGTGCCTGATCCGCTCGACCCAGCTCTGCGGGACGCCTTCGGTGTCGCGGTCGTAGAACAGCGGCCCCACCGACTTGCCGAGCAGCTCGTACAGCGCGGTGGCCTCGAGCTCGTCGCGGCGTCCCGGGTCGGCCACGCCGTCGGCCGACGGGATCTCCCAGCCGTTCACGCCGTCGTACCACTCGTCCCACCAGCCGTCCTTGACCGACAGGTTGAGCCCGCCGTTCAGCGCGGACTTCATCCCGGAGGTGCCGGACGCCTCGAGCGGCCGCAGCGGGTTGTTCAGCCAGACGTCGCAGCCTTGCACCAGCGCGTGCGCCATGGCCATGTCGTAGTCAGGCAGGAAGACGATCCGCCGGCGCACGTCGGGCGAGTCGGCGAACCTGACCAGCTGCTGGATGAGCCCCTTGCCGCCCTCGTCGGCCGGGTGGGCCTTGCCCGCGACCACGATCTGCAGCGGCTTGTCCGGGTCGTTCAGCAGCCGGCTGAGCTGCTCTGGGTCGTTCAGCATCAGCGTCAGGCGCTTGTAGGAAGGCACCCGGCGGGCGAACCCGATCGTCAGCGCGTGCTCGTCGAGCAC
>Ga0302325_10006194_pt1 | contig 26969 bp, 20 predicted proteins | sample Palsa_T0_2_FD_201948 | JGI IMG/M metagenome (GOLD analysis project Ga0302325, IMG submission 201948) | Peat permafrost microbial communities from Stordalen Mire near Abisko, Sweden - Palsa_T0_2 | ecosystem: Environmental > Terrestrial > Soil > Palsa > Peat permafrost | place: Sweden: Abisko... | reverse complement strand
GCCTCGAAACGCCGGCGAATTTGCTTTTCGAAGGCAGCCAGCCCTGCTTTGTCGAAAGCCGCGGCAGCATCTTTCTCGATTTCATGGCAGAAAGCGTAGGGATCGTCGTCCATCCACGCCAACAGCGTAGAAACGGTTTTGTCTGGTTCGGCGCCGGAGGCCTGACGAGCTTTGATCCAGAGGCAGATGAGTTCATGCGCGAATTGCCCGAAACCGCCATCCGAATCATCGAGTTCATCTGCTTTTGCATGGCAGCCCGCAAGGAACGTCTCGTAGAGCCCTACAGCACGCCCGGGCTCGGTGGCGCCGAGCTTAAGGATTTTGGCGGCGATCTCCTCGAGCTTGCTCACAAAGGAGAAACCTTCACGGTAGCCAATGAATACTCCAGGTCGGAGCGCCAACTCAATTTCACGCTCCGTTGGATCTGTCTTGCTGCGAATCCCTTGTTTCATGTGCGAGTCTACATCCTAAACAATGTTTCTCGATCAAAGCGGCATCCGGCAAGTGCAGCCCATTTTACCTGACTGCATTGTCCTCGCCAGAGTTTACCAGCGCAGCTGTTGCTGGCTGGGGGTGCGAGAGGTACCCAGTACCCAGATGAATGACTTAGTTGCTCGGCAGTCCAGGGCAGGGGTGCAACCATTTGCTTCTGTGGCCTCATCTTCGATAGATCCGTGCGGACCCAGGGTTCTCGCTAGCGTTGCGGCGGGGAATGGAGCAGGGTTGATTTCTTTAATGCGATCAGCTGGTCGACGGTCTCGGCAACCTAAATCACTAATTTTGTATACCGGGGATGTACAAATTAACCAATTCGCAAACCAACTCTGTCCCGTCACTAGCCCGCACCGCCTCCGGGTCACTTCCGGTTGATTTTTCTACAGCAATGTCCGGCTTCCTCGGGCTGGGTTGACTCGGTGAAAAATAGAATGTAAACCCTTTTTTGTAAACCCTACCCATTTTTCGGACTCGAGCGGCCAGAATCGTCGCCTCTAATAAGACGAATGAAGATATGGTTCAGAACCGACAATCGCCCCCTAGCCAAGGCGCCAGGGTGTCAGTGCATTTTTTCATCTTGCAAATTATTGATTTTAAATAATTTGGTCGGGGAGAGAGGACTTGAACCTCCGACCCCCTGGTCCCGACTATCGCTGTACAAACTCCAAGTGCTTTATCTGGTGTCGCTCAGGGAGCAGCGCACCTCTTTTTCTCTCGCTCAGTTGTACCGAAGAGTGAAATTGCGCCTTCGGAAACCTGGACTTGGCTATCTAAGGAACCGGCCGAACTGGTCTACGAGCTCTGATGGAACAATCTACTCTGTGCCAGTTCTCCACTCGGCGGGTCCCATTCCTGCGGAGCGGGAGCCGTAGTCCCACCCTTCCCGCATCCTTGTTGGCCTCCTCAAGTGGTGATGCCGCCTGACGGCACAACGATGCCCAATCCAGATGCAAATTTCTTGCAAGCGGGTTGCGAAACCGGATTCAATACCGGGAATTTGCCCGGCCAGATGGGGGCCTTGCAGCGGGTCCGCCGTTTCCTTTGCGCAAGGACGCAACCGTTTCCGCTATCCGAACTATTTCAATACCGACTTCACGATCATGAAGAACACGAGCCTTGTCGGTCGAGACAAAGTGGTGCTGGGTATTGGTTTCCAATTCTTTAATTTTTTCAATCACCCAAACTTCGGCCCGCCCGACAACTACAGCTCGGACTCATCGTTCGGAGAAATAGGGACGATGGAGATGCCACCGACGAGCATTTTGGGATCTGGTCTGGGAGGCGATGTTTCCCCCCGAATGATCCAACTGAAAGCGCGGATCCGGTTTTAGACAGCGAGCGGATGATCTTCAATTTTTGTACTGCTTTAGGGCCGTCAGGCGCAGGCAACGCCTCTCCAAGCGAAGAGAGGTGGCTATCGAGGCTGATCAAGCCCGACGCGGTGGACCAAATCCACAAAACGCGGGTCGCTGCGCAAGGGATCAAAGTAGGGATGGACTTTTATCAATTGCAGGATGTTTGACTGCTCCTGGTAGGCCCGCTCCAGCCAGGCGAGTGCCTGCTCGTTGTCGCCGAGTCCCAAATAAGCGTTCACAAAGGGGGCGGCGGGAACGTAGCTTGTCTGCTGCCGTCGTTTCAACTCATCAACCAGGCGAAGGGCTTCCCTACGACGCCCAGCATGCGCATCGGCCCGAACCAGCACGCCCATTACAGCCGGACTCCGGTCGGGGGAGCGAGAGAGCGCCTTCTCCAGCACCGTAATCGCTTCGTCCGGTTGGCCGTTGGCAATCAGGGCGAGCCCCAGATACCAATGGTCCGGGTCGTCGTTTCGCAACTCCCTGATGGACTCGTCGTAACGTCTCGCATGAAACAATATCCAGCCCTTAGTGATGCCAGGGAATCCAAGCAGGTCACCGGCTGCTCCAAGCGGATCAAGGTCGCGGGCACGCTGGGCCCACGCCAGGGCCTCGTCCGTCCGCCCCTGGCACATCAGCCACTTAGCGTAGCCGACGTGAGCACCAGCATCGTTCGAGTTCAACTCTAAAGCCCGCTTGAATTCCGCTTCGGCGTCGCTCCACTGCCACTGTTTCTGATATACCGCTGCAAGCATGACGTGTGGTTCCGCAAGGTCCGGATCCAGTTCAATCGCTTTTCGGGCTGCACTCATCATTTTTGGATGCGTTTCCTTCGGGGGGCCACCGACAGGAACTGATCCGAGCCTCTCGTACGCCTTCGCGAGGCCGACGTAAGCCGGTGCAAAGTTAGCGTCCTTGCCGATCGTTTCCTCAAAATAGACAATACTCTGTTCAAGCTCAGCCTGGCTGCTACTCTTGCTGAATTCATTTTCGGCTTTAAGATAGCTCTCGTAAACTTCAGGCGAGACATGATGCGCCTCGACCAGCCTGGCACGCTCCTCTCCGGTGACCTTGACCTCCACTCTGCGCGCGATGGATTGCGCCACCTCGCTCTCGAGAGCAAGTACGTCCCCCAACTCGCCGTCGTACTCATCCGACCAAAGGTGCTCGTCGGTTGAGGCACGAATCAACTGGGCATGCACACGAATCCGGCTGCCCTGCCGTATCACCGAACCTTCGACGAGGGCATCCACCCCAAGCGTCCTGGCAATCTCTGGCACCGAGAGCTTCGTACCCTTGAAGCGCATGACCGAGGTACGGGAAATGACGCGCAAATCATGGATTCTGGCCAGGCGTCCGCACAGCTCTTCAGTCATCTCGTCAGCCAGGTATTCCTGAGTTGAGTCACCCGACAGGTTGCTCAAGGGCAGGACTGCCAGCGACCTGATTTTAGTTTGGGATGAAAGCCCAATGTGGCCCCGGAGCAAAACGTAGGTAACGGCAACAAGCGCGAGTCCAGCCACACCGCCTAAAACAAGCCCGAGACGGGCCCATGAAGTCCCGGTTGGTCGCACGTCGACTTCTGCATCCGCCGGCAGTTCCGCCCTGAGCCCCTCCTCAACTGGATTTGGCCGCAAAGGGATAACGGCGAGCGACGCGATCGGTGCTACTCCGGTAGACAAATCGCCATTTTGCACCTGAGCAATGAAACGGTATCCCCGGCGTGGCAGAGTCTCGATGTAGCGGGGTTTCTCGGCTGAATCGCACAGCGCGTCGCGTAGCTTCTTGACGGCGCTGTTCAGACCGGTATCGAAGTCAACAAAAGTGTCGCCGGGCCAGAGTTCCTGGCGAAGCTCCTCGCGCGTAACGACGTCCCCCGGATGCTCTAGCAAAAGCGAGAGTACCTGGAAGGGCTGGCGATGAAGCTTTAGCCGGATGCCGTGCTTGCGCACCTCGCCCGAACGCATGTCCACGTCGAAGGCGTCGAATCGCACCCTGCGGGTTTGGTCGGTAGCCTCCATAACAGGCTCCCCCAGATTGCCAGTAGTCTATCACCACTGCTTGTCATCGAAGGAATATGTGCGGGTGTGACTACAAGCCACCTGTATTCAGAGACCTGCACGATCAGAACAAAAACACCTACAAATCATATGCCGACCATTGCGCCTCGGGCGGCTTCGGGCCAATGTCGCGCGACGCTGGGTTGTACAAAGACAGCATTACCTCTAGTTTGAGCCGAAAAAGAAAGGAGAATCGAAAATGAGCAAGTTCGGAAAGTATTTTCTTCTCGTGACAGGTTTCGCGCTCCTTGCGACCTTTGCTCGCATTCCCGGGGCCAACATCAACGTTCATGCCCACAATGGTGCCTGTAGTGTCGCCAGCCTAAAGGGGACCTACGCCTACCTCAGATCGGGCTCTGTTGTGGGGCAAGGCCCTCGCGCCGAACTGGGGCTCGATCTCTTTAACGGAGATGGGAAGCGCGGCATCATTCGCAACACCGGAGCCAGCTACACCGTATCCTTCGACTGGACCAATTCCCCTTGGCCGGACGGAATCTACACGGTCGATGAGGATTGTACCGGCTCGCTGTACGCTGCGGATGGTACAAAAGCTAACAACATCATCGTCCTTGACGGAGGCAAGAGATTCTTGGTGCTCACCGCCGGGCCACTTGGGGAGGGCAAGGCTATCTCGGGAGAGGGGACGAGGCTGGAGGAGGAGAACGACTAACGGTGCGCTGGCTAAGTTGGATGCACACTTCTCCATTTGAAGCGGTTGTGCATCTCGCCGACGGTCGGTGATGGGGAAGTGGGTACTTGAAACGGCACGGTGCCATGAAAAGCGAAGCAGTGCTAGTGAGAAAGCTCGCAGTGTGGGGGATTGTGAGCCTTTTGCTCCTTGCCGGATGCGGCTCATCGATCAATCAGCCTGCATCCAGCGGATCTAATCCCACTCCAACAATCACCACAATCTCGCCGAACAGTACCGTAGCTGGCGGTGCGGCTTTCACGCTCACAATCAATGGGACGAATTTCGTCGCAGCTTCCATGGTCAACTTCGGCGGGTCGGCGCTCGCCACCACGTTCGTCAACTCCACGCAATTGACTGCGGCCATCCCTGCTGCCAGCATCGCCTCAACCGGCACGCCGGCCGTGACGGTGACCAACCCCGCTCCCGGCGGTGGCACCTCCCAGGCGATTAACTTCACCATTACCAGCGGCGTTAACTCCGTCCCGACGATCAGTTACCTCTTTCCAAGCTGCGTCCCCGCAGGAGAACAGTTCGTTGACTCAGTAAACAATCAGTTGACGGTAGGTGGGCAAAATCTTGTGGCCAGTTCAGTCGTGCGCTGGAACGGCACCGACCGGCCGAGCACTCTTGTTAGCAATAGCGGCGGGGGATTACTCACCGCCCAGATTTCGGCGAGTGACATTGCCGCAGCGGGGACAGCCGCGGTCACAGTCTTCAGTCCTCCACCCGGCGGTGGTAGCTCGAACTCGTTGACCTTCACCATAGCGACAGGAGGACTTGATCCGCAATCAATCGCTGTGGACCCTGCCGGAAAGTTCGCCTATGTGGCGACTGCGGGCTGCAATGGAGGCGTTGGCTACGTGTCCATGTACACGATCAACCCCACCACTGGAGCCCTGGCGTTCATAGGGCCGCCGGTGTCCTCTCTAGACTACAGCGCCGAATCGGTGACCGTAGATCCGTCTGGCAAGTTCGCCTACGTAGTAAATGAGGGGGATGACGAAACCAGTGATGGCAGCGTCGCGACGTACACCATCAACGCCACAACGGGGGCCTTAACGTCCGCCACTGGAGGGATAGGCGGGAATTGTCCGGGATTGTGCGTTCCCGTGTCGGTGGCCGTGGATCCATCCGGCAAGTTCGCTTACGTGCCGTATAGGGGCGGTTTTTCAAACGGCGGCGTCGCGATGTACACCATCAACAGCACTACCGGGGGCTTGACGTCCATTGGGATGATCGCCGCAGGAACAGGTCCCGGCTCCGTGGCCGTCGATCCTGCGGGCAAGTTCGCCTATGTAACGAATCTCGGCTCGAACGACGTATTCATGTACACCATCGACACCACGACTGGGGCCTTAGCGTCCATAGGGACGATTGCTGCGGGAACAGACCCTGTCTCCGTAGCCGTGGATCCTGCGGGTAAGTTCGCCTACGTAACGAATTCAGGCTCGAACGACGTCTCCATGTACACCATCGACGCCACGACCGGGGCCTCAGCGTCCATAGGGTCGATCGCCGCAGGAACAGACCCTGTCTCCGTAGGCGTGGATCCTGCGGGTAAGTTCGCCTACGTGGCAAATTTCACGGGTTTTGGCGCTCAGGGTAGCGTTTCGATGTACACCATCGACGCCACGACTGGGGTCTTAACGCCCACGGGAACGATAGCTACGGAGCTATCTCCTACCTCGATCGCCGTCCATCCGTCCGGTAAGTTCGCCTATGTGACGAATTCCGGCTCGAACAGCGTCTCGATGTACAGCATTGATAGTGCCACCGGGACCTTGACGCTCATAAGGACAATAGGCACATGAAGGGGCCGGCTCTAAAGCAAGCAAGAAGCAGGGAACGGTCAGCGATGTGGAAGTGGGTAAGTGGAACGGGAGGGCGCCGTGAAAAGCGAAGCAGTGCTAGTGAGAAAGCTTGCAGTTGGAGGTATTGTGAGCCTTTTGCTCCTTACCGGATGCGGAGGCGGCACCAGTCCGTCATCGACCAATCAGCCTACATCCAGCGGATCTAATCCCGCTCCAACAATCACCACAATCTCGCCCAACAGTACCGTTGCTGGCAGTGCGGCTTTCACGCTCACAGTCAATGGGACGAATTTCGTTGCAGCTTCTGTGGTTAACTTCGGCGGGTCGGCGACCGCTACCACCTTCGTCAACTCCACGCAATTGACTGCGGCCATCCCTGCTGCCAGCATCAGCTCAACCGGCGTTCCGGCCGTGACAGTGACCAACCCCGCTCCCGGCGGTGGCACCGCCAAGGCGATTAACTTCACCATTACCAGCGGCAGTCCTAGCTCCGTCCCGACGATCAGTGTTCTCGATCCAAGAGGCGTTCCCGCAGGAGAACCTTCCTTTCAGTTGCTGGTAGTTGGGCCTTATCCAGGGTCAAATTTTGTGACCGGTTCAGTCGTTCGCTGGAACGGCAGCGACCGGCCGACCATGAGTAATGGCAGCGTCAACGGACTCATTGCTCAGATTTCGGCGAGTGACATTGCCGCAGCCGGGACAGCCGCGGTCACAGTCTTCAACCCTGGACCTGGCGGGGGTAGCTCGAACGCGTTGACCTTCACCATCACGACAGGATCTGTTGATCCGCAGTCAATCGCACTGGACCCTACCGGAAAGTTCGCCTATGTAATGGATGGCGGCAGCGATGGCGATGGTGGTTACGTGTCGATGTACACGATCAACCCCACCACCGGGGCGCTAGCGTCCATAGGACCACCGGTGTCAACATACGGCTACGGTGTCTACTACGGTTCCGGCGTCAACGCCGGGTCCGTGGCCGTGGATCCTTTAGGCAAGTTCGCCTACATAACAAATGCGGGGGATGTGTACGATTATGGGGATGGCGCTGATGGCAGCGTCGCGATATACGCCATCAACGCCACGACCGGGGCATTAACCTCCACAGGAACGATAAACGGAAATTGTCCGGGATTGTGCCTTCCCTCGTCGGTGGTCGTGGATCCATCCGGCAGGTTGGCTTATGTGGCGAATGGGGGCGGTGGTGTTCCATTCAACGTCGCGATGTACACCATCAACAGCACTACTGGGGCCTTGACGTCCATTGGAACGATCGCCGCAGGAACAGACCCTCTCTCCGTAGCTGTGGATCCTGCGGGCAAGTTCGCCTACGTGGTAAATTGGACGGGGTATGACACTGACGGTAGCGTCTCGATGTACACCATCGACGCCACGACCCGGGGCCTAACGCCCATAGGAACGATAGATACCGGGCTATCTCCTACCTCGATAGCCATCCATCCGTCCGGTAAGTTCGCCTACGTAACGAATTCCGGCTCGAACGACGTCTCCATGTACACCATAGACGCCACGACGGGGGCCCTAACATTTATAGGGTCGATCACCGCAGAAACAGACCCTGTCTCTGTAGCTGTGGATCCTGCGGGCAAGTTCGCCTACGTAGCAAATTGGACGGAGTATGACACTGACGGTAGTATCTCGATGTACACCATCGATGCCACGACTGGGGACTTAACGCCCATAGGAACGATAGCTACGGAGGTATCTCCTACCTCGATAGCCATCCATCCGTCCGGTAAGTTCGCCTATGTGACGAATTCCGGCTCGAACAGCGTCTCGATGTACAGCATTGATAGTGCCACCGGGACCTTGACGCTCATAGGGACAATAGGCACATGAAGGGGCCGGCTCTAAGGCACGCAAGAAAACAGGGAAGAGGGGAGCACCATGATTTCCAAACGTTTCGCATCGCTCGAATGATTATTCTTTCCAGCTTTGCGCTCAGTTCCCCCTGCCTGGGTAGCGACTTGTTCAAACGCCTCTCTGAGTGGCACCTACGCGCTTCCGCATGGCGGCACAGATGCGCTCGGCACCCCTGCCGTCGGCTTGACCCAGGTCACGTTGACCCAACCACAGGCACGTATCCGGAGAGGTCACAGAAAACACAGACGGCGTGATTACCACCGAGCCCCTCACCGCAACATACGCAGTCGCGTCGAACTGCACCGTCGCGGCTACAATCACGTTAAACGGCGCCTCGGAGAATATCGCCTTTCTGGTCACGTCACCAGGGCTTCTTGTCCCTGAACCAGACGACGGGCGTGACCGCGGCGGGACCAGGCGTGAAGCAGGGCTCCCCGACCTGCACCAATGCCGGAGTTAAGGGTAGTTATGGGTTTGAATGGGTTTGAAACAACCGGCGTCTTCGTTACAGGCGCGCCCGTCACAGGACCGGTGGCCTTCATCGGTGAGGTGTTAACGGTCAACTCTTCTGGAGAAGGAGTGATAAGCGGACACGTAGCGAGTAGCGAGGAGGGCACGATTCTAATGTTCGCAGAGGAGCCCGTCACCGGTTATTACAGGGTCGACACCGACTGCAGGGGCCCAGTTACCATAACGTCGAAGGGCATTCCGAAATGCACTTTAGGTTCGTGGGTGTGGACTGCGGGAAGGAACTGCTAGCCGTTGAGACGGACGCGGACACGGTTGTCAGCTACTCTGGTGAAGGGCAATTAAGTAACGAGGACGGGAGCATCGGCCCGGCGTGCAACTATGCAACGACGAGATGCACTCGAGCTGGGTGTGCCGTTGCTGTGCCACATGTCTCGTTCGGATCAGCTAAAAACTCGCAGATTTCCTGCGTAGTGTCGAAGTCACTTCCGTGCGGGCTGGTTATCGGCAAGTCATTGAGGTGTATGGCGATTATAGTCGAGAACTTCTTTAGGCCGTCTAACGGCCGATCATCCATCCTTTCACCGACGAAGCTATCGGCGTCGCGTTCGTTTCACCGGTTTGGCGAACACTCCAAAAGAGGTGTTCCACATGCCTACGGCAGCGGCGTTAGAAGACCTGCCGAGAGTTGCTCCAGTTGATGCCTCATAAACATTGCCTTTTTGATTTCCGCACATGGCGTTAGGAATGGGTAGTTTTCTAATCAGGCAGGAATCGACTCGCTTGGAACCTGGGTCAAGGGATCAGAGCTATGGCGCTGTTATCTCAGCAGCTTGCTCGTGCCCTTATGAAAAGTTTGAAAGATTGCAGCGCCGACAAGTACTCCGGCTTGCTCCATGGCCAGTCAAGAATTTAAGAGTTCGAAAGGCCCACGCGGAGAAAAGCCACTTGAGCGAACCTCAGTGTTGCTGTTTGCTGCCGATCAGGTCACTTTGTTGGGCGGGGGCTCTTGTTGTCCGTCCGATCCCGCGGCCGGGACTGCGGAAGGAGGGCGCCCAACAGAATGGCGCTCCATCAATTCGGTCGGGAGAAGGACTTTTTTCGTTGCCGACCGCATGCCATCGACCCTCTGCAAAAGGAGTCGGCCGGCGGTGGCGCCCAACTGATATCCGGGCTGATAAACAGATGTGAGGGAGGGATCTGTGAACTTGGTAAATTCGAGGCTGTCAAAACCAGCAATCGACAGGTCTCTGGGACATCGCAGATTCAGTTCGCGAGCCGCCTGCAGTACACCAAAAGCCATGAGATCGTTGCATGCAAAAATTGCAGTCGGGCGAGGCAGCATCCGAAGAAGGCGAAGAGCCGCCCGATAGCCACTCTCTGTGTCGAAGCGCGCTTCCTGCACAAATTCCGGTTCGATCTGTATGCGGGAAGCGTTCAAGGCGCGCATGAAACCTTTCAGGCGTTCCGCGGCGTTGATCAACTTCAGCGGCCCAGTGATTACGGCCAAACGGGTATGTCCCATCTGAATCAAATGTCGGGTTGCCAGAAATGCACCGTCCGCATTGGCCACCAGAACCGCGTCACCCTTCCAGCCATCGGGGACGCGGTCGATACAAACCACGGGGACCGAAGCCGAAGCGTAGTCGCGGAGGTGACGAGCGATGTCGGCACTCGCCGCCGGAATGATCAGTAGCCCTGCGATGTGATAAGAGCGCAATTCGCGGACGTAGGACGCTTCCTTGGAAGGATCATTATCGGCGTTGCACAGAATTACCCGGAAGGAGCGCCTGAAGGCCACGTCCTCGACGCCCCGAACGACGCCGGGAAAGAACGGGTTTGTGATATCCGGAATGACCATTCCCAGCATGTTGGTGCGGTTTCTGCGGAGTCCCTGCGCTAATGCGCTGGGCTGATAGCCCATGCTGCGAATCGCCTCCAACACTCGCTCCCGCAGGGTCGGGCGAACCTTGGCGGTTCGATTGATAACATGGGACACGGTGCCAATCGAGACTTTCGCTCGCTCAGCGATCTGTCGCATTGTGACAGGGGAGTTCGTCGTATCGCTTCCTAGCCGCCCAGCCGATGCCATCTGGCCTGCCCTCTTCCGGAAACTCGTCCGACGATTGAGTTTCCCACTGCTCAGTTGCGCTGTAGGTCCGATTTTATGGTTGCGCAATAAAAAAATGAAAGCTTTCAAAGAGCGCCAATTCTGCCCTTCCGGGCAACAGCAAGGAATGCTTTCCCCTTTTCCTAAAGAATAGCTAAAAAATACTAGTTGACAAGGGGAATTGCAATCTTATATGTTGCGGCAATCTTCAAGAGGGACAGCCGAGATGCTGAGTTGAAAGGTTTCAAACGAAGTCGTTTTTTGGGCTGCTGAGTGACGAACGTTCTGTGTCGCCATCGAGTCAGGGGGCATTTGACGGCCATGTTCGCCGATCGTTGTAAGCCGGGTCTTTGTTCCCCGAGGGCCTCTTATGTCGGCTGCGGTCCATCGCGCGGGCGGGCGTGGATTGCAGGCCTGAGTTTCGCCGCGGTTTTGGCAGCGAGTCTAAGCTCCCAATCCTTCGCCAACGTGCCGACGGCCCATCCCGCAGACTCGAGCAAAATGTATCAGGCAGGTGTGGCCCTCGCTAAACGGGGGAATCTGGATGAAGCCATCAGGATGTTCGAGAAGGCCCTCGAGACAGATCCTCAAAATGAACTGCTGTTGGATGCCGCCGGCGCAGCTTACAGCCTGAAGGGAGACTTCGAGCGAGCCAAACAATATTTTCTGAAATGTTTGGACGCCGACTCCCGATTTGTGCCCGCCCGCAAGAATCTTGCAATCACCTATTTCACGATGGGGCAGTACGATCTTGCAGCGACTGAATTTCAGAAACTTGGAAACGATTCTCCAAGTTCGCGCCCTGTTGCTAATCTTTTCCTCGGCATGATCGCGGAAAAGAATGCTGACTATGTCCAGGCTGCGAAGCTGCTGGAACCGTCCGTGGCGCTCGTGGACCGCTATCCGGAGGCGGTCCTATCGTTGGTGGAGACCGAGCTTGCACTGAAACACCTGCACCATGCGCGGGCCGTGCTGGCTAGGTTCGACGCCGCCCGCGGAGTCACCGCCCCCCAATACCTGAGAGCAGCAGAACTCCATTCGCAACTCGGGCAAAACCGCGAAGCGCTCGCGGATTTAGACAAGGCTAAAGCCAAGGATGGCCGCCTCGAGCCAGTGGCGTACCAGCGTGCACTCGTACTCGACCGGATGAACCGCTCCCAGGAGGCACTCACAGTTCTGAAGGACCTTGCGGAGAAACAGCCGGACGGCGATACGTTGAATCTTCTGGCGCATGTCGCCCAAGAAAATGGGGACTTTCCGCTAGCCATGCAGTCGCTGCGGCAAGCGGCGAAGCTGGATCCAACGCGGGAGGACAACTATCTGGACTTCAGCACGATCTGCGCCGACTACGGGAATTATCCGCTCGCGCTGGAAGCCGCAGATGTTGGCCTTTCGCACATCCCCAACTCCTATCGTTTGCTGGTGCAGAAAGGTGTCGTTCTTGAAAATCTTGGGCGTATGGACGAAGCGGAGGAGCTTCTGCGCCAAGCCAGCCAGCTGCAGAAAGACAACAGCGAGGCGTTGCTCAGTCTGGCGATTGTGCAAACGCATGCGGGGCAGTTGCGGGACGCCGAGGTTACCCTGACTTCCGCCCTTGAAAGCTTTCCGAACAACTACTACATGCACTACCACCTCGGGAAAATTCTGGTTCAGCTGCAGGAAAACAATCCGACCGACGCCGGACTTAGCGAGAAGGCCAAGCATGCTTTTCAGCAAGCCATTCGTTGTAATCCGTCCTATGCGGATTCCTACTATCAGCTGGCGAAGCTTTATATGCGAGACTCTCCCAAACTGGCGGAGCAAAACCTGGTCAGGTGTTTGCGTTTGGATCCCAACCACGCGCCTGCGGAATACACGCTGGCGCGACTCTATCTAGGCACCGGAAGACAAACGGCGGGACAGGCCTTGGTCGACCGATTCGAGCGCCAGCAGAAAAGCGACAAACTGAAAGAGAGTCAAAAGCCCAGGATCGAGTCAGCCCACAACTAAGGGTACACGCTTTCTCAGGAGGGATGATGAGCCGAATGGTGAATTTCAGGTCAGCAGACAGTTTAATCCCGACAACTCCCTCTGCGAGAAGCTATGTGCCAGCGCCAAAGTGCGCACGTTTCAAAGTGGTCCTGGCCGCTTTATTGTTGATTGCATTTGTGCCGGCCGGGTTTGCTCAGTTCCAAAGCGGCTTCACCGGAACGGTGCTGGATCAAACCTCGGCTGCTGTTCCCGGCGCCAAAATCATCGTAACGAATCAGGATACTGGTGTGGTCAGAAGCTCCGTTAGTGCAAGTACGGGAGATTTTCGGGTTCCGTCATTACCTGGCGGGACCTATTCGATCGCAGTCGAGGCGGGCGGATTCAAGCCCTGGATTCAGAAAGATATCATCCTGGAAAATAATCAGGTCAAGACAGTTTTCCCGTCCCTCGCATTACCTGCGCAGGCCACAACCGTCGAGGTGACAGGAGGCGCAACTGAGATCACGACCGACAAGAGCGACACCTCGACCGAGATTACGGAACAAACTGTAGCGGATGCTCCCCTGGTGGGCCGCAACATATATACGAGTCTGATCGAGTTGGCGCCCGGGGTAACGGGGACGGGAACGCCCGCCGGAATTGGTTCCGGATCGAACAACAACGATAGTTTCGAGCAGGAAGAGGGATATCAAATCAATGCCGCGGGACAGCGGCAGGAAAATAACGAATATGACGTAGATGGCAGCATCACGGTCAGCGCGTCCCGTGACGGCGTTGTGAACTTGTCTCCTGAACCGGATTTTGTTCAGGCCATGCGCGTAGCTGGTGCAACCTTCGATGCTGCGAAAGGCCGCTATAGCGGCGCGTGGGTCCAAGTGTTTACCAAGCCGGGTACGGATGGGTTCCACGGCTCCATCTCCGAGTACCACACGGACAATTTGCTTACCGCACGCACCGAGTTTCAGTATTGCCCGCCTGACACGCCAGGGTGCAGGGCTATCCCGGCCTTTCGTCGCAATGAGTACGGTGGAACCATCGGCGGGCCGATCATCAAGAATAAACTGTTCTTCTTTGCCGGCGCTTTCGGCCTGAGCTCCTCCACGGCATACGCTGATGTCGCCACCGTAGAAACGCCTCAGTTCATCCAGTGGGTTCAGCAGAACATTCCCAATAGCCTGGCAAACACATATTTCGCGACGGCTCCCCCGGGCGCAGTTACTCCGGGAAGTATTTCTAATGTCCAGACGGTGGCCCAAGTCGCGGCAGCCAACCCTGGATTCTTTTCCGACGCGATTTTTCCCCCATCTCTGCCAGCCGAAGAGACAGCGATATTTCCCCAGGTCTTGCCCCATCCCGCGTATCAATGGCACTTTCGCATTGATTACAATCTGAATCAATCGAAAGATCGTCTCTTCTTCGACTGGTTCCGTACGTATTCCAGCCAGTTTTCTGAGGCTGCGCGTCCGTTTAATCGCTCCGAGGTACCGAATTATGGAGCGTTTGCGAAGATCGACTGGACGCATTCGTTCTCCGGCTCACTCCTAAATGACGCATCCATGACTCTGGTTCGAGCTCGCGGCTGGCAGTTTCCCCCGCCTGGGGCAAGTGCCTTGGAACTTCCGAACGTCAACTTTGGCGGAATATCAGAGGGGATGAACCAGTGGGGGAACTCGGGATGGGTTCATGAGAACTTCAACTGGCACGATGTCCTGACCTGGCAGCGCGGCAGACACACCATCACAACGGGAGTGGATATCGATCGCCACCACGATGACGACAATTTCACCAACGGCCTTATACGCCCGTCATTCTACTTCGGAAACTTGATGGATTTTGCTCAAAGCTATCCGTTTTCTCAGTCGGGGCCGATCGTTAATGTGCAAACCGGCGGTCTGGCGAATGACCTCTACGAGAAAATCCGGTGGTTATACGAAGGGGCCTTCGTGCAGGACGACTGGAAGGTTACGCATCGATTTACATTAAATCTTGGCCTGCGGTTTGATTACTTCGGTCGTCTGGGGACTGAAAGTGCTGGACCGGTTCCGTTCCAATACTTTACGCCTGGGTCGGGCAGTGATTTTGAGGCTCAGGTGACCAGTGGAACTATGACGCTGAAGGGTCCGAATGGCTACGTCCTGGATAATCGTCCTCACGGGTTCAGTCCCCGTATCGGATTTGGGTGGGACATTTTTGGAAACGGAAAAACGGCATTGCGCGGCGGGTACGGTCTGTTCTACAACAACATTGCGGATGGGTCCTGGACGTTCCAGTCCTACGACAACCCTCCCAACTTCGCTAACCCCAGCTTCTCTCTGCAGAATACGAGTCATCCGTTTACTTACGGGGTCGGGAATTCCACTGGAACTCTTTGGCCCGTGCCGGCAGTCCAGTTCACAACTACCCCCGCTGGCGGCATTCAAGGGGTTGACGTTGAGACCACCGGCGTCCAGCCCGTCTTAGACCAGCCACGCACGCATCTTTGGATGTTGTCCGTGCAGCAAAACCTCGGACACAACATTGTCGCTGAAGCGGACTATAACGGGTCTCATAGTGACCATCTCTATGTACAAACCGACGTGAATAGATTCTCCGATGACCTCATCATCAACCAAGGGACCCAAACGCGACTGAACCCGAATTTCGGGCCGGTGATCTTCGGGCGAACGATCGGCACCGCAGATGGAGAGTACGGCACGGTCATGGTCAGCCGGAAGTTCCGTAAATGGTGGCAGCTTCGAGGAATCTATACGTTTGGCAAGGCCACAGATGAATTGAGCAGCAGCGATAACGGAGTTACGGGAAGTAACGGGACTGGCGAGGCCGTTTTCAATGCTTACAATCTGCCGGCCCAACACGGGTTAGCCGACTTCGATGTGTCAAAACGCTTCACGGCAGATAGCATAATTGAACTTCCATCCCCCTTTGCGAGCGGCATCGGGCGCCAAGTCTTGGGGGGATGGCGCATGTCAAACATCGTTGTCGTTCAAAGTGGGCTGCCGTTCACTGTGTTTACGAGCGCACCGTTCAATCCGGTGTGGAACAATCCTTCCTGCGCAACTGCAGTGACGGCTGGTTGCCAGGTAGTCGGCAATTCGGGCGGGGACTACAACGCAGACGGGTACGACTTTGACGCCCCGAACGCCCCTCCCGCGGGCACCGTACATACCGGCAACAGGAGTAATTTCCTCAATGGGTTTGCTGCCGCTAGTGCCTTTCCCACACCAGCGCTCGGGGTCGAAGGCAATCTGGGTCGAAACTCATATATTGGGCCCGGATTCGCCAACGTCAATACTGAGTTCGCGAAGTCGTTCTTGTTGAAAGAGCGATACTCGTTCGAGTTCAGAGCCGACATATCCAACTTGTTCAACCGTGTGAACCTTACTCCGCCGATCAGCGATCTGTCGGGCAATTCAGGTCCATTCGGACTGTCGACATCGCAAACCCTGCCGCGAGCCGTGCAGTTCGGGCTGCGAATTGGTTTCTAAACAAAGGGGGCGGCTTCTAACCACAACTGTCCCTCCCTCATCGCATTCCATCCGGCAACCAAGTTGCCGGATGGGACGCGAAGCTTGTCCAGTCAGCGCCAAAGCTTCGTGTTCTGCTATTTGATTTTTCTTCCGGCATGCCGTGCGCAGAAGGCTTAACTCTTCACCGGTTTCTTGTTCGCCGCGGAGGCAGTTCCTTCTTTGACCACGACGATTTGATTGGCAGGCACGCCCTTCAGCGTTTCTCGCAAGCCGCTCGGCCAGCGAATCTCCAGATCGGCAGAGGTTTCCGCGCCCAAGCCGAAGTGAAGCCTGGGATCATTCGCTGAATAAAAGCTGGACTGGCTCAGGACCTCCTGGGCTTGGATCCTGTGTCCATACCGCGCCAGAACCCGCGCTCCGATCGCGCTGCGATTGGATTTTGTGCCGACCAGTTTTACCTTCAGCCAATGGTTGTTGCCGCTGACATCATTGCGCAGTAGTGACGGAGCTTCGCTCAGATTGACAATGAGAATGTCGAGGTCGCCATCATTGTCAAAATCTCCGAAGGCACATCCCCGGCTGCAGTGCGCGGCCGCCACGCCGGGGCCAGCCTCTTCGATCAATTCCTCGAACGTCCCATTTCCCAGATTTCGAAAAACAATCCGGGGATTCTTGGAAGGGAACTGCGGAATCGTCTTTTCCACATTCGGATAGACGCTGCCTGCGGTCATAAAGAGGTCCGGGAACCCATCGTTGTCCAGATCGACGATTCCCGCTCCCCAGCAAATGTAACGATTTTCCGTTCCGACCCTCGCTGTCATCGTCGCGTTCTCGAAGACGCCTTTGCCGTTGTTGTGAAAAAGACCGGCGGTGTCTTCCGTGAAGTGAGTTTTGAACAGGTCGAGATGTCCGTCAAGGTCGTAGTCGCCCACGCCGACGCCCATCCCCGCCTGTTCCAATCCGTCGTCGCTCAGAGCCACGCCGCGGATCAACCCGTCTTCCCGGAACGTTCCATTCCGCTGATTCATCAGCAGAAGGCTCGGAGTCGAGTCGCAGGCCACGAAGAGGTCAGGCCAGCCGTCCTCATCGAAGTCGGCCGCAACTACGGTCATGCCATAGGAGCCGCGCAGGCCATCAATGCCCGCTCGAACGCTTAGATCCGAGAACGTGCCGTCGCCATTATTCCGATAAAGCGAGTGGTACCCGGCAGGCAAGCCCCGCGGACCGCAATTCACGGGCACCCCTTTCCAATTGCAATAAACATTTTCGCCCGGTTTCGGGATGTGCGCCGGATCAAACTGCACGTAATTCGACACAAAAAGATCCAGGTGACCGTCCCGATCGTAATCCAGAAACGTGCACCCTGCGCCCCAGCGCGTCTTCGCAGTTTCCAGCCCAGCTTGTTTCGTCACATCGGTAAAGGTGCCGTCGCCGTTGTTCCGGTATAGCTTATTCTGTCCGTAGAACGTGCAAAACACGTCCTCCCATCCGTCATTGTTATAGTCGCCAACACAGACGCCCGAGCCCCACCCGCAGAAGTGCAATCCGGCTTTCTCGGTGACGTCGGTGAAGGTTCCGTCGCGGTTGTTTTTGTACAAACGGTTGGATGCCGATGAAGGAGGTACTCCCGACAGAACGCTACCGCTCAGCAGGAAAACGTCCATCCAGCCGTCGTTGTCGTAGTCGAAGAAGGCACAGCCGCAGCCTACGGTCTCCAATATGTAGTCTTTGCGATCCGGATCTCCGTAAACGACCGGCAACACGAGACCGGCATCCTTCGCTACATCAGTGAACTGCGCGTTGAAGGGGCGTCCGGAGGGAGCCATCCTGGATTGCGCCGTTGTCTTGCGGGTGGCTACTCCTTGTCCTACCGCCTTGCCGGCGGCCAATGCACCTAAGGACAATTGCAGGAAAGAACGGCGGTTGAGTTTCATGCGTGTGAATTCATTCTAGATTGCTTTCCCGACGAAAGCGAAGAAGGAGGCACGCGGGTTTGCGCCTGGCGTCAGGCTATCGAGCCTCAGGTCTTACTGGGCATCTTGCGCGCAACGGAATCCCAAAGCCCCGGAACGATCCATGCTCGGCGACATCAGCAGCAACTTCCCGTGTTCGGTCAATTTATAAGCCTCCGGAAAATACCAGATCGAGCCTTGGGGCTGGTAGTAACTTCCGCCGCGCAGAATCCCGCTGCGGGTATGTTCATCAAGAAACTCATCCGCCCACTGCCAAATATTGCCGACCAGGTCCATCACGCCGAAAGGGCTTGCGCCTTTTGGATGAGCGTGAACGTCATCGGGACCGCGCATGGTGCGCCCCTTGTCCGGAGCGGGGACAGCGGAAGCATCCCACTGATTTCCCCAGGGATAAAGACGGCCATCCATGCCCTGAGCCGCGTATTGCCATTCCCACTCGCGCGGCAACCGCTTTCCGGCCCAGGCGGCATAGGCGCTCGCATCTTCCCTGGAAACCCAGGTAACCGGTTTGTCCGCCCAACCTTCCGGGTAGGTTCCGTTCTGCCAGTCGCGCAGAAAATTTAGGGCATCCTGGGGATGATAGTGCGTGGCATCGAGAAACTTCTTAAACTCAGCGTTGGTCACCGGATATTTGTCCACCCAGAACGACTTCACGTGAATAGTGTGCTCATGGTATCGGCGCGGGGAGTCTTCCCATGAATACTGCACGTCGATGGCTATGTCGTCGGAGCCCTCGACTTCGATACCCTGAACTTTGAAGAGAAAGTCCGCTTCGGGGATTTTCACCATTCCCACTGGTGCCCCGGACGGAGGTTTGGTCGAAGGGACCTCGGCCATCTGCTGCGTGAGGATGGTTCGGCGGTCTGACAGGCTTGAAAGCGGCACGGCTGACAGCTTCTTCATTGTCGCCAGCAGGCCTACTCTATCTTGAGTGAGCGGGGACTTTGTGGCGAGCACCGCGCCATAGTCCTTGGCTCCCAAGGAAAACGTCAGGACAACCCTGTCACCGCGGCGCTCAGGAGTTAGTTCGACTCCATGGTACAGATCAAAGTAATGGATTCCTTCCCGAACCGGCAGTTCCATTTCAGGGCCGGTGATGTTGTATTCATTTCGATTAACAATTGTCCAAACCGTTTCTTCACCTACCGGCCAACGGCTGGCAAATACCCCAAAATGAAGCATAGGGGAAAATGGTTCCCAGTCCTTACTGATGAGCAACGGAGCAACGCCGCGTTCGATTGTCGCTACGCGACGAGTAGCTTCGCTATCCCGAGGCGAGATTCCATTCCAGATGCCCCATATATTCTCCCAACTCTCCCAGCCAATGCCGTTGAAAAATGCGAACTGCAAGTCGTCGGTCTTGTCGCGGTTCCAACGATCCGAGATATTGACCATGTGCCTGGTTTCGAGCCATTTGTAGCGATCCACTCGGGGAGCAAATTGGAATTTGTATTGGCCCCAGGTTAAGACGTCATAGGTAATAGCTTCGTCATGCGGGCCTCCCTCCGGCTGAAACGCCAGGGGGTGACCGATACGTTCCGCAGCCTCCGGATAGGCGGCGGGCACTCCGTCTTGGGTGTCGCCGTTGATCCCATCTGCGCCGATCTCAGCCATCAGGGAGGCAATTGCGTCGGGCCAGGACTGTGCAGGTGCGCGTGTGCCCTGGTCCCACATCATCATCGGGAAGAGAACGCGAACACCCCGCTTATGAAAGTCCGCAATCATCTGCCGGACTCCGTCAACACCACCCGGCATACTCCTTACCATGTCGTGCTGATTGCGGTTGTCGATTCCCATGTTTGGGTATGTGGGCCAGATGAGGACCGCATCGATTCCGCCGTATCTTTTTTCCAGATCATCGAGATAGCGATCTACCGTGTAGCGATGCGCGACCGGGTCGTAGAAATAGCGGTCGTGCACCATCATTTGCGGCTGAATGAAGCTTGATTGTGCCCATTTGAGGGCCGGCAAAGCATAACGGAAGTCGTTATAACCAATGCGGATGAGGCGTTCGGCGCGCCAATGTTGCAAATCGGCCAGCCAGATGCCGTGATCTTCCGCTGTGCACGCGCTCGAACCGCCTTCCCACGCGCCCTTCATTTCCTGGCATTTGGGGCCGGCTATCTGTTGCCACTCGACATCCCAGGCCATCCCGCCGCCGGGGACAAAAGCAGTATCTTGGCCGGCGCAAAGCTGTGCGACAGAAAGGCACAAAAGCGGAAGAAGGTTTCGGAAACGAAAAGTCACAGAGTCCCCTTGGTTGGATGCTCGATCTGAGCGCCGCAAAAAGGCAATATAAAACGTTTCAAATGGAATGTCCAGTCAGCGCGGCAGGGGTGCCGGTGAAGTTTGATTGTCATCCTGAGCAAGCGTTCTTTGCGCAGCGAAGGATTTGTGCGAGCCGCGCGATGTGTCTTCTTTCCGACACAATAATCGCGTGTTTGGCTCGCTTCCTTATCAAACTGCACCACTACCCGGCTGGGCCGGAAGCCTGGCTTCAATCTTTATGCAAGGGAACATTTTCGTACACACGAATCCAATGGTTGCGCACATTGGCCTGTAATCGCCGATTGTCGGCATCCAACACAAGCTTGTTTGAGGGTTGCACGGGCATGTGGCAATCAATGCAGTTGGATGCGGTCCGGGTTCCTAATTTTCGAACCATTCTGCATTGATCCACGCGATGACAACCGAGACACTTGGCTGAATAGTCCGCGGCCGGGCGCTCCGGCGTGTGAACATCATGGCAAGTGGAGCAAGACATTTCAGGTGAGGCCTGAAAGCAGCGGCTTCGCTCGAGGAGAATCGCTTGATTGCCGTGGACATCCAACCGGTCAGTGGCGTTCGGCGGCTCCAGCCTGACATAATCCGAAAGCGTTTCGCCGGGCCTGAAGGAAAACGCCGGCGCAATAGGTTCACCGGCTCCGCCATGGCACTGCGCACAGACGTCAACCTGCCTATCGCGGCTCAATCGGACGGGCGGCATCGGTTTTGTGTCGATGGAACTTACGGAATTTGCTGAACGATACTTCACATGCTCCGCGCCTGGGCCGTGGCACCTTTCACAAGAGATTCCAAGGACGAAGTTGTCTTTGCTGTAATGATTCTCGGAGGGCGCGGAGGTTCTCGGCTGGAAGTACGCTGCATGACACTCCAGGCAGCGAGGCAGCACAGGTCGATCAAAGTCGGCCGACCCATCAACATATCCCGGGCTATTGACCCAACGATGAAGTTGCGTCCAATAAGAGACGGGAAGCTCGAACAATCCATTCTCCTTCCAATAGAGATAGGTTTGGCCTTTGGTGGCCGAGCCAATCACAAGATCGATCTGCTCCTTACGCTCTGTTACGTGAGCGTTCTTTTGTCGGATAGCAATTTCGTAAAAGTGACCATCGCGCGCTTCCATCCGAAATGTGAGTTCGGGGTTAAACGTCGTCATCACATCCTTGCCTCTCGTGAAGCTCCCGGCGATCGAGGTTTCATCCGGCAGTCGCGAAGTTCGATGATGAGCGGTAGCAAGATGGGTAGTGAATTTCTCCTGATGGCACGCCTGGCAAGCGAGATCTCCCACGAAGCCATCCCGCGCGTCGCGAAAAGAGCTTAAAGAAGATGCAGACACAGTTTGTGGACGGGAAAAGTCAGGCGGATACTCCGGTAGACCCAGGGCCCAGAACCAAATCACAAGACCCAGGGCCTGAGTGGGGAGTTTAGCGTGCGTCGGATTTGTCCTCCGGGGTTTTTCTAAGATACTGCCTTTGCGGAGCAAGCGTGATTCTAATATTTCTGGTGCTGTTCTCCGTAATCGACCTTTTAACGCGGTCTCTCACCGACTCAGGTCAGCGGAATCCTTGGTCGCTGGAAATACTGTAGTAAAACTGTAGTAGTTCCATGTTCAAAACGCGGCAGAACGGATCATGACGGGACGAGTCGGTGTTCTTGTAAGCGGAAATCGCGGCGGGTTGTGCGGACCGATACAACGCAAGGATAGCGTCTAAGTGAATGATATTAAGCCAAATGCACTCCAACACCCATATTTACTGTTGCTGTAAATATGGGTATTGGAGTAAATTTACACCTGTGAGGCTTCACGTCAAAGCATCCCCGACCGAGTCGGTATCGCGCCTGTTGCACCGCGTCGAAGGGCTTGAGGTGCATTCAGGCTCGGAACCTGATTCTCTGTCGGTCAGTGTCAACGCTGGTCGTCGGGCGAATTTCGAAGTCCTTTTCATCCCCGTTCTGAGTCGGGAGAAGGCCGACGAACTCGTTCGGGCATGGCAGGATTCCGCCCATAGTGCCAGTCGTCGGAACCGATTGATTGCTACTCAGTACTTGTCTTCAGCGACTCGGGAGTTGCTTCGTGAAAACGGTATCTCCTGGATCGAGGAACGTACAGGAATTTGTCGTTTAGTTGCTCGAGGTCTCTTGGTCGATGTCAAACTTGAAGGAACCGGCCAAAAAGAGTCGGCCATTCGCGCTCGACTCCGGGATCGATCAGGTCTTATAGCAGAGATATTGCTGTTGAATTTACTCCATAAGGAAATCCGCCTCGCAAATCTCGCAAAGCAGACACACGTGTCCGCTGCATTAGCGAGCCGTGTGCTGACACGCCTTTCAACGCTCAAGCTACTCGATACGCATGGCGCGGGTCCGCAGAGGTTCTGGAAAGTTTCGAACGCCGGCGGGCTGTTGGATCTGTGGGCTACAGAAGAACAATCTAGAGCACAAACCACTGGTCTTTACGTCTGGAGCCGATCAGCGCAAGAACTACTAAGAAAAATCCCGCAGCTAAATCAGCTCAACGGACGTTGGGCATTGGGGGGTACGGCGGCAGCGAACCTATATGCTCCGACGCTTACAACATTCCCCGACCCAAATATTTGGATTGAATCTCATTTTTCGACTCGACAAGTGGCTTCTGTTCTGGGCGGTGAGGTTGTAGACAAGGGAGCGAATTTGCAGATCCTGCAATCAAAGAGCGATCTAGCGTTCGACAATGCGACGTTGTGGGCTCCTAACAGTAGTGGAACCGATTCCCCGATTCAGGACCTTCGGATCATTTCTCGACCACGAGCGTACATCGAAACAGTCAATGCAGGGGGCCGGGGACCCGAAGTGGCTCAAAGTCTCCGCCAAAGGATCATTTCCAATGGCGTCTCCTGAGTCCACAAATCCGCGATCGCTTTACACGCCGCGAGCTCTGGCGGCGTGCGAGAAGGCTCTCCGAACAATCCTCACAAACATTGGAGCGTGGGGTACCCGATTGTTCCTGATTGGTGGCATGACTCCCCGCTATCTCGTTGGAACAATACCGCAAGAGATGAGGGAACACATTGGCAGCACCGATCTGGATATCGTAGTCGGCGTGAGCCTTGCAACCGAAGAAGCGGAGGCCTATCGGACTCTTCAGCAGAATCTCAGGGCAGTTCAGTTCGCACCAGCAAGAAATCCGGATACAGGTCAGGAGGAAACCTTTCGCTGGGAACGCAACGTAGATGGCGTCAGGGTTCTGTTGGAGTTTTTTTGACCGGTTGGCGCTGGTCAGCCCGGTCAACTGCTGCGGAATCCGGGAGAGAATGTAGGATCGAAGATCAGCGCAGTGCGCACGCGCGGAGCGGAGCTCGCAGGGTTCGACCATTTTGAGGTCACGCTGCATGGAGAGTTGTTGGACCATGGTGGCATCCAGGAGGCGGTGATCGCGAGAGTGGGAAACCTTCTTCCATTTGTCGTGTTGAAGGCCTTTGCCATCGACGAAAGGAACAAGAGCAAGGATTCCTACGACGTAGTCTGGACGCTGAACGCATATAGAGAAGGACCTCGATCATGCGTTCAACGAATTGCAGAAAGTCCGGTCATAAATCATCCGGACGTGCCGGTTGCTATCAACCATTTGCGAACCCATTTCCGGACTCCTGAGCACCGCGGCCCATCGCAGTATGCGATTTTCGAGATGACTACGAATGATGAAGACGACCAGGCACGATTACGCCGGTTTGCCCATGGGACGTTGGCGGAATTCCTCGGGTATTGGCACGAAATGAAGCTTCCTGAATAAGACCTGCACCGAAGACAGGGCTTCGTACAAGCCGAGGTCGCTACCAAACTGTTCGGCACAACGATCCCTCCTGAGAACGTGGACGATGAATCTTTGCGTCGGGCCATTCTGGTGCCCGCGGCGGACACCCGGGCGCAACTGCGAACCGCCGTCATGAGAGAGAGGATTTTAGCCTCCGACGGTCTGGTCCCGAACGATGGAAGTACAAAATCCAAGTGCTTTATCTGGTGTCGCTTAGGGAGCAGCATACCTCTTTTTCTCTCGCTCAGTTGTACCGATCTTATACCGCCCCCTTCCCCAAAGCCCACGTCGATCTTCTACGCCGGACCGGCTACGCGAGGGGGAGATTTGTGCAAACATCTTGTGGCTAAACACTGAGAACGTGATTGCGCTCCTTTGACGGTGGCCGACATCGCCTATACGAGCGAAGCTTCCATCGTCACGGGTTTGGCGACAATACTTAAAGATCACGTCTCAGTAACGGTGAACAGGGCGGCAAGTGACCTAGCAAGGCTCTCGAGCGCGGCTTCATTTGGCAGTGTAACTGTGAGTCGCGGGCGGCCCTGCTCGTCGCGCTCCAGACACTCGGCGAGACGAGCTTTGAACTCGCTTGCCTTTTGCTCTGCACCGTTCGTTGGCTGAGGCTGCGGGATCATTTCGCCGAGGAATGCGAATGCGGCAGCGACGAGTTGGCCTCCAGCCTCTGCCACACGCGAGCGGCGAGCGAGCCGATCCGCCTCATGCTGCTGCCGCTGCTTTTCCGTCTCATCTACCGCGGCGTGTGCCCTTGCGCCGAGCAGCACCTCGAGGCGCTGCTTCAGCTCTTCGATGCCCGATGCGAGTGCAACCTCACGCACATTAGATTCCATATCCAGCGCGGCGAGAGCTAGGTTATGTTTGGCCGAGAGCGTCGCCAGCAGCTTCTCCTCGATCGTCCCTTCCGTTACGAGCAAATAGACCTGCACCGGGTTCTTCTGCCCCATCCGGTGCGCGCGGGCGATGCGCTGCTCGAGAACGGCCGGATTCCACGGCAGATCGACATTAATGACGGTATTCGCCGCCTGGAGGTTGAGCCCCGTCGAGCCCGCGTTGGTGGTGAGGAACACGCGACAGGTCGGATCGCGCTGAAACCGGTGCACCAACTGCTCCCGCTTCTTCTGCGGGACGGATCCGTCCAACCTTACGAAATCGAGCTTGAGTCGCGTGATCTGCCGCTCGATCAAAGTGAGCATCGTTGTCCATTCGGAGAAGAGCACGATCTTGCGATCGTTTTCCGCGGCTAGCTCTTCCAACAGCTCCTGCAACCGCTCCAGCTTGCTCGAAAAGCCCGGAGCATGCTTGTCCACGAGAAAGGTACTGTCCGCATTCATCCGTGCGAGCAGCAATGCTTTCTGCAGACGCAATAGGTCCATCTCCGAGATATACGACTTACGGACGATGGTGCTTACAATCTGCATCTGCGCGAGTTCGATGCCCGCCTGCTCATCCGTGGGCGCAATCCGCACAATTTCCGTCGTGCGCGGGGGCAAATCCTTCATCACCGCGCTACGCGTCCGGCGCAGCAGTACCGGCTTGAGTCTTTCGCGCAGCAGATTGAGATCTTTGTAACCCAGGATCTTGCCGCTCTCGTCGGCGACACGGTGACGGTTGAAGAATCGGAATGCAGGCCCGAGACGTCGGTCGTCGATGAACTCGACGACCGAGAAAAGATCGTCGAGCCGATTCTCCAGCGGCGTGCCCGAGAGCGCGAGCGCGAACGGCGAACGCAGGCTCTTGATGGTCTGAGCCGTCTTCGCTTCCCAGTTCTTGATGCGCTGGCCCTCATCCAGAACAATCAGATCCCACCTCACGCGTTCGATCGCGATAATGTCACGCAATACCTGCTCGTAGTTGCAGATGGTGAAAAAGCATTCGTTCCCGTACTGACTGCTCCGCCCCGCAGCGCTCCCTAACAGGATCTGGCAATCGCGCCCGGAAAAGCGGAGAACCTCGCTGCGCCATTGGGCTTTCACGGACGCGGGGCAAACGACCAGGACTTTGCGGATGTCTGCTTCGCGCGCCAGCAGCTCCGCCATACCGATAGCCTGAAGGGTCTTCCCGAGTCCCATGTCATCAGCCAGGATCGCGCGCCCAGCATTTGCTGCGAAAGCGATGCCGTCCAGCTGATAGGGTAGGATCTCCACCTTCAGCAGCGTCGTGCGCAGTGGATGCGATTTCGGATCGCGCCGGATCTCGCCCACCTTAGCCGCGATGCGCTGCAGCAGCAGACGGGTCTGGATGTACTCCTCCGCGTCGGGATAGACCGTCACGGCGACGTCGTGTGCTTCGAGTTGACGAATGCGTTCTAGCAGATCCGGGAGATCGGTGATCGGCCTATCGCGGATCGGGCGCACGATGCCGCTCGTCACGTCATCGAGGTGGGGCGGCAACAAGATACGCAATTCCAGCTCCTCCCCATATGACAGATGCACACTGATGTCCCGACGCCGATACGGTCGATTGCGCCGCGAGTCTGAGAATCGTCTTCGGACTTTTTCCAGCGCATGAAGGATATGCTTGCAGGTGCCGAGCGTGTTCTTACGGAAATCCGGGCACGAGCAGTACGACTGTCCCGGCTGCCACCCTCGCAGAG
>Ga0302325_10006193_pt1 | contig 26971 bp, 23 predicted proteins | sample Palsa_T0_2_FD_201948 | JGI IMG/M metagenome (GOLD analysis project Ga0302325, IMG submission 201948) | Peat permafrost microbial communities from Stordalen Mire near Abisko, Sweden - Palsa_T0_2 | ecosystem: Environmental > Terrestrial > Soil > Palsa > Peat permafrost | place: Sweden: Abisko... | reverse complement strand
GTGCGGGTGCTGCGGCAGCGCGCCGACCCGCAGCCGCACGCTGCGCAGCGTATCGAAGTGGCGAATCAGCTCGCCGCCGGCGATGCTGATGAAGCCCGGGGCGAGCCCGCATTGAGGCACGAATGCCTGCGGCGCCTCGCGCGCCAGCGCGGCGACGCGGCGCGTGACCTCGACATCTTCGGTTAGATCGAAGTAGTGCACCCCGGCCTCGCGCGCCGCGGCCCCGACCAGCGGATTGCAGTGATAGGGCAGGCTGGAAACCACCGCGTCGACCCGATGCTGCTGCAGCTGCGCGCGCAGTGCCGCCGCGTCGGTCGCATCCAGCCGCACCGGCAGCACATTGGCCAGCCCATGGGCCCGTGCCACGCTGCTCGCCGCGCTCTCCTCGAGATCGGCGAGCTGCACCTGATAGGCGCCTGATTCGGCCAGCAGGCCCGAGATCAACGCGCCGATCTTGCCGGCCCCCAGAACCAGCACCTTATGCATGCAATGCCCCCGGCAAAGTGCCCATGTTAGCATTGGCCCATGCGTTCCACCGACAGCAATTCCTGGCACCCGGCGAGCTGGCAGTCGCGCAAGGCCGCTCAGCAGCCGATCTACGATGATCCGGAGGCGCTGGCCAAGGTGGTCGCTGAACTGGCGCGACTGCCGCCGATCGTGGTGTCGTGGGAAGTGGAGAACCTGCGCGAGCGGCTGGCGGCGGTCCAGCGCGGCGAAGGCTTTCTGTTGCAGGGCGGGGACTGCGCCGAGAGCTTCGTCGAGTGCGAATCCGACCGCATCGCCAAGCAGCTCAAGGTGCTGCTGCAGATGAGCCTGGTGTTGCTGTCGGGCATGAAGCGCCCGGTGGTGCGCGTCGGCCGCATGGCAGGCCAATACGCCAAGCCCCGCTCGGCGGATACCGAGACGCGCGAGGGCGTCACGTTGCCGGCCTATCGCGGCGATCTGGTGAACCGGCCGGAGTTCAACCCGCAGGCGCGCCGCGCCGACCCGCAATTGTTGCTGCGCGGCTACGAGCGCGCCGCGCTGACCTTGAATTTCGTGCGCGCGCTGGTCGATGGCGGCTTCGCCGACCTGCATCATCCCGAATACTGGGATCTGGGTTTTGTGCGCCACGCGCAGCTGCGTGAGGCCTACGAGCGCACCGCGCGCTCGATCGGCGATGCGCTGGATTTCTTCGAATCTCTGAGCGGCAAGCGGGTGCACGAGGCCACGCGCGTGGACTTCTTTGCCAGCCACGAGGGTTTGCATCTGCTGTACGAGCAGGCACAGACGCGCTACATCGCGCGCCAGAACCGCTGGTACAACCTCTCGACCCACATGCCCTGGATCGGCATGCGCACGGCGCAGGTCGAAGGCTCGCACGTCGAGTACTTCCGCGGCATCGCCAATCCGATCGGCATCAAGATCGGCGCCGCCATGAGCGCGCAGTGGTTGCAGGAGCTCGTGACCGCACTCAATCCGCAGAACCAGCCCGGCCGGCTGACTTTGATTCACCGCTATGGCGCCAAGGACATCGAGAAGTCGCTGCCGGCGGCCATAGAGGCGGTGCAGCGCACCGGTCATACGGTGCTGTGGTGCTGCGATCCCATGCACGGCAATACCGAAACCAGCACCGGCGGCTTCAAGACGCGACGCTTCGAGAACATCCTAAAGGAACTCGATCTGGCCTTCCGCATCCACGCCGAACACGGCTCCTATCTGGGCGGTGCGCACATTGAGCTCACGGGCGAGGACGTCACCGAATGCACCGGCGGCGCGCGCGGTCTGACCGACTCGGATCTGCAGCGCGCCTATCGCTCGCAGGTCGATCCGCGACTGAATTACGAGCAGGCGCTCGAACTCGCGATGCTGATCGCCGAGCGCAGCAAGCGGCAATCGTGAGCATCCCTCGCCAGCTCGACGGGGCGTGCTCTGCCTTCTGAGCAGGCCGCCGCGAGCGCCGCCATGAGCGAACGCGAATTCGATGCCAAAGACTATGTGGCGACGCTGCCGCAGCGTCCCGGTGTCTATCGCATGTACGCGGCCGACGGCGAATTGATCTATGTCGGCAAGGCGGCGCGTCTGCGCGATCGGGTCGGCAGCTACTTCTCCAGCCGCCTGCTGGCACCGAAGGTCGCGGCGCTGGTGGCGCGCATCGCGCGCATCGAGGTGACCGTCGTCAATACCGAGTCCGAGGCGCTGCTGCTCGAGAGCAACCTGATCAAGGCCCATCGCCCGCGCTACAACATTATCCTGCGCGACGACAAATCCTTCCCGTACATCCTCTGTCCCGCAGGTCACGAGTTCCCGCGGCTGGTGTTCTATCGTGGGCCGCGCCAGCGCGGCAGCCGCCAGTTCGGGCCGTTTCCGAGCGCCTCGAGCGTCAAGGAAGTGCTGCAGCACCTGCAGAAGGTATTTCGCATTCGCAACTGCCGCGATTCCTTCTTCGCCAATCGCAGCCGGCCGTGCCTGCAGTACCAGATCGGCCGCTGCTCGGCACCGTGTGTTGGCCTGATTGATCGCGATACCTACGCGCGTGACGTCGAGGGCGCGATCGGCGTGCTCGAGGGGCGTAATCTCGAGGTGGTCGCCGAATTGCAGCGGCGCATGGAGGCGGCCGCGGCCTCGCTGCAGTTCGAAGACGCCGCGCGGCTGCGCGATCAGCTGCGTGAGCTGCAGGAAATCCGCGCGCAGCAGATCGCCAATGCACAGCGTCGCACCGACATCGACGTGGTGGCGATCGCCGGGGAGCCGGGGCAGTACGCGATCTGCGTGCTGCCCGTGCGCGAGGGCCAGAATCTGGGGACCGCCAGTTATTTTCCGGGCAGCGCGCTCAGTGAGCCGGCGGAAACGCTGGCCGACTTCCTGATGCTCTATTACAGCCGCGAAGCTCTGCCGCCGGAGGTGCTGATCAACATCGAACTGCCCGACCGCGAAGCGCTCATGGAGGCGCTGTCGAGCTCCCTGGGCCGCTCGCTGCAGCTGCGCGTGCCGCAGCGCGGACTGGGCGTCAAATGGATCGAGCAGGCGCAGGAGAACGCGCGCAATGCGCTGCGCATGCGGCGCGCCCAGGCCGAGCTGGCCGCGCAAGGCATGCAGATTCTGGCGCGCGTGCTGCAATTGCCGGCCGCCCCCGAGCGGGTCGAGTGCTTCGATGTCAGTCATACCGCCGGCGAAGGCACCGTGGCCTCCTGTGTCGTGTTCGGCCCGGAAGGCGCACGCAAGCGCGATTACCGGCGTTACAACATCGAGGGGGTCACGGCCGGCGATGACTACGCCGCCATGCACCAGGCCCTGCACCGCCACGCGCAACGCATCGCCAGCGGTGAGCGTGTGCGTCCGGATCTGCTGCTGATCGACGGCGGAGCGGGGCAGGTGGAGGCCGCGGTCCGGGCGCTGGCCGAGGCCGGGGTCGAGGGGCTGGCGGTGGTCGGCGTGGCCAAGGGAGCGGACCGGCGCCCCGGTCAGGAGCGGCTGCACCGGCCCGGGGAGAGCACAGCGATCGTGCTCGAGCCTGACAGCGCGGCGCTGCACTTCATTCAACGGGTGCGCGATGAAGCGCATCGGTTCGCGATCACCGGGCATCGCCGGCGGCGCGCGCGGCGCTATCGCGAGTCGGTGCTCGAGACCATACCGGGCCTGGGGCCGGCGCGGCGGCGCGCCATACTGACGCATTTCGGTGGCCTGCAGGGCGTCATGCGGGCCGCGGTCGCGGATCTGGAAAAAGTAGCCGGCGTCGGCGCGTCGATGGCGCGTTCGATCTATGATCATCTGCACCCGGGGGCCTGATGATCTGGAACTGGCCAAACATCCTGACGTGGCTGCGCATTCTGGCGATACCGCTGATCATGCTGTTGTTCCTGATCGGCAGCCACGTGCCGCACGATCTGGCCGATCCGCTGGCCGGGCTGCTGTTCGCGGCGGCGGCGATCACCGATTCGCTCGATGGCTACCTGGCGCGCCGCCTGGGACAGACCACCCGCTTGGGGGCTTTCCTCGATCCGGTGGCAGACAAGCTCATCGTCGCGGTCGCGCTGGTGCTGATCGTCAGCCGCGATCCGCGTGCGGTCATGGTCCTGACGGCTGCGGTGATCATCGGCCGCGAGATCGCCATCTCGGCGTTGCGCGAATGGATGGCGGGCATCGGCCAGCGCACCGCGGTGGCGGTATCGCGCATCGGCAAATACAAGACCATCCTGCAGATGGTCGGGCTGACGATGCTGCTGTTCCGCCATTCGCTGCTGGGCCTGCCGATCTATCTGCTCGGGCAATGGCTCACTGTGCTCGCCGCGGCACTCACGCTGATCTCGATGGCACTGTATCTGCGCGCGGCGTGGCCGCATCTGTCGGCCCAGCCCTAGCGATGTCCGAGCTGTTCAGCCTCGAGGGCAAAGTGGCACTGATCACGGGCGCCACTCGCGGCATCGGCCTGGCGATCGCCACCGAGATGGCCCGCGCCGGCGCCCGGGTCGTGCTCTCGAGCAATGAAGCGCGGGCCTGCGCCGAGGCGGCGGCGGGGCTTTGCGCGCAGGGTCTGGACGCGCTCGGCATAGCCTGTGATGTCGGGCAACGCCCGCAACTGCAGCAGCTGGTGCACAGCACGCTGGCAGAGCGCGAGCGCATCGATGTGCTGGTGTGCAACGCCGGTGTCGCGCCGCATCTGGGGCCAATCGCCGCCGCCAGCGATCAGGATTGGGAGCAGACCATGACCGTGAACCTGCGCAGCATGCTGTGGCTGAGCAGCCTGGTGATTCCGGCCATGGCGCAGCGGCGCGACGGCGCGGTCATCCTGACCGCGAGTCTCTCGAGCCTGCGCGGTAACAAATCCATCGGCCTGTACGGCTTGTCCAAGGCCGGGGTTGCCCAGCTGGCGCGCAACCTGGCGGTCGAGTGGGGTCCGTCGAACGTGCGCGTGAACGCGATTTCGCCCGGGGTCATCGCTACCGAGTTCGCGCGGCCACTGACCGAGGACGCGCCGGCGCTTGCGCGCCGGCTGGCACAGACCCCGCTGCGCCGCATCGGCCAGCCGCACGAGATCGCCGGTGTGGCCGTGATGTTGGCATCGCCCGCCGGCGCTTTCATCACCGGGCAGAATCTCATCGTCGACGGCGGCACGCTCATCAGCGACGGCAACTGATGGGCGTCGCTTCCATGTCAGCGCCGATGCTCGAGGATGCCGTCCAGCGCACTGCCCTGGAGCTGGTGCGCGCGCAGCGCGCGGCACTGTCGCACCGCTGGATCGACCGCTTCCTGCAGCAGTACGGAATTCAAAGCGCCGAAGGTTTGGCGCTGCTGACGCTGGCGGAGGCGTACCTGCGCATCCCGGATGCGGCCACGGCCGCGAAGCTGATCGCCGAGAAGATCACGGACGGGGATTGGCGCGCTCACCGCGGCGCCTCGCCCTCGTGGCGCGTCAACGCGCTCACCCGTGCGCTGATGCTGGCGCGCCAAAGCGTGTGCATCGCGCCGGCGGCAGCGCAGCTGATGCGACCTCTGGTGGCGCTGTCGATGCAGATGCTGGGACGGCAATTCGTATTCGGCCGCGACATCCGTCAGGCGCTGCGGCGCGCAGCCGGCCGCGAGCTGCGGGGCTTCAGTTTCTCCTATGACATGCTCGGAGAATCCGCGCGCACGGACGCCGAGGCGCAACGCTACCTGGCCGCCTATCAGGATGCCATCGCGGCGGTGGGTCGGGGCGCCGAGCAGGGCGCCGGGCAGCGCGCTGCCAGCGCCGGCAATGACGGCATCTCGGTCAAGCTCTCGGCGCTGAACTGCCGCTACGAGCCGCTGCAGCGCGAACATGCCGTGGCAGAGCTGACGCAGACCGTGACGGCACTGGCGCGCGCGGCGCGCGAGCAGAACATCGGAATGACCATCGATGCCGAGGAGAGTGAACGGCTGGAGATGTCGCTGGCCGTGATCGGCGCGGTGGCGGCCGATCCGCGCCTCAAGGGTTGGGACGGTTTCGGCTTTGCGGTGCAGGCTTATCAGCGCCGCGCGCCGGCCATCATCGACTGGGCCGATGATCTGGCGCAGCGTTGCGGCCTGCGCCTGACCGTGCGGCTGGTCAAAGGCGCCTATTGGGACGGCGAGATCCAGCACGCCCAGCAACTCAGTCTCGCGGCATTTCCCGTCTATACGCGCAAGAGCGCCACCGACGTGAGTTATCTGACCTGCGCCCGTCGCCTGCTGCAGGCCAAAGGACTATTTCCGGCCTTTGCCACCCATAACGCGCTGACCGTGGCCACGGTACTGCACTGGTCGGCCGGCCGCGGTGCGTTTGAATTTCAACGCCTGCATGGCATGGGTGCGGGGCTCTATGAGCGCCTGATCAGCGACGCCGATGTACGCTGTCGCATCTATGCGCCGGTCGGAGGCTATGCGGAACTGCTACCGTATCTGGTGCGGCGCATTCTCGAGAACAGCGCCAACGCCGGCTTTGTCTATCAATTGGCCAGTCCGAGCATCAGCGATGAACGCCTGCTGCTCGATCCCGTGATGCAACTGCAACGCGCACCGGCGATGGAGAACGAGGCAATCGTGGCACCGAAGGATCTGTATCCCGATCGCAGAAATTCCGCGGGCATCGATTTTTCCGATGCTGCGGCGGTCCGCCAGCAGCTGGCGCGCATGGCCGAGTGCTGGGCGCGCGAACAGCGCGCCGCGCCGATGATCGGCGGTCGGGAAATGGACGGCGCCGGCCTCGCCGTGCGCGACCCGGCCCGCACGCAGCGTGTCGTCGGCACGTTCGTCGCGGCGACTGCCGCGCATCTGGCGCAAGCCCTGGAACTGACGCAGGCCGCGCAGCCCGAGTGGGCGGCGCTCAGCGTCGAGCAACGCGCGGATTGCCTGATGCGTGTGGCCGATCTGCTCGAGCGCGAGCGCGCGCTGTTGATGGCGCTGGCGGTGCGCGAGGCCGGCAAGAACTTCGAGGACGCGCTCGCCGAGGTGCGCGAGGCGGTGGATTTCTGCCGCTACTACGCCGTCCAGGCACGGCGTTTGATGCAGCCGCTGGCGCTGCCCGGTCCGACCGGCGAACTCAACGAGCTGCGCTGGGCCGCGCGCGGCACGTTCGCCTGCATCAGTCCGTGGAATTTTCCGCTGGCGATATTTCTCGGTCAGGTCAGCGCCGCGCTGGTCACGGGCAACGCGGTGATCGCCAAGCCTGCGCCGCAGACGCCGCTGATCGCGGCCGCCGCGGTACGCCTGCTGCTCGAGGCCGGTGTGCCGCCGCAGGTCCTGGCCCTGCTGCCCGGGGATGATGCCCTCGGCGCTGCCCTGGTCGGGGATCGCCGGCTCGCCGGGGTGGTGTTCACGGGCTCCAACGGCACCGCGCGCCGCATCGCCCAGGCGCTGCTGGCCGATGAGAGCCGTCCGCTCGTGCCGCTGATCGCCGAAACCGGCGGCCTGAATGCGATGCTGGTGGATTCCACTGCGCTGCTGGAGCGAGCAGTCGGCGATGTCATGGCCTCCGCGTTCCAGAGCGCCGGGCAGCGCTGCTCGGCGCTGCGGCTGCTGTGCCTGCAGCAGGACATCGCCGAGGCGATGCTGCGCATGCTGATTGGCGCGATGGCTCGGCTGCGTATCGGCGATCCCGGCGACATCGATACCGACATCGGTCCGGTCATCGATGCGAGCGCGCAGCAGAGTTTGGAGGCCTACGTGGCCTCACTGCCGCAGCAGCAGATCCTGTACCGCTGTGCGCTGCCGGCGTTCTCCGGCGGCGGACATTTCGTGGCCCCGACGCTGGTGCGGCTGGAGAGGATCGAGGATATGCGCCAGGAGGTATTCGGTCCTGTGCTGCACGTCGTAACCTGGCGCGCCGGCGAGCTGGAACGGACCGTCGATCGCATCAATGCCAGCGGCTATGGCCTGACGATGGGGCTGCAAACGCGCTTGACGCAGCACACCGAGCAGGTGCGCCGGCGAGCGCGGGTCGGCAATCTGTACGTCAACCGCTCGATGATCGGTGCCGTGGTCGGCTCGCAGCCCTTTGGCGGCGAAGGCTTGTCCGGCACCGGACCGAAGGCCGGCGGCCCGCAGTATCTGACGCGCTTCATGACCGAGCGGGCACTGAGCGTGGATACCACCGCGGCGGGCGGCAATGTGCAGCTGATGCGCGAGGCAGACTGACAGCGATAAAGACTGACAGCGATACTTAGCCAGCCGATCATCACGATGACGCTCGGCTTTGTGGGGCTTTTCGGCGCTACGCGGCGCTGCTGAATAAAATGGGATTACCCTTGTAGCGCACGCCACGGGGTGCGCTTCGCGTACGCGGCCCGCGCCGGCCGATGATCGTCATGCTCACAGCTTGGCGAGATCAAACAACGCGCGGTCGTCCGCCACTGGCAATTTGGCGGGCGGCGGTGCGTCCGGCGGCCATCGGCCAACTGCCGCCGATCCTCGCGGCGTATACTGCGCCGCTGCGGGAATCCGGTCGGATTCCCGCGCAACAGCAAAATGAGGAAGAAGGGAGACCAGCCGTGCAACAGAAACGTAACAAGAGGATCGCGCAGCTCGCACTGTGCGCAGTGTTGGGCGCGCTTGCGGGCAGCGTGCAATCGCAGACCAGCGACATGAAGGAAAAGGAGCGTATGTATACGTACGTTTCTCTCTGGGCCGTGCCGCGTGCGAAGTGGGCGGAGTTCGAGAAGCCCGTTGCCTCGAATCAGAAGACCCTGGACGAGGCCATCGGCGATAGTACGCTGATCGCCTACGGCAGCGATTTCAATCTCGTACACTCCGCCGACGGCTATACCCACGATAACTGGTGGTCGTCTCACTCGCTCGCGGGCATCATGAAGGTACTGGACGCGTTCGAGAAGTCCAGCACTACGACCACGGGAGTCATCACTTCCGTGACCAAGCATGCGGACGTCGTCCTGGTCAGCCGTCACTACAACTGGCGCGCGGGCACCTACAAGGGCGCCTATTCGCACGGCTCGTCGTACGCACTCAAGCCGACGGCACCGGACGATGCAGTGGAGATACTGAGCAAGAGCGTCTTTGAGCCGATGATGGAAAAACTCCTCGCAGACGGTTCAGTCGTCGAATATGAAATCGATGAGGAGAGCATCCATACCGAGTCGCCCAACAGCTTCTGGGTGTACTACGTGACGCCCACTGCCGACGGGCTGGACAAAGTCAACGCCGCGGTTCGCGCGGAATTGAAGTCCAACGCGCTGATAGGTCCATCGTTCGACTCGATGGTAGATTTCGTTCCGCACCGCGACACCCTGGATCGCACCGACGCGACCTTCAAGTAAGCGCCGACATGCGCGCCTGAGCTGCGGCGCTGTGCTGCGTGCCAATTGAACGAGGCGCGCGCAGTTCGTGGCTCAGGTCGCGCACCAGGACCGTGGCGGCGATTCTCCCGCATCGGAGCATGGACCAGACGCCTGCCAGCCTTAAGGCGGCCTTCAAGGCGCCAAACGGCAAACGATCCCAATAGCAAAATGAAGAATCAGCCGGTTCGTCCTGTCCATTCTCATGCGCCGCGATACTCAATTCACCGCTAGATCAGTCCAAACAACGCCCGATCATCCACCCGAGTGAGCGCCTTATCCAGCATCGCCCGGAATTTCGAGCGTCGGACGGACCGCTTTGGGCGTCGCGTTCACGGTGCCTTCTCACGGCTCAGCGCGAACGCTACTCGACCGAGCAGCCACGGGATCAGCAAACCATACAGCACGAGAAACAAAGTCAGGGGCGGACTATCGAAGGGTCCGCTGGTATCCGGCCAGTAGCGGCTCAAGAACCGCGCGAGAACTACGAGCCCTGCCGGCACGAGTATTCCACTGACGAGCCCGAACAATCGCGTGCGAACACGCCGCGGCGCAGCGCCCGCGCCGATCGTGAACAACGCTCCTGTGAGCGCAGCCCATGCGGCGAGAAAGAGCCACTGATCCCAAGTCGGAAGTCGCAAAAGCTTGGTGATGGCAACGGCGAAAAATGCCCACGACAGGGGACCGTTGGCTACGGCGGCAATTATGCCGATGAATACGGTGCCGACGAGCGCGATCGCGACCAGGACGGAGAGTCTTAGACCTGATGCTTTGGGTGCGGGGAAGGGTGGCATGGCCTAACCCGTTTTGTTGACCAGGGCGATCGCGAAGCCGTCATGGCCCTTGTCGCCCACGGTCTGCAATGCCGTGGCGGAGAGGCGTGGATCCGCAGCAAGGCTGTCGATGAGTCCGCGGACGCCGCGGGCATTGGGATCCGACGTAGCTTCATCCAGCAGCTCGCCGCCGCGCACGACATTGTCGGCGATGATCAGGGTACCGGGTCGGCAGAGTTTTAGCGCGGCCTCCAAGTAGGCGGGATAGTTCGGCTTGTCGGCATCGATGAACACCAAGTCGAAGGGCGGATGACGCTCTCGGAGCAGTTGGGACAATGTGTCGAGGGCAGGCCCGAGGCGCACTTCCACATTCGCGCTCAGTCCAGCGAGCTCGATGTTCGCGCGGGCAACGGCGGCATGCTCGGCATTGACATCGCAGGTGATCAGCTGCCCGTCAGCGGGTAACCCCCGCGCGAGCCAGATGGTGCTGTAGCCGCCCAGGGTGCCGAGTTCCAGAATGGAATGTGCCCCAATGGCGCGCGCCAGGAGCATCAGGAGCTTGCCCTGAGTCGGTGAGACCTGGATTTCGGGCAACCCTGCGGCGCGACTAGCCGCCAGAGTCGCCTCCAGCGCCGCATCGCTCCCAACCAGGCGATCCGTCAGATACGCATCCACGGCCGACCAGGTTTTCTGTGGCATCTATCGCTGCTCCCTCAGTTGGTATCAGCAGGGCGTGTCTCGAGCCAAGACCGGTCACCACACCGCTGGATACAGTCCTCCCTGTTTTCGAATGATCCAACAAATCCACCGCCGAGTTCTAGTGCTGAACCAATTTGAACTGCATCCGAGTGCCCCGGAAATTGCAGCTAAGCAACGACCAAATCTATCAGATACTCGATAGCCAAGATTGGCATTGAACTCGCATGCAACATACTTCTTGTCACGCAGCACTTTGACATCCGTAATCTGGCGCAAAATGCGCTTTCCCAAATCTGACGTGAAACGCGTGAAAGTCTATTCCAGCCCCTTTGGTCCATGATGCCGTTCCCCGTGGGGCTTCATGGCGGCCCTGCTATCTGCACCCACGCCCGATCACTATCTGCCGCTGCTGTACGAAGCCAGCATCGGGCTTCGAGCGCGCAGGCACCGATTGTGTGACGCAGTACTCACTGCGCGGAAAGCTCCGTCGCCACGGTTAAGTCCCGGCACCCACGCGCCGATACCAAGTAACGAGCGGCGGCTCGCTTTCGGGGGCCGTGCCGGCTTTGATTCAAACATCAATGGAGCGGGCTGCATGTCCAAGCGAATTCTTGCGGTCGATGACTCGGCATCGATGCGGCACATGGTCAGCGTGACGCTGCGCGCCGCCGGCTATGAAGTCGTCGAGGCCGCCGACGGGCATGAAGCCTTGGAATATGCGCGCCTGAACGCGGTGGATCTGGTGCTGGCCGACGTCAACATGCCGCGCATGGACGGCATCACGCTGGTGGCACAGCTGCGCACGCTGCCGAGCTATCACCTGACTCCGCTGCTGCTGCTGACCACCGAGTCCAGTCCGCAAAGCAAGCTGCAGGGCAAGCAGGCGGGGGCCACTGGCTGGATGGTCAAGCCGTTCCATCCCGATCAGTTGCTGGCGACGCTGGAACGGGTATTGAGTGGACCGGCGCGGTCCGCGAGCCGAGGCCACTAACCATGAACCCGGTCGGTAACGAAGTCGTTAGTGGCGCGCGCGAGCCGCGCGATGCTCTGGCCAGTGCCCTGACGGTGGCTCGTGGTCTGCACCAATTCCTGAATCTCGGCGTAGCGCAACTGGACGCCGCGGTGCGCGAGAGCGATACCCAGGTCGACAAGATCGCCCAGTGTCTGGCGTCGATCTCGACCGATCTGCAGCAATTCGAGGCGCGCGCGCGCAGCGAACCTGTGGCGCCGACGGCCATGGCTCTGGCCACATCCATTCGCGAATCGGTGCAGGGCGCGGTCAAGGCGCTGCAGTTCTACGACAAGCTGATTCAGCGTCTGACGCATGTGCGCGCCGGTTTGGCTATTCCAGCCGATGCCACGACCGATCCGGCGGCGCCCTCGAGCGTCGATTGGCACGGGATTCTGGACCAGGTGCGTGCGCGCTACAGCATGGTCGAGGAGCGCGTGCTGTTCGATTTCATGATGCGCGGCCTGCGTGCCGAGCAGATGCTCAAGGCCCTGCAGAGTCTGCGCGAGGCGGCGGCACCGGGCGAGCTGGAACTGTTCTAAAGCGCGGCGCGGGCCCAGGCTCGCGCCCCGATTCAATGCGCGCGCACTACATGCCCAGTCCGGACAACACGGCATCCACATCCTGCTGAGCGGCGACGCACTGGCCGTGTTCGACGCCGGGGACCATCGGCCCGTGGCTTGAGGCCACGCTGGCCTGTCCGCTCGCCTGCGCGGCGTACTGGAAGCTGCCGATTCGAACCAGATCGCCCAGCGCGAGCTCCAACTCGTCGACCAGTTTGATGACGCTGCGGATGATCTGACCGCTCAGATCCTGATAGCCCTGTGCGAGCAGCACATCGGCGAGTCTGGCGCGAAGCGTCTGCATGTTGGCGAGCGATAGTGTCAGGAAGCGCTCGACCTCGACCCGCAAGCCCTCAGCGTCTGCGAGCGGTCGCTTGGCCTGCAGCTGCAGCTGCAGCCGCTGCGCTTCGTGCGCGATCGTGTCCACCAGCGGACAGGACTGGTCCACCAGATCCATCGTAAGGTGGGCGGCATCGTCGGTGAGTTTCAATACATGCGCCAGCCGATGGCGCGCATCGGGCACCTGGCGCTCGGCCAGGTCCAGCAGTCGCGAATCGCAGCGAAACTGCTCCAGCGCCGCCTTCAGGTCGCCGGTGACTTTGCGCACGCTGGTGACGACGGAGCAATCCTGGAGCTCGTTGAAGCTTTTCAGGGCGGCGCCGAAGGCCTGCATGTCATGCGCCAGCAGCGCCTCGTGCATCGCTTCGACCCATGGCTGGTATTCAGCCGCGCGCTGCAGGGATTGGTCCATTACGCTTGACTTCAAGCCGCTGCGGAGGGCTTGACGGCGCAAATCTTGTCGATCTTCTCCTTGAGGGTCGCGGCCGTGAACGGCTTGATCACGTAACCGCTGACGCCCGCCTGCGCGGCCTCCACGATCTGCTCGCGCTTGGCCTCGGCGGTGAGCATCAATACCGGGAGTTTCTTCAGCCGCTCGTCGGCGCGCACCTGGCGCAGCAGTTCCACGCCCTGCATGCCGGGCATGTTCCAGTCGGTAATCAGCAGGTCGAAATTGCCCGCCTTCAGCAACGGCAGAGCGGTCAGGCCATCGTCGGCTTCGGTGATGTGGGAGAAGCCCAGATCCTGGAGCAGGCCCTTGATGATCCGGCGCATGGTCGAGAAGTCATCGACCACCAGAATGCTCATGCCCAGTTGTGCGCTCACTCTCGCCTCCACTTCACGGCTGCGCAGGCAGTCGGCACTGCGCGCAACAGCTATCGGCCGTGGCAGCGTGTTGCTTGAGCGCCGGGGGCGCCAGCGCCCGCCCGCTCTCCAGAATGTGATCGAAGTCGCATCAAGTATTGCCGCCGGACAGCCGTAACAGACTTATGGAATCTCGTCGGGGATGGCAATGGATGCAAAACAGACCGTCGATGACGTGCCCGCCGAGCTCCGCGGCCGGGTCGTATTGGGCGGCAGCTGCACGATCCACGAAGCCGCGGCGATCAAGGCTCATATGCTCGAGCAGCTGGCGCGGCCAGGCCCGTACGAGATTGACGGCAGCGCCGTGGAGCGCATTGACGCCGCCGGGGTGCAGCTGATCGTCGCCTTCGCCCTGGACTGCCTGGAACGTGGACTCGGCTACGTCTGGCGTGGCCGATCCGAGGCGCTCGAGCAGGCGATCGAGCTGCTGAGCGTGGACGCATTGCTGGAAAGCCCGGGCGTGGCATGACTCTGGATCTGGCCCAATTTCACGTCACCTTCTTCGACGAGAGCTTCGAGGCGCTCGGCTCGATGGAGGCGGCACTGCTCAAGCTCAGCGCCGGCGACGCTGATGGCGAGCTGATCAACACCATATTCAGGGTGGCTCACTCCATCAAAGGCGGCAGCGCCACCTTCGGCTTCGTGGATGTGGCGGCCTTCACCCATACGCTCGAGACACTGCTCGATCAGTTACGCAGCGGCCAGCGGCCGGTGCACTCAGGCCTGGTCGATGTGCTGCTGCGCTCGGTCGATGTGCTGCGCGAAATGCTGTCGGCGACCCAGCGCAAACAACCCGCAGATCCGGCGCTGACCGCCGGCCTGCATGCCGAGCTGCAGGCAATCGTCAGCAGTCCGGGCCTTGCGACCCCATGGGCCGCGACCGCAGTGCCGGTGACGCTGCCCGTGAGCTCGGGCAAAGCGCCGCCGGCCGCCGAAGCTCAGGCGGTTCTCGGCTGGCGCATCCGGCTCGAGCCGGGCGCGCTGATGATGGAGCACGGCAACGATCCGCTGCGCATGCTGCGCGAGCTCGCGACTCTGGGCACGCTGGTCACGCGCGTGGACGCCGGCAAGCTGCCGACGCTGGCGGAGGTAAATCCGGAAGTCTGTCTGCTGTGCTGGCAGATGGAGTTGCGCACCGGCGCCAGTCGTTCGGCGGTCGAGCAGATATTCGAGTGGGCGGAGGGTGAATGCACGCTAACCATCGAGCCGCTGTCGCCGGCTGCAGCGACCCAGGAGCCGGTAGCGCTCGCGGCGCCCGCGAATGCCTCGCCGGCGAGCGCACCCGCGGCCACAGCCGCCGCCGCTGCCGCTGCCATCAAGGCGCCAGCGGCGCCCGAAGCTGCGCGTTCCGGTTCCGGCGAAGGCGGATCGATTCGCGTCAGCATTGAGAAGATCGATGAGCTGCTCAACTCGGTCGGCGAGCTGGTGATCACGCAGTCGGTGTGCAGTCAATTGGCCGCCGTGCTGGAAGGCCGCCAGGCCGACGAGCTGCGCAACGCCCTGGTGCAATTCGAGCGGCACATGCGCTCGCTGCAGGAGAGCGTCATGCGCGTGCGGATGCTGCCGATCGGATCGATATTCAATCGCTTTCCACGCATGATCCGCGACCTCGGTCAGCGGCTCGGCAAGAAGCTGGAACTCAAGATGAGCGGCGATCAAACCGAGCTCGACAAGACCGTGCTCGAGAAGATCGGTGATCCGCTGGTTCACCTGGTGCGCAACGCCGTGGATCACGGCATAGAAATGCCGGACAAGCGCCGCGCCGCCGGCAAGGCCGAGCTGGGCACGATATCGCTGCACGCCTATCACAAGGGCGGCAACGTCATCGTCGAAGTGTCGGACGATGGCGCCGGACTGCAGCGCGACAAGATATTGGCCAAGGCGCGTGAGCGCGGGCTGATCGGCGCGGACGAGGAGCTGTCGGACGACAAGATCCTGAACCTGATCTTCGCCCCGGGCTTTTCCACCGCCGAGGCGGTCAGCGACGTCTCCGGACGCGGCGTCGGCATGGACGTGGTCAGGCGCAACATCAACGAGATCGGCGGCCACGTGCAGCTGTATTCGACACCGGGCCAGGGCAGCAAGGTGCGTATCCGCCTGCCCCTGACGTTGGCGATACTCGACGGCCAGCTGGCGCGCGTCGGCAAGGAAATCTACATCGTGCCGATCGTGTCGATCGTCGAGACGATTCAGATCAAGGGCGATCAGGTCAGCTCATTGGCGCAGCGGGCGGAGCTGTTTCGTCTGCGCGATGAGTACATCCCGATCGTGCGTCTGCATGAGCTGTTCGCAGTTCAAGCCGACAACACCGATCTGCCCGACGGGCTGCTGATGATCGTCGAGGCCGACGGCAGGCGCGTCGGCCTGTTTGTGGATGAGCTGCTGTCGCAGCAACAGGTTGTGATCAAGAGCCTGGAAACCAATTTCCGGCAGGTGACGGCCCTGGCCGGCGCCACCATGCTCGGCGACGGGCGGGTGGCGTTGATTCTCGATATTCCGGGGGTAATCGTGCGCTACATGGACCAGCCGCCCCGCGGCCACTCGGCCAGGGAGGCGGCTTGAACCCGAGCGCGCCCGAGGCACACCAGGTGCTGACCTTCAAACTCGCCGGCGAGGAATACGGCATCGGCGTACTCATGGTCCAGGAGATACGTGGCTGGTCGGCGGTCACTGCCGTGCCGCACGCACCCGTATGGGTGCTTGGAGTCATCGATCTGCGCGGCGTGGTCGTTCCCATCATCGATCTGCGCCAGCGCTTCGAGCTCGAACCGGCGCAATTCGGACCGGCGACAGTGGTGATCGTGATTCGCGTGCCGGGCGCGGGCGCGCAACACACGATCGGACTGGTGGTCGATGCGGTATCGGAAGTCTACGACCTCGAGGCTTCCAGCCTGCGTGCGCTGCCCGAGTTGGGCAGCAAGGCGGCCAGCGAGGTGGTGCAGGCGCTGGCGCAAACGGACGGCAAGACCCTGATCTTGCTGAACGCCGAGCGGCTGGCGGCGAGCACGGCGCACTGAGGCAGCCATCGGCCGCGGCCGCAGCGGGCCGGGCGCAAACCCAATGCAAAATTCAAGGATGACTTTCATGGGACCAGAGCCCGGCAGGAAGCTGCCAAGACGGGGCAAGCGCAGCAGGCGCGCAACAGTCACGATCGATGCCCGGGAGATCGAAGACCTGCGCGGTCAGGTCCAGGCCATGGCCAAGGCGCAGGCCGTGATCGAGTTCGAGCTGGACGGGACCATTCGCACCGCCAACGAGTTGCTGCTGAAAACCGTCGGTTACACACTGGATGAGATCAGGGGCAAGCATCACAGCCTGCTGGTCGAGCCCGCGCAGCGCGACAGCGCCGAGTATCGCGCCTTCTGGGCCAGGCTCGCACGCGGCGAACAGCAGGCGGGCCAATACCACTGCGTCGGCCAGGGCGGCAGGGACGTCTGGCTTCAGGCCTCCTACAACCCGATCATGGATGCCCGCGGCAGAGCCTTCAAGGTCGTGGCGTACGCCACCGACATCGGCGCACACAAGGGCCGAGCGGCGGACCACAAAGGACAATTGGCCGCCATAGCCAAGGCGCAGGGCGTGATCGAGTTCGAGCTCGACGGCACGATCCGCACGGCAAATGAGCTGTTCCTGCGCGCCGTCGGCTACCAGCTGGAAGAGATCAAAGGCAAGCATCACAGCCTGCTGGTCGAGCCCGCGCAGCGCGACAGCGGCGAATACCGCGCCTTCTGGGCCAAGCTCGCGCGTGGCGAACACGACGCGGGCCAGTACCAGCGCATCGGCAAGGGCGGCAGGGAGGTCTGGCTTCAGGCCTCCTACAACCCGATCATGGATGCCAGCGGCAGACCCTTCAAGGTGATCAATTACGCCACTGACATCACCGCGCAGCAGCAGCTCGCCGTACACAGCCTGCGGCTCAAGACCGCGCTGGATAATGTCTCGGCCAACGTCATGATGGCCGATGCCGAGCAGCGCATCATTTATCTGAACCGCTCCGCGCTGGCCCTGTTTGAGCGTATTGCCGTGCAGCTGCGACGCGAATTGCCGAACTTCGATCCCGCTTCGCTCATCGGCTCGAACCTCGATGTGCTGCAACGGGGCATGGCCGGGCGGCAACGCCTGCCGGCCGAAACCGGCTCCACGCGCGCTTGCGAATTCAGGATCGGCTCGCTGACTTTGTGCACCATCGCCAATCCGGTGCTGGACAGCCAGGGCAAGCCCCTGGGCACGGTGGTCGAATGGGTCGACCGTACGCAGGAGGCGAAGGTCGAGGAGGAAGTCGCGGCGATCGTTGCCGCGGCGCAGGCCGGCGACCTGCTGGCGCGGATTCGTCGCGACGACAAGCAGGACTTCTTCGAGAAGCTGGCCGCCGGAATCAACGGCATGCTCGACAACATGATGCATGTCGTCAGGCAGATCAAGGATGCCGCCTCGGCGGTACAGAATGGCGCCGAGGAAATCTCCCAGGGCAGCATGAATCTGTCTCAGCGCACCGAGAAGACCGCGGCCAGTCTGGAGGAGACTGCCTCGTCGATGGAGCAGATGACCTCGACCGTCAAGCAGACCGCCGACAACGCCTACCAGGCCAATCAGCTGGCGATGGCGGCACGCCAGCAGGCGCAGAAGGGCGGCGCCGTGGTGGGCTCGGCAGTGCAGGCGATGAGCGCAATCAATGGCGCCTCGAAGAAGATTGCCGACATCATCGGCGTGATCGATGAGATCGCCTTCCAGACCAATCTGCTGGCGCTCAACGCCGCCGTGGAAGCCGCGCGCGCCGGCGAACAGGGTCGCGGCTTCGCGGTGGTGGCCAGCGAGGTGCGCAATCTCGCGGGCCGCAGCGCCACCGCCGCCAAGGAGATCAAGGCGCTCATCCACGACAGTGTCGCCAAGGTCAACGAGGGCAGCAAACTGGTGGATGAGTCGGGCCGCACGCTCGCCGAGATCGTCAACGCGGTCAAGAAGGTCACCGATATCGTCGGCGATATCGCCGCCGCCAGCCGCGAGCAATCCGCGGGCATCGAACTGGTGAACAAGGCGGTGATGCAGATGGATGCGACCACGCAGCAGAATGCGGCGCTGGTCGAACAGACGACCGCGGCCAGTCGCATCATCCTCGAGCATGCGCAATCGCTGAATCGGGTGATCTCGAAATATCGCGTGGGCGAGCGCGCGCCAGTCGTGAGCGCGGCGGCAGGCGAGCGCCGCGCGGCCAGGCGCCCCTGGGCCGAAGGCGCGCTCAAGCCGCCGGCAGCAGCCGCGGTCGCAGCCAAAGCGGTGTCAGCACTAGCGACGGCGAGGGCGATGGCAGTCGGCAATCTCGCCCCTGCGACCGCGGACAGCGACAGCGCGGACAGCGACAGTGAGTGGCAGGAATTCTGAGGAGTATTGGCATGACCCAAGCCATGACAGCCGACGCCCAATCCCCGATCGCCGAGGCGGCAAACGTCGCCCAGTATCTGACCTTTGTCTGCAGCGGCGAGGAGTACGGGGTGGAGATTCTGCGCGTGCAGGAGATCAAGGGCTGGGAGCGCGTGACGCGTGTTCCGTATGCACCGCCCTATGTTCTGGGGGTGATGAATCTGCGCGGCATGATCGTGCCGGTGATCGATCTGCGCGCCCGCCTCAATCTCGAGGCGCGCAGTTTCGATGCTTCCACGGTGGTCATCGTGGTACGCGTTCAGAGCTCGCGCCGAGAGAAAACCGTCGGCATCGTGGTCGACGGGGTTTCCGAGGTCTACAGCGTGCTGGCCGAATCGATCAAGCCCATTCCGCAGGTCGGCGCGGTTGCCGACGGCAGCTGCGTCAAGGGCATTGCGACGGTCGACGGCAAGATGGTCATGCTGCTCGACATCAACGCTCTGGTGTCCGCCTGCGTCGAGACCGACGCGGCGCGGCCGCTCAACGCCTGAATGCTCCGGCAGCAGCGGTGGCGAAATGAATCAGGCGGCAATGCAGACGGCCAATCCCGGCGGTGCGATCGATTTCGTGCTCACGGATGCGGACTTCAGCCGCATCTGCCAGCTGGTGCGCGAGCACACCGGCATCGCCCTGTCGGAGGCCAAGCGTCAGATGGTCTATGGCCGGCTGGTGCGTCGCCTGCGCGCGCTCAGACTTGGCAGTTTCGCCGATTACGTCGAGTTGCTCGAGCGCGCCGAGCCGATCGAGCTGCAGGAGTTCAGCAACGCCATCACCACCAATCTGACCTCGTTCTTTCGCGAGGCGCATCATTTCGATTACCTCGCGCAGCAACTGCTGCCGGCCATGGCGGCGCGCGAGCCGGCCGCCGGCCGGCTACGCATCTGGTCATGCGCCTGTTCCACCGGCGAGGAGCCCTACAGCATAGCCATGGTGCTGCGCGAGCAGCAGGCGCTGCTGGGCGGTATCGATGCCAAGATTCTGGCGACCGATCTGGATTCGAGCGTACTGGCGATTGCTGCCGCGGGGGTCTATCCGGCCGATCGGCTGCAGGGCCTGTCACCGGCCCGGGCGGGGCAGTTCTTCAGCGAGGACGGGGCTCAGGCCCGAGGCCGCGTCAAGGCGGCGGCATCGCTGCGCCAGCTGATCACCTTCAAGCAACTCAATCTGATGCACGGGTGGCCGATGCGCGGGCCGTTCGACGCCATCTTCTGCCGCAACGTCGTGATCTACTTCGACCTGGAAACCAAACGCGCTTTGTTCCAGCGCATGGCGCAGCTGCAGCCGCCGGGAGCCATTTTGTTCCTGGGTCATTCGGAGAACCTGTACCGCATCAGCGAGCAGTACGAGCTGATCGGCCGCACGGTCTATCGGCGGATCGGAGCCTAGCATGAGCAGGAAAGTGCGGGTGCTGATCGTCGATGACTCCTCGCTGGTGCGCCAGATGCTCACCGACATACTCAACGAATGCGCGGATATCGAAGTGATCGGCGTGGCCAACGATCCGCTGGTCGCACGCGAGCGGATCAAGGCGCTGAACCCGGACGTACTGACGCTCGATGTCGAGATGCCGCGCATGGACGGGCTCACCTTCCTGGCCAATCTGATGCGCCTGCGACCGATGCCGGTGCTCATGGTCTCCTCGCTGACCGAGAGCGGCGCGCAGACCACGCTGCGGGCACTGGAGCTTGGCGCCGTGGACTTCGTGTCCAAGCCGAAGATCGATCTGGCGGGCACGTTGCGGGATTTTTCCGAGGAGATATGCAACAAGGTGCGCGCGGCCGCGCACGCGCGCGTGCGCGCGCGCAGCGATGCGGCCGGCGTGCCGGTCACGCCGAAGTACTCGGCTGATGCCGTGCTGCCGGCGCTGGCCTCGCAGCGAACGCTGCGCACCACCGAGCGCATCATCGCCATCGGCGCCTCCACCGGCGGGACTGAAGCCATACGCGCGGTGTTGCAGGCATTGCCGGCCGACGGGCCGGCAGTGGTCATCGCCCAGCACATTCCCGCGGCCTTCAGCGGCGCGTTCACTCAGCGCATGGATTCGGTGTCGGCGATGTCGGTTTGCGAGCCGCGCGATGGCCAGCAGATCGTGCCCGGTCACGTCTACATCGCGCCGGGGGATCGGCATCTGATGGTCGATCGGGACGGCGCACGCTATCTGTGCCGGCTCAGTGATGGTCCGCCGGTCAACCGGCATCGCCCCAGTGTCGACGTGCTGTTTCGATCCGTGGCGCAAAAGGTCGGACGCAATGCGGTAGCGGCGATTCTGACCGGCATGGGCGATGACGGCGCACGGGGGCTGAAGGAAATGTGCGACGCCGGTGCGCCCACGGTCGCCCAGGATGAGGCCAGCAGCGTCGTCTGGGGCATGCCCGGCGCGGCGCTCAAGCACGGCGGCGTCAGGGAAGTGCTGCCGCTGGACCGCATCGCCGAGACGCTGTTGCGCCTGGCGGTCAACGGCGCCGAAACCCCGGAGATGCCGGCCCGAGCGGGCACCGCCGGATGAATCACCGCAACCATTTTCGAGCAGTTCAACTGTGAGCAGACAATCATGAAACCAACACGCAGCAAGACAGTAGCTCGCCGAGCGCACCGCAAGGTCATGATCGATGCACGCGAGCTCGCTGAGCTGCGCGGCATGCTGGCTGGCGGCAGCCGCGCGCACGCGATCATCGAGTACGATCTGGACGGCACCATTCGTAGCGCCAACAAGACGTTCCTGGAAATGCTGGGCTACACCCTTGCGGAGATCCAGGGCAAACATCGCAGCATGTTCATCCCGGCCGCCGACCGCGACAGCAACGACGCCGGCAACGTCTGGAGCAGACTCGTGCGCGGCGAATCCACCACGGCGCTGTGCCGGCGAGTCGGCAAGAACGGCCGGGAAGTGTGGCTGCAGGCCTCCTATCAGCCGATTCCCGACGCGCACGGCGTGCCGTACAAGATCGTGAATTTCTCCACTGACGTCAGCGAACAGCAGACGCGCACGGCAATGTATCAGAGCGAAATCGCCGCCATCCGCAGAGTGCGGGCGATGATCGAGTTCGAGCTGGACGGCACCATCCGCATGGCCAACCCGAACTTTCTCAAGATGTTCGACTACACGCTCGAGGAGCTCAAGGGCCGGCATCACTCCATGCTGGTCAGCCCGGTGTACCGCGAGAGCGCCGAATACCGTGAGCTCTGGCAAAGACTCGGCCGCGGTGAATACCAGGCCGGCGAATCCCTGTGCATCGGCAAGAACGGCAAGGAAGTCTGGCTGCAGGGCTACTACAGCCCGACGCTGGACGCGAACGGCAAGCCGGTGACCGTGGTGAGTTACAACACCGACGTGACCGCGCAGGTACTGCTGTCGCAACAGCTGCAGTCGACCGTGAAGCAGACCCAGGCTGCGGTCAAGGCAGCGCTGGATGGCGATCTGACGCAGCGCATTGCCCTTGAAGGCAAGAGCGGGCAGATCGAGGCGCTGAGCCGCGGCGTCAACGACCTGTTCGATACGCTCGGGGCGGTGATCGACGACATCAACGTGGTAGTCGAGTGCGCCAAGCTGCGCGATCTGAGTGCCCGCGTCGACAGCGTCGGCAAGACCGGCGCGTTCGGCAAGCTGGCTTCGGGCATTAACGCGCTGATCGCAAACATGATGAGCCTGGTGCAGCAGATCAAGGCCTCGGCGGCCGAGGTCAAGACCGGCGCCGAGGAGATTTCCAAGGGCAATCTGAACCTTTCGCAGCGCACCGAAGAGCAGGCCTCGAGTCTGGAGCAGACGGCCTCATCGATGGAGGAGATGACCTCCACCGTCAGGCAGACCGCGGACAACGCCGGACAGGCCAATCAGCTGGCGCTGGCGGCGCGGCGTCAGGCGGAAAAGGGCGGCGCCGTGGTCGGGGCTGCCGTGGCATCGATGGCGGGTATCAATGCCGCCTCCAAGAAGATAGCCGACATCATCGGTGTCATCGACGAGATTGCCTTTCAGACCAATCTGCTGGCGCTCAACGCCGCGGTCGAGGCCGCGCGCGCCGGTGAGCAGGGCCGCGGCTTTGCCGTGGTGGCCACCGAGGTGCGCAATCTGGCCGGCCGCAGCGCCACCGCCGCCAAGGAGATCAAGGCGTTGATTCGCGACAGCGTGACTCGGGTGGATGAGGGCAGCAGGCTGGTCGATGAATCGGGCAAGACGCTCGAGGAGATTCAGGCCGCCGTGAAGAAGGTCACCGATATCGTGGCCGAGATCGCCGCGGCCAGCCGCGAGCAGTCCACCGGCATCGAGCAGGTCAACAAGGCGGTCATGCAGATGGATCGGTCGACGCAGCAGAATGCGGCGCTGGTCGAGCAGGCGGCCGCGGCCAGCCAGGCGATCGTCGAGCAGGCGCACGCCCTGAATCAGATGATCTCGGGCTATCGGGTCAGCGACGAGGAGCTTGCGGCGGCTGCCGCGCCCGGCGAGCGGCGCGGCAGCGAGCGGCCGTGGTTCGCAGGCGCTGGCGAGCGCCCTGGCGCATCCAAACGCAGTGCCTCGCGATGAAACCTCAGGCAGGAGAAGCGCCATGGCACGATTGATCATGACTGTGGATGACTCGGCGTCCATGCGCGAGATGGTCCGGGCGACTCTGCAGTGCGCCGGTTATGACGTGATCGAGGCGGTCGACGGTCAGGAGGCACTGGAGTATGCCCGCGAAAATGCCTGTGATCTGGTGATCACCGACGTCAACATGCCGCGCATGGACGGCATCACTTTGGTCGGTGAATTGCGCGCGCTGCCGCACTATCGCCTGACGCCGCTGCTGCTGCTGACCACCGAGTCCAGTCAGGAAAGAAAGCTCGAAGGCAAGCGCGCCGGGGCCACGGGCTGGATCGTCAAGCCATTCAATCCGGAGCAGTTGCTGGCAACCATGGCGCGCGTGCTTTGAAGCGTGGAATTCACGATGACGTCCCATAAGCGGCATAGCGCCACCGACGATGAGCTGGCGCGCACGCTGCCGCCGACGCAGCCGCATTTCGAGCACATCAATCGCTATTGGGATCGCGAAAATCGCAGCTTCGCGGCCAAACTGCTGCCTGGTGAATACTATGTCACGGCGGTCGGGGAGCAGATCGGCACGGTGCTGGGTTCGTGCGTCTCCGCCTGCATACGCGATACCCGCATAGGGGTAGGCGGCATGAACCATTTCATGCTGCCGCTGGATGCCTCGAAGGGGGCCAGCGCCTGGACCGCGGCGGCCAGTGCGGCGACGCGTTATGGCAATGTTGCGATGGAGCGACTGATCAATGAGATATTGAAGCTGGGCGGTCGCCGGGACAGCCTGGAGGTGAAGCTGGTCGGTGGCGGCAGGGTGCTGGGCGGCATGGCCATCGACGTCGGCGCGCGCAATATCGATTTCGTGCGCAAGTACGTGGCCAATGAGGGTTTCGGGGTGGCGGGCGAGGATCTGGGGGATGTCTATCCGCGCAAGGTGCACTACGCGCCGCACAGCGGCAGGCTGCGGGTCAAGAAGCTCAAATCGGTGCGCAATGAAACGCTGTACGAGCGCGAGCGGCACTATCTGGAGGTCCTCGATAGCGAGCCCATGGGCAACGATATCGAGCTGTTCTGACCCATGTACACGGTTCAAGTTCGAACACAATTGGCCGATACAGGCGTAGTGGCGTCGTCGCGCTACGCGCCGACCCATAGAGGCAGATAGGATATGGCCTTGCAGGAACAGCAGCAGATTTCGGAACCCAACAGCCCGGTGCAGCGCGATGCCAGCACCGCGGCATTTGAATTCGTGCGCGAGCTTTCCGCCGAGCTGTCGGCGAGCACGATCGAGCTGCCGAGCTTTCCGGACGTGGCGGCGCGGGTGCAGCGGGCCCTGTCGGAGGAGAACTGCAGCAGCGAGCGCGTGGTGCGTGTCCTCGGCGCCGAGCCCATGCTTGCCACCCGGGTGCTGTCGATGGCCAACTCCGCGGCGCTCAATCCTGGCGGCAAGCCGGTCGCCGAGCTGCGCACCGCGGTCACGCGGCTGGGCTTCGACGCCCTGCGCGCGGCCACGGTCAGTTTTGCCATGGCACAGCTGCGCTCCGCGGCCGCCTTCAGGGGCGTGCAGCGCTACCTGGATGCGCTCTGGCAGCAGAGCGTGCTGGTCGCTTCCCTGTGCTTCGTGGTGGCGCGCCGTGCCGGCAAGGTAAACGCCGATACCGCCATGCTCACCGGTCTGGTGCACGGCGTCGGCAAGCTCTACATCCTGACGCGCTCGACGCGCCATCCGGCGCTGTTCGCCGATCAGGAGATGTATCAGCACATCGTCAATGACTGGCACGCCTCGATCGCCAAGGTGTTGCTCGAGAACTGGCACATGACCGAGGAGATCATCACCGCGGTGCATACCTATGATGACGACTCGCGCCAAGCCCGCGGCACCAGCGCCGTGCTGGCAGACGTGCTGGAGGTGGCCGTGACGCTGGCGGTCTGCAAGCAGTTGCCGGAACAGCTCAGCGAGCGCATCGGTACGCTCAAGTCGGCCGCGCGGCTGGAACTCGATGCCGAGGTCTGTCAGGCGCTGGTGGTCGAGTCGGGCGAGGAACTGGCCGCGCTGCGCACCGCACTCGGACATTGAGCGGCGCGCCTTCAGGCCGCGCGCGTTCAGCGAAAATCCCGCGATTCCCGAGTCAGGCCCGCGAGCCAATGCGAAGCATCGTGCAGCCGCCGCGCGACCACATGGGCGACGCGATCACGTCTCTGCAGCGCACCGTCGACCACGAGCAGACTCGATTCGAGCGCGCAGCGCCGCTGGGCGGCGAATATCTTCGGCCAGAGAATCACATTGACGATGCCGGTTTCGTCCTCGAGCGAGGCGAATACCACGCCCGAGGCCGTCGAGGGCTGCTGCATATGCGTGATCAATCCTCCGACGCGTACACTGATCCCATCAGGCAGCTGCTGCAGCTCGCGGCTGCTGCGAAATCCCCGGCGCGAGAGCCTGGGACGCAGCAGGGCCAGGGGATGGCGTCCGATGGTGAGTCCCAGATGGCGATAATCGGCGAGGATATTCTGGCTCTCGGTCGGCTCCGGCAATGCCGCCGGGGCTTCCCGGGCCGATAATCCTTCGATCAGCCCGGGCAGTCGTTCCACGCCGAGCGCGCGCCAGTGCGCTTCGTGCCGGTGCGCACTCAGGGCACTGAGCGCGCCGGCCGCGGCCAAGGCCTGAACCGCGCGCCGGGACAGCCGCGCGCGGGCACTGAGTTCATCGATGCCGCTGAAAGGCCGCTCGCTGCGTGCGCTCACGATGCGTTCGGCATCGGCCTCGGACAGCGTACGCACCAGGCACAGGCCCAGGCGCAGCACCGGTCCCTGGCGGTCGTGCTCGAGCGTGCAATGCCACGCACTCACGCTCACATCCACCGGCAGCACCGTCACGCCGCTGCGGCGCAGCTCCTGGGTAATTTGAGCCGGAGCATAAAAGCCCATCGGCTGGCTGTTGATCAGAGCCGCGGCGAAAGCCGCGGGCTCGTGGCATTTGAGCCAGCAGGAGATGTAGGTCAGCAACGCGAATGAAGCCGCGTGCGATTCGGGGAAGCCGTACTCGCCGAAGCCGAGGATCTGCTTATAGATCTGTTCGGCGAATTCGCTCGGATAGCCGTTCCTGGCCATGCCGCTGAGCAGGCGCTCGCGATACGGCGTGAGTCCGCCGCGGCGTTTCCAGGCCGCCATCGCCCGACGCAGCCCATCGGCCTCGCCGGGGGTAAAGTCCGCGGCGACGATCGCGATCTGCATGACCTGCTCCTGGAAGATCGGCACGCCGAGTGTCCGCTGCAGCACCGCCTTGAGCGCCTCGCTCGGATAGGTCACGGTTTGGGGATTTTCACGCCGTTGCAGATAAGGGTGCACCATGTCGCCCTGGATCGGACCGGGCCGCACGATCGCCACTTCGATCACGAGGTCGTAGAAGCAGCGCGGCCGCAGGCGCGGCAGCATGCTCATCTGGGCGCGCGACTCGATCTGGAATACGCCCACGGTTTCGGCGCGACAGATCATGTCGAAGGTGGCCGTGTCCTTGGCGGGATTGT